>ERZ1645192.2122-NODE-2122-length-16503-cov-10.282831_pt1 | contig 16503 bp, 11 predicted proteins | sample MGYA00575354_ERZ1645192 | MGnify/ENA primary metagenome ERZ1645192 (study PRJEB40844, sample SAMN11349763) | freshwater sediment metagenome | isolation source: river sediment | host: Sediment | place: India: Faizupur Khadar , New Delhi | collected 2017-02-21 ... | reverse complement strand
ATGATCACCGACCCGTCGGCCGTGGCTTTCTTGCCCGCGGCAATGATCGTGCAGCTGAATCCCCTTGGAACCGGCAGCAATACGGCAGCCAGCAAAACCAGGAGTGTGGAATGGATCTTATTCATATTCATGTGTTTAAATTATTACGTTGTTGTGGTTCATTCCGTGAAACACATGCCATATCCATGTGGTTATTTTTACGGTGATTGTCCGTTTTAAGCGGCCGCAAAGAATTGCTTCGCAATTTCATCACGGTTGGTGGATAAATGATGCATGGATATTTCATTATTTAAATTTTTGCGTTATAACGGCTGTTCAACAGGGGCAAGCTCACAGCCGCAGACTGACAGCGGCTGATTCACAGCGGCTGTCGACTCACAGCTGCTGATCAACGGATGTAAACTCACAGCGGCAGATTTACTGGTAAAACAAGAGATTCCCTGACCGGGTATTCTCCGGGTGGGTGTTCACACGGGTCAAGGCAACGATGATCAGGTACCTTTCAGGCAAAAATAGCAGAATATTCGGGCAGGGCAAACTTTCCTAGAGGGATCATCTGACCACCACCTTGCCCACGGCCGAATGGTTACGGTCCCAGATCCTGACCAGGTAGATCCCAGCGGGCAGCGCTCCGGTGTCGATCACGGGCCGGCTCTCCCCTTCCACATCGAGCCGCCTCACCAGCTGGCCCCCTAACGTCCAGATCTCCAGCTGCCCTTCAGGCAAAAAACCCGAAGGCCAATGTACCGAAATGAGGCCCCGGCCGGGATGGGGATAAAAGGTCAGCTGCCCGTCCCTTTTCACCTCCGGAAGGAAGGTGGTTCCCCCGTATTGTTGCACGATAATGGCATTGTAAGCCACCACGGGCCGACTGTCGCTGCGCACGGCCAGACTGAGGCCACTGGCGCTGCTGCTGGAAAAGCGGTCCCCCATCGACACCCAGTTCCCCCCTTCATAACGCATCACCGACAGTTTGCCGCTGGTGTTTCCATCTCCAAAGGCGGCATACAGGGTACCTCCGGGACCAGTGCTCAGCACCATCCCGAAACCGGTCTCCTGCGACAGCGGCCCCTGCCCGGTGGCCGCCCAGTCGCTTCCCGAAAAGCGGTAAACGGTGGCCCTGGCATCGGTACCCCGGGCCGCCAGGTAAGCGGTACCCCCATCAACAGAGAGGCAGCGGCTGCCCGCATCGTGCGTCGAGGGCGTAAACCCGGGAGTACCCGCAAAAGCCCATTTCGAACCGTCGTATTTCATCACCGAAGCCCGGTAGTTGTTGGCATAGTCGCGGAAGGCCAGCCAGGGCGTCGAACCACTGACCGCCAGGGAGTAAACCCCCGACATCCCGGGGGTGAACCCGGGAGTGCCCACGGTGCTCCATCCCCCGCCACTGCCTGTCACCACCGTCGCCTTGTCATTGAACTCGGCATCACTGTAAGCCACCCAGGCCGTGCCTCCCTCCATCGCCAGGGCCACGTGCGTTGCCACATATTTCGAAAAGCCCGGAGAACCGGCATACACCCAGCCACTTCCGTTGTGACGCATCACCGATACCCGGCCCCCGTAAGCCCCATCGGAATAGGCTACCCACGGCACCCCATGGCTGACCCTGAACTGCAGCTCCGCAGCCTTCCCTTCCGTAAAACCGGGAAGCCCCACATGTACCCATCCCGACCCAGTGTACTTCATCACCGTGGCCTTATCCCCGTTGCCGCCATCGGCAAAAGCAAGGTAAAGGGTGTCCTGGTAAACATCCATCTTCAAATATTTGGCCGTCCCTACCGACAGCTTGCTGGTCACCAAATTGGCCGACCAGGTCTGGCCATGCACCTGCACCGAAAACATCAGGGCAATTCCCAGGAAAAAGGTAAGTTCCCGTCTCATCTCCGTTCAAATTGGTTTTTGTTTAAAAGCTTCATTGTCCATCTATTACGCTCTAAAATATAGGAAAAAAACGAGAATCTTCACAAAAAAGCCAGTCAGGCCCCTTCCCCCCTAGAAGAAACAGGCACAACCGGCTGTTATTCAGTATAATAACTTAATATGTTATGCAGCACAAATCTTTAGGATCTGCGCTACTCCGGAAAACGGGTATGGGACTTCCCTCCGGAAAAGGGAAAGGATCTGCTCCCCCCTTTACATCTCCACCAGGAAGGCACTCATTTGCGGCAAGGCCCCACCTCTTACCGGAACTTCACTTTTCTGTGGCGGAAGCTCCCAGCTGCAGCTGGGACTCCAACCTTTCCAACCGGGCTTTCAGGGCGGACTGTTCCGTCGCAATTCCGGAACGCACCCGCTCCAACTGAGCTTTCAGGGCGGATTGTTCCGCTGTCATCCCGGAAATTTCCTGCCGCAGCCGGTCGTTTTCGGCTTTCAGTGCTTTGACGGCATTCACCAGGGCCACATTGACCGCGTGCATATTGAAATCAAGGTACCCATCCTTACTTTGGGTCACCGCCTCCGGAAAAACCTTCTGCACCTCCTGGGCCACAAAGCCGATCTGCTCCTCCTCAGCATTCAACCCACGCGGGTTCCCGGCCTTATAGGTGAACTTCACCGGCCTGAGCTGAATAATCTCGTTGAGTCCTTTCAGGTATTCGCCCTTCAGATCTTTCATGCGCGCATCGGAGAGGTTGGTCCAGCTGCCGCCTCCCGTTTTGGCTGCCGTGCCGTTGACCACCAGGTTATAACCGGGAACCGCGGTTGTTCCTATCGATACCTCGTCGGCAAAGTAGTTGTAACCTCCGCCATAGCCCCAGCTGAAATAGGTACCATTGTACCAGATGGCCTCTGCAGTGTTGCAAAAAAGCATCTGGTCCGACGTATTGCCCCTGATGTTCACGGCCCCGTTTACATCGAGCTTTTGTACAGGCCCTGTGAGTCCGATTCCGACATCTCCGTCAGAGGCGATGGTGATCCTGGCCGCTGCACTGGTCCCCAGGTACAAGTTTCCGGCCTCGTAAGTAGATACCCATCCATTGTTCCCTTCCATGCCCAGAAGCAATCCATCCGTAGCGGTGTATCTTGTGGTGGAATTCTGAATATTCATGTAACAGCTGGTGGATCCATCCACGACCGACAGTTTTTGCGAAGGAATGTTGATGCCCACACCAAATTTCTTCGCCGATGAGTTGTAAATGTAATCGTCGGTCTCGGTCCAGGGACCGTTATCATCTTTGGCATTGTCCCAGACGGTCCCGTTCCACTTCAGCACCTGTCCGGAACTTGCTCCCATGTTTGAGAGTTTCAGCGGTGAAGCTGCGGTTCCGTTGCCCGTAAAATTGGCCGCATCGGCGGTGATGGAAAGCGGCTGCCACGAAGAATAACCGTTGGCATCGCTGGTGAGCAACTTTCCGGCACCTTCGGTTCCGTCGGCGATCCGGATTTTGTTCCTGAAATCGGCTGCCGGACCTGTACCCTGGTTCTGGGCAAAAATGGTGGCATAGCTGCCGCTGTTGTTGACCCCGGCTATCGCCTGGAAGGCACCGGTGAGTACCTGGAACTGCCGTGCGTCGGCGCCCGGAATCTTGCCGATGCCTACTTTACCCGTGTTGAAATAAATGTCTTCACCCGACTGGCTCCACAGGGAGCTGCCTGCTGTGCCGGTGGCATCGGCCGCAGGCTTCCACGAGGTACCATCCCACTTAAGCACCTGCCCCGATGTGGCCGCCTGCTGGGCAATCTTCAACGGCTGCGCCGTTGTGCCCAAGCCTGCAAGAGTCGCATCAGAGACTACCGTCTGGGTCCCCCAGTTGTCGCCACCTCCCGAGGAGGGCAGCGTCACCGTACCTCCCCCCTTGCTCAGCGTCAGTACCGTCCCACTCAGATTCAGCATCTGGATCTCATTGCTGGCATCATGGTCGGCATCGTCAACGTTATCAACCTCCACCGTTTTCGCATGAAGGGCATACGGCACACTCAGCAGCGGCGTGGTCCCCATCACTTGATAGGCCGTCCCTCCCGCGGGATCCATCTCCACCTTCAGAAAATGGGTGTGGCTTTCCCATGCTATTCCGGCAAAAGATCCCGTAGTGACAATTCCCTTGCCGATTTCCAGATCAACCAGCCCGAATCCATTGGTTGCTTTACCCGTGTGGGTCTCTATGTAAACCGCCGTACCCGTGGCTGAACCTTGCAGTACCGATATCCTGAAGCTGACCGCTTTGTTGATCAGCACTTCACCTGCCAGATTACGCGCTACCGCCTGGTACTTGAAGGCCTGGGGTGCCTGCCCCCATGCCATCACCCCCACCAGCAGGGACCCCACAAAAAACAACAGCTTCTTCATGATGCTCTGGTTTTTAATTATCTGAAAAAAAGTTACAACATTTTAACTTCACTTACCCTGAAAATGATTACAATTTTAACGATCGATCACAATTCTCCGGACCAGGGATTCTGAACCGCAGTTCAATCGGCATATATAAACGCCGTCGGTCAGGGGGGATAAATCGAGTGTCAGTTGGTTCAAGCCCTGCGGAAGACGGCTGGCCTGGCGCCGCATTACCTCGCGGCCGGCCATGTCGGTAACCCTCAGCCCCACTGTGGTGGGCGCTTCGAGGCTGAAACGAAGCTTGACCTTTCCGGAGGAGGGATTGGGAAAAACACTTAGCTCACCGGGTGCAAGGGCGGGGACTTCACTGCCGGAAGGAAGCGAGGCCACGTATTTCACGCAGTTGCCATAGGCCGTGCCCGCGCTGTTGACGGCATAACTCCGCACATAATAACTCTTCCCCTTCTCCAGTTGGCCCAGGGTCACGCTGAAGTCGCCCGTTCCCGACCCCGCAGCCAGGGTATGGTCACTGGTCGTTGGATCATCATATTCAGCCCAGACGATACCGCGGGCCGTAACCGGTGCCCCTCCGTCCCAGGTGAGGTATCCTTTGATATCCACACTGGTATCAGAATGGTATTCAGGGAATTCCGTGACGATGGTGGGAAAGACGACCGTCCCCTTCTTCATCAGCCAGGCTTTTTTGACCGCCGCCCGCAGGATATCGCCCCGGATGAAGTCGCTGTTCATCATGTCGGAGGCCACTACCGCCGCCACTTCAGGGGAAGTGGCCAGAAAATGCAGCATCTGCGCTGCCGGGAGGGCATTGTCGCCCCCAGTTCTGCGGATACCGGACGCCATGGCCGCCTTCAGGGTTCCCTTGGCCACTGCCGTCTCCAGGTTTCCCGTTGCGACCGACGACTTCAGGGTTCCCGTGGCCACGGCCGAAGCTGACAGCGTACCCTCCAGCATGCCGAATACCGCCCTGAACAGGTAGGCATCCACACTGTCGGTGAAAAAGGGATCTGAAGAGACCAGAGGGCCATAACTGATCAGACTGTCTTCCACATCGAGGCAGAACTGCTCAAAATCCTGGTTTGTGACGCCCGAATCGGCCAGAAAATGAAGATAATTCGGGTATACCGCCGTAACTATGCCGTAGGTCGATTGCTCAGGATGCCGGGCATATTCCAACACCGCCAGTCGGAATTCATTGTGTTTCAGCTTCTCCAACCCACTGATGAAAAACATCTCTGATTGGATGGATAAAAGGGTATCATAGGGGGTTTCCTCCAGAATGTCCACCACTGCATCGTATCTGCTGTTGAATTCAGCCTCCGCAAACACCTCCGCTCCAAGCAGGGTTTCCAGCGTATCGGTGCAGCCTTTCACATAGCCACTATCCAGGTCGCGACCACCCGGTTTTCCGGGAGCCTCAGTTGATCACTCCGGAATTCCGGAGGACGCCTCCCAGTTCGGGCAAAAACGAATATCCCCCGAAGTGGAGCAGAATAAAACGAATCAGGGGGTTAACGCGTTGACGGCTCCGCCAATGGGGGGGGGATTGGCCTCAGAAACACACCTCCGGGGATGACACACGGCTATGAACCGCCAGGCATGCCTCTAACACAGCGCCTGATCTTCCAGATGGAATTACCTTTCCACCACCATCAGGGCCGAAGCGGTACCGGTTTTTCCGGTCACCCTGACCACATAAGCCCCTACCGGGACCGGGGGCACCAGCGACCGCCGGTGGATCGCCGCTCCCCGCTCCTGAAACAACCGCTCCCCCTTCAGGGTAAATATTTCCAGGGTATGAAACGGAAATGCCGCCTCGATGTGCACCTCACCAGCCGCAGGATTGGGATAGAGTTTCAGCGCCCCGCCACCGTGGGAACCGGGTTCCAAAACATCCGCCACCGCTGTGGGCACCTCCTTGCGGGTAAAGGTGATCCAGCGAAGCACAAACAGGCGCGGGGTAGTGCCGCCCGTGAACTTCAGGTAAAGGTCATGGGTGCCGGTCACCCTCTCCACGGGTGCCGGAAACTTCCGGAAGGTATTCCACCCCCCTGATGCGGTAACCGTGCAGCTTCCTATCAACCTCCCTGAGTCAATCGAATCGAGCCAGAACTCGACTATTCCTCCCTCACCCAGGCCGGCCGCCTCCAGCACGACCGAGTCGGCCGGCGGGTAGAGCTCCCCGTCGCCGAAGGCCACTCCTGCATAAAGGGCCCAGTCTCCCGCACTGATCTGGTCCAGGTTACTGATGCCCTGGCTGGGGGCCGTGCGCGTCACCCCCTGCTGGTTGGCAGGGCATTCCGCCAGAATGGGCGTAAAGGCATCGCGGTAGAGGTAGAGGTCAAACCAGGCGCTCCGGCTCCCCTCCACGAACAACCCCTGCCGCGTCCCCGTAAAACTGGATAAATCAGAAAAACCGTCGATTGCCGACACGTCGACCGCCGACCCCACCGGGGTCCACGTCACCCCGTCGGCACTGAAATAACCGCTGATCTTGTGGTTGACCCTGACCATTTTCAGCCACAGGGTATCTCCGGAAGTCACCGCCGTTTCAAAGGATGTCTGGTCGTAGCTGAACGCCACCCCTTTTTCACCTCCGGAAAGGCGGGTGATGAAAAGCTTCACAAAGAGGGTCTCATCGCCCCGCATGATGCGGAGGCCAGCCCCGTCGGTAGTTGCCCCGGGGTCAAATTCCAGCCGGGTGACCAGGGCATAGTTGTGCTCCCCGTCGTTCTGGATGACGGTCATGGCCTTCGACGTGCTCTTGGGGGAGAGGCGCAGCCACCCCGGCCGCTCGGTAAGCGACCACCGTTGCGTAGGCGTCTGCCCCAGAAACGACCACTCCGGGTGGAGCTTCGGCCCGTCGAAATTGTCTGAAACGGGCACCCCCCAGGGAATGCCGCTGCTGGGCAGCCGTGGCGCCGTAAAGGACTTATTAATAGGATAATCTGCCACCGGCCGCCCGGCACTGTTGTACCGCACCTGGTTGAGCAGCCCCTGCCGCCCCTGCCCTTTCCACTCCCCCTTGGCATACAGCGGATGAACCACCCACGAGGTGCTGTCATCGAGCATCACCGCCGGCGACACATGGTTGGGTGAGGTGAACAGCGACCCTCCCTTGAGGGGGTCCCCCTCGTTGAAGAAATCGCCCAGCATCGTCCACGCCGAGGGGTCAGCCGTGAGCGTCGGGCTGCGCATCACCTTCTGGCCTCCCGCCAGGTCGCGGGCAAACGAATAGTAGTAATACCCCCTGTATTTCCATAGGACAGGCCCCTCGGCCCAGGAATAAGGATAGGAAGGGCCCGGGTTGAGCCATTTCAGGTCGTATATAGCCCCCGCAGGCTGGCCGTTGGGCCCCAGTTCCACGATCCCGTTGTTGGGCTGGCCATTCTTCACCACCAGATACCAGCGGTTGTCATCATCTATGAACACCGAATTGTCGTACCCCAGTCCGTAAGGTAACCCTACCGGATTGTTGATTTTCACGGGGGTACCCCAGGGACCCTCCGGGGTGCTGGCTTTCACATAGTGCATCGTGTTGCCCCGCGAGAAAAAATGCCAGTACTGGCCGTTGTAGAAAACCATCTGTCCGCCCCAGCACCCTCCCCCCGGAGCATCACCGTATCCACTCCACGCCGCACTGACCGGCTGCGCGATGGCCTCCCAGTGCACCAGATCGGTCGAATGCCAGATCACCGGCGTCACATTGAAAGAGGAGCCTGTCGTGTAAAAATGATCCCCGATGCGGGTCAGAGTACAGTCGGGATGATCCCCCGGAATCACTGGGTTCATATAACTCCTGAACGACGGCGTCTGCCCTGTCCCCAGTAGCGGTAAAAGAAACAGAAAAAACACAGCAATCACCCGTACAGTTCTAAAGCCCCAACCGCCATGATAAGACCACCCGGCAACGACATCTGCCAGCCCGCATACTCCCTGCTTTAAGTCCGGTGTACCTGCAATGGTTGAAATTCTATTGGTCATAGGCTGGTCCTCAATTTTTTTGCACGGAACCTTTCGGAGCGCCCGATAATTCCGTTTTCACAAATATACAGTTCCGCCACTAAAAAACCCCCGGTGCGCCCTGACGAAAACCATTTTATACTGTTGGTTTGACAATTTGAGGGATAATTACTAATTTTACCCCGAAGGGATTCATTTGCTTAACTTTTGGATGCCTTCCCAGAATTATTAAGAGCTATGAAGAATATCCTTTTCCTTACGGCATTTTCCATATTTCTGGCCGGGTTACCCTTAATGGCCTCCACTCAGAAGGTGACCTACACCCAGGTCAATTTTCAACCCGATCAGAGTTACCAGACCATGGTAGGTTGGGGGGCCTCACTGGCCTTTTACGAAGGGTGGCTCACCGCTCACCCTAAAAAAGCCGAAATCTACGATGTGATTTTTAAGGAGCTGAGCCTCGATATTCTCAGGGTGCGCAATGCCTATGGCTATGACAACACCATGATCACCAAGGTAAAGGAGTTCAACCAGGCGGCGCAGAAATCGCTGGGCCGCCCCATCGACATCCTGACGACCTCCTGGGGCCCCCCGGCCTCCCTGAAAAGCAACAACGACCGCAATAATGGCGGCACCCTGAAATACACCGTAACCGACGGAAAGGTGAGTTTCGATTATGCCGGTTTCGCCCGCTGGTGGAAACAGTCGCTCGACGACTACAATAAAAACGGAGTCTACCCCAAATATGTCAGCATCCAGAACGAACCCGACTTCAAAGCCACCTATGAGTCGTGCCTGCTGAATCCTTCAGAGACCATCAACGCCAACGACACCATCGCCGGCTATAACAAAGCCCTCGATGCCGTCTATGACACCCTCCAGAAAAGAAACTCCATTCCCCTCTTTCTGGGGCCTGAATGCGTGGGTATCGGCTATTTCGGACAGACGTCGAATGGCGTGGAGAGATATGTCAACGCCCTCAACATCAACAAGCTCTACGGCATTGCCCACCACCTCTACCACGGCACCGACGAGGAGAGTCCCTGGAGTTCCGCCGATTTTGGAAAGCTGGGCGCTTACCGCCCGCAGATCCCCCATTTCCAGACCGAATACAGCCGGGGCAAATGGTTCCCCCTGGCCGGAATGATCTATAAGTCGCTCAACGACGAGAATGCCGTCTCCTATTTCTTCTGGGACCTCGTATGGCCCGACGGAGGGCTCGTGGACATCGACTTCCCGTGGGATGTCAACCAGTGGACCGATAAAACCAAGGGGTACCAGCGCACCAAGCATTTCTGGGTCTTCAAGCAATTCTCTGCCTGGATCCACCCCGGCTGGAAGCGGGTCAAGGTCAGCTCCCCCTCCATCATGGTCAAAAACGTGGCTTTTCTGAGTGCGGACCGCGATTCGGCCACCCTGGTGGCCTCCAACACCTCGGCCTCCACCAGCTATGGCCTGAAGCCTACCATCCCAGGCTACACCATCGACACGATGGTCATCACCCGCACCTCGGCCACTGAAGACGGCGTGACACTGACCATGCCCACCGACTCGGTCCTCATCGCCCCCCAGTCGATCACCACCATCGCCATGAAACTCTCGCCCATCAACACCTCGGCCGATCTGCACCCCCGGTCTGAATCGCCCACCACCCTGGCAACCCTCTATCCCATTCCCCTCCGGAATGAGGGAAGGCTCCGTTTTACCACTCCGGAACCGGGAAGTTACTCCCTGATGGTCTATGACCTCCGGGGAAGCCGGCTGATCAGCCAGCACCTGGGCACCCTCTCCCCCGGCGAACAAAACATCAGTTTCCACCGACAGAACCTCCCCGCAGGCACTTATCTTTTCCGGATTGAAAGCAACGGCAGTGAGGCCGCCCACGGAAGATTCACCGTAGCCGACTGATGCGGAAGATCAGCCCGTTCCACTCAGGCATCAATCCCTTCCGAAATCCACGACACTAAGGCGCGTCACTCAAAACGCATCCTGACAGGCTGATAAACGGTCTCGATGGTCTCACTTTGACCGGTTTAATCATCGCCTATGGAGATAGCACCGCCACCGGCTGATTCGGAAAACAGGCCCCTGCCTGATGCCAGTGAACGACCGGAAAAGATTCCTGATACTTATTCTTCAGGGGAAATGCCACGTTGGGAGGAAAAGGGAAAAAATAAGACTACCGGTACAGCTCTTTGATCCTGATTCTTCTGATGGCGGCCACGTCGAGATGGGTCCCCGCCTTCTGACTTCCGGCACAGTAGCCCAACAGCACGTGCTTTTTGTGGAAATGGATGGCCGTGTAGCAGTACCAGCCATCGGGATCGGTTTCCAGGTTGGCCACGTGATCCCAGCTCTTCCCCTCATCGCGCGAAACAGCTACAGTCAGGGGCGTCCTTTCCCCTTTGGTCTCCGGAAGGCTGCCATCATTATGGTTCCACACCATCAGCCAGTCGCCGGTCGAGGGGATCTTTTTAATGCTGGCCGGGGAAAGGGGTGAGGCCACCTCCATGCTCCTGATGGGGCTCCAGGTAACGCCCCGGTCCGCAGAAAGGGAGAACTGCTGATACCCGCCGCTGGCCCTGATGAACATCATTACCTTACCGTCCTTCCGCTCCACCACACCCGGCTCCTGGGTGATGATCGCCGTGGTGTCGGGGACTTGACTCCCCGCCTTCCAGCTCTTCCCGTTATCATCGGAATAGTAACAGAAGAGCTTCGCCTTGTTGTTCCAGGTGGGATCGCCCGGAACTTTGTGCAGGGCCACCGGCAGGAGAATCCTCCCTCCTGAAAGCTGAATGGCCCGGTCGTTGTTGAGGACGAAATAGCCTTTCCGGTCGGTGATGCAGTCGACCGGGGGGCCCCAGCGCTTCCCTTCGTCGGCCGAAAGGCGCATCACCGGGATGCAATCCTCGGTGGAATTCTTCCGGAGGTAAAAAAGGGCAATCGAGCCGTTGTGGAGCCTCAGCAGGGAAACCGACATGATGTTCATGGCCCCTTCGTTTTCCAGGATCAGCTGATCTTTCTCAGACCATGTTTTTCCGCCATCTCCTGAAATGCGCCCCATCAGACAGGCTACATCATGGTCCCCGTTGCCTCCCGAACCGTAATGGGTGTATATGAAAAGCACCCTCCCGTCACGAAGGGTGATGAAGGCCCCCTCGCTGTTTCTCTTGTTGTCGGGTGACGGCGAGAGTACCAGAACCCTCTTGCCCTTTTCCGCCCCCACGGAAGAGGTATCGGAGGGATGAAGACCGATGGCCCCAATGCGGGTCAGCGCATCAAAGTTCATCGTAGTTGGAGCCATGGTGTCGGAAGTCGGCGCTTCGAATTTCATCGCAGCCGGCACAGCACTCAGAACCGGAGGAGGGTTCAGATCAACGGCCTGCGATACGCCAGGAAGGACCATCATGCCCGGGAAAAGAATCAGGATTATTTTCAACCGGACGGCCTTTAAGAAAGAAAGATTCAGCCGGGAAATAAAAGCCAGGAAGCTCCGGTGGGTCGAGACATACAAGGATAAGATCATGCTGTGAAGGATTATAGTACCCCGAAATATAGGAAAGTTCCCTGAAATCCCAACCGGGAAAGCCTATTTCCCCACCCACATCCTGAAGGCCGGGGTCTCTGACGACTGATGGTATTCTGGCCATTGCCAGCGTTCTGTGGTTTGGAGAAAAGTCGGTTTTTCACTATCTTGTAGAATCTTTGCCTTAATATATAACATATGTCAGTATACCCGAAGCTGGATAAGGTCGCCATCTCCGTCAAAGCCCATAAAGTCCTCGGGCAGCTTCTCTTGGAAAACCCAGTTTTAGAAGAGATTATGAAAGGATCGGCCAGTGAGGCCGAAGCCATCGCCGGTGTGGGGAAGTGGGTGATGGCGGAACTGGAGCGTCGGCCCGATGCCTATCGTTTTTACCGCCAGGAGGTGCACGGTCATGAGGCTTTTACCCGGTTGGTGTGGCAGGATTACGCCCTGATCAGGATTCTCGACTATATAGACCATGCCGGAAGGAAATTCAGGGATCCTAACCTGAGGGGGACCGTCATCTTCAGTCATCCCTTCAGGATGCTCTGGCTGGCCGTGAACCGCGGCACCGGGGGCGCCAAAGCCTCATTTTTCCGTGACATGCTTTACCTCTTCCGCCAATTCCGCGGCGTATATCCCCAGCGGATCCCGGAAAAAAGCCTTGTTCTCGAATGGATGGCACGTCATCCCTCGGGCCTCGACCCCCGCATCATCACCTTGCAGAAAGAAAACCGCGACCGGATCATCAGCATCCTCATCGATAAAATGGACCATGGGGCGATCAGCAGTACCCGCTATTTCTTCCCCCCGGGAATGACGCGCGCAGAGAAATCCAAAAAGATGCTCGAATGGTGGGACGACCATCGTTTTCATCTCCGCTTTGCCGTCCGCTCCCCCGACCTCCTCAATGAGCTTCTGTGTTATTCCCTGGATCCCGACACCCTGCAGATTCTTCGAGAGGCCCGAGAAGCCGGGATTCCCTTTTTCGTCAATCCCTACTACCTGTCGCTGCTCCACGTGCGGGTACCCGGTTTTGCCGCCGGCGCCGACCTGGCCCTGCGCGCCTATATCCTGTACAGCAAGCAGCTGGTTAAAGAGTTCGGCCATATTAATGCCTGGGAAAAGGAGGATGTCGTGGAACCCGGCCAACCCAATGCAGCCGGCTGGATCCTCCCGGCGCATAGCGGGGTCCACCGCCGCTATCCCGAGGTAGCCATCCTGATCCCCGCCACCATGGGTCGCGCCTGCGGTGGCCTCTGTGCCTCCTGCCAGCGGATGTACGACTTCCAGCGCGGAAACCTCAACTTCAACCTCGACAAACTCATACCGGGCGAAAACTGGGAACAACGGCTCGCCAAAATTCTGGAATACTGGGAAAAGGATACCCAGCTGCGTGACATCCTTATCACCGGGGGCGATGCCCTGATGAGCCGCGACAAGTCACTGACGATTATCCTGAATGCCGTCTATGACATGGCCTTGCGCAAGAAAAAAGCCAATGAAACCCGGAATGAGGGGGAGAAATGGGCTGAGATCCTCCGGATCCGCCTGGGCACCCGCTTGCCGGCTTACCTGCCCCAGCGGATCACTCCCGAACTGACCACCATCCTGGCCCACTTCAGGGAGAAGGCTTCCGCCATCGGCATCCGCCAGTTCTTCATTCAGACCCATTTCGAGTCGCCCCTGGAGGTGACCCCCGAAGCAAAACAGGGCATCAGCCGGCTGATCTCTGCCGGATGGACAGTCACCAACCAGCATGTCTTCACGGCAGCCTCCTCGCGCCGCGGCCATACCAACCGGCTGCGGCAGCTCCTCAACGACATGGGCGTGCTCACCTACTACACCTTCACCGTCAAGGGTTTCATGGAGAATACCTTTAACTTCGCCACCATCGCCCGGGCAGCCCAGGAACAAACCGAAGAAAAACCTATCGGAAAAATCCCCCCTCCGCTCCTGGAAGAAATCAAAGCCCTGCCCAATGAGCCAGAACTCATGACCGAAAGAATCCATGCGCTCCGTACCAAGGCCGGGCTCCCCTTTCTGGCTACCGACCGGAGTGTCATCAACCTGCCCGGCGTAGGAAAAAGCCTTACCTTCAGAGTGATCGGCATCACCCGCTATGGAAGGCGGATATTCCAATTCGACCATGACGCCACCCGCACCCATAGCCCCATCATTCACAAATTGGGCAAGGTGACTATTATCGAGTCCAAATCGGTCTTTGAATACCTCCGGCAACTGGAACATTTTGGCGAAGAGGTCTCCGAATATGAAAGCATATGGGGATATACACTGGGGGAAACCGAACCCCGCATGCCCCTCTACAACTACCCGGATTACGATTTCACCATCACTGAAAAGATGACCCACCTCGACCTGGGCGGGTAACAATCCCTTTACCCTTTCAACCTGTTCCGATAAAACCCTGCAAAAATGGAAACCAATAAATTTAATGGCAAATTCGTTGCAGGTCTGACTATGGTTGCGGCCATGGGGGGATTAATATTCGGCTACGACTGGGTGGTGATTGGCGGGGCCAAGCCTTTTTACGAGCGGTTCTTTGACATTACCCAAAACGATCAGGCTCCTTTCGGACACCATCGCCGGAATACTCCAGGATCCCATTAAAGATCAACAGGCCCGTGTCTGGAGCCAGAAAGTTCTCATTCCCACCTATTCCACCGGGGAAAAGGAAAAGAATCCGATGTTCCTCGAAAAACGCGTCTACCAGGGTTCCAGTGGGGTGGTTTATCCCTACCCCGTTATTGAAAAAATCAGCGATGTAAAAACCAACCAGGAGTGGAATGCTCTTTTTTTGGAAAATCCATATCTGCTCATTATGATCCTTCCCGAACTGGGAGGGCGTATCCAAATGGCTTACGACAAACTGAAAAACAGTCATGGTGGCTTACTTCATGTCGCCTACCACCACGTGGACCTGGGGAAAAAACAGTGGACCTGGGGAAACGGCGATTTCGGAAAAGCATGGGACCGGAACCTGACCGATGAAGATGGCCCCTATATCGAATTAATGTGTGGCGTTTATACGGACAACCAGCCTGATTTCTCATGGCTCATGCCCGGAGAAGGCACGCCTCAGCCTTGAGAAAGCCTTCTCTCTTGACAGGAGTGACGCCCGCATAGGCATGGAACTGGACCAGCTTTACAAGAGGCTTAACCTCAATCCGGAATTGAGATGGGCTTTTCTTGAAGAAAACCATACCCTCGTTGAAAAACGTGATGATCTCTTCCTCGAAAAAGTCACCCTTCTAAATCTAAAAGGGAGGTATGAAGAAGCATACAGCACCATCATGTCACGCCAATTCCATCCCTGGGAGGGGGGGGAGGGAATAGTATCGGAACAGTATGTTTGGTGTCTCACGGAACTGGCCAAAAAGGCCATCCAGTCAGGCCACTTTCCGGAAGCGCTCAGGAACAACCTGTACCATAAAGGGGCTCACATCCATTTCAAGGATCTGAATATTTCATTTCCCTACCCACATCTTGAAGGCTGAGGCTTTCAGGCGACTGATGGTGATTTTGTCATTGACGGGATTCTTCAGCCTGACGACCAGCTTGTTCCCGAAGTAATCCTCGAAGCGGGCAATCAGGTCGATATGAATGATGGTCCGCCGGTCGGCCCTGAAATAGTGGTCAGGATCGAGATCCTCCTCCAGGCGGTCGAGGGAGATATCGACCACGTGTTTCTCCCCGCTCCAGGTGATGGCCGTGGTGATCCGGTTCTCACTCACAAAACAGGCGATATCGCGGGTGTCGAGCTTATAATACCGGTTGCCCGCCGAGACCAGAAACCGCTGCCGGTACTCCTTGTGTCCTGACCTGATAGCTCGCAGGATCTCCCCATAGTCAACGCCCGCAAGAACATGCTGCGCGTCGGGCTGCGGGTCAGCGTGCCAGTGCCAGTGCCAGGCCTCGAATTTCTCCAGCGCCCGCTCCAGGTCGCTCTCCCTGACAGGCTTTAAAAGATAATCGACACTGTTGACCCGGAAGGCCTGGATGGCATACTGGTCAAACGCCGTGGTGAAAATGATGTTGCTGGTCACCTTCACCTGATCAAAAATCGAAAAGCAGATTCCATCACTCAGCTGGATGTCCATCAGTACCAGATCGGGCTGCTCCCCTTCCCCGAAAAAATCCACGCTCTGCCTGACACTCTCCAGCTGAGCGACGACCTCCCACCCGGGACGCAGCTTCTGCATCATGTCGGTGAGCATCCGCAGGTTGGGCTTTTCATCTTCTACGATGGCTACTCTCATATCAGGCTTCTTTTCAAACTGTTCCCCATCCATGTTCCCAAACGCCTTTTTTTACCTTTACGCCCTTGCATCAGTGGTACAATTCTCCCTTTCACAACAGGGGCAACTCCACCCTGAATACACTTCCTGTATTGGTGACCGTCACCTTCCGTTCGGTCAGTAATTCATAGCGCGCCGTCAGGTTGGCCAGCCCCTTTTCGGTCGAATAGGAGGTCTCCCTGACCTGAATATTGTTTTCCACGCTGATCGATTCCCCTGCAGTGAAGATCTTCAGGGTCAGCGGCCGGTCGGAGGAAACCACGTTATGTTTAATGGCATTCTCCACCAGCAACTGCAGCGACAACGGGGGAATCCGCCGGGGGTTCAGGGCCGGATCCACGTCGATCTCCACCTGCAGGCCCACCCCCAGCCGTTCCTGGTGCAACTCCAGGTAACTCCTGATG
>ERZ1645192.2120-NODE-2120-length-16512-cov-6.463572_pt1 | contig 16512 bp, 12 predicted proteins | sample MGYA00575354_ERZ1645192 | MGnify/ENA primary metagenome ERZ1645192 (study PRJEB40844, sample SAMN11349763) | freshwater sediment metagenome | isolation source: river sediment | host: Sediment | place: India: Faizupur Khadar , New Delhi | collected 2017-02-21 ... | reverse complement strand
GGACAGCAGCATCGGTCAGGGCAAACATGTCGTTGCTGCCTGCATTGCGCATGTTCGGCAACGCTGGGAGTGGCGATGGTTCCCCGGGCAAGGGCTCAACCTTGCGCAGGGTTGCCTGGCGGATGATTTCCGGAGTTGGCGTGTGCATAGAGGACCTCCAGCAAGACTTTAGCCAATTCCATGCCAGAAAACAGAAAGAAGCGCTCCGCATATTTTTGCCACCTTGCCCCATGCCCTGGAACAGAGTAGAAGGCGTTGTGACAACAATTTGAACCAGGAGGAACCATGGCTATTGTTATCGACCACGATGAATGCATTGGCTGCGAAACCTGTGTTGAACTCTGCCCCGAAGTCTTTGCCATGATGGATGGCGAGGAAAAGGCCATGGTCAAGGCGCCGGACTCCACGGCCGATTGCGTCGGGGACGCCATTGACAGCTGTCCGGTGGGGGCCATCAGCAAGGAATGACGCGCGGCATCGCGAACGCAGACAAAGGGGGCCACGGTCCCCTTTTTTATGCTGTTTGCCTGAGGCTTGCGATTTTCCGGCATTCCCACCACAATGACAGTGTATGCAAACCAACCCCAGTGCAGACCCCATGGCATTCCGGACCGAGAAAAAATATGTTCTTTACGCCCGGCAGGCACTCCTGGCCGAAGCCGTGCTCAAGGCGCACTGCCTGCCTGATCCGGTTTTTGCCCGGGCCTCGGTGCATTCCGTGTACTACGACACCCTGGATCTGCAGTACCTGGCCGAAAAAATCGACAGCACCTACCTGAAGGCCAAGGTCCGGTTGCGCTGGTACGGAGACTGGGACTTCCTTCCCGATCCAGGCCCGGCTTTTCTGGAGGCCAAGATCAAGGAGGGCTGGAAGCAGCAAAAAATCCGCGTGCAGGTCGAATACGATGGCCGAACCCTGTCGGCCCTCCCCTTGAACACGCCAGAGATTTCGGGCCTGCCCTCCCGCTTGGCCGAGCTGGGTGTCGGGCTGCCCTTGGCCCTCCGGCCGGCATTCACCATCAGCTACCGCCGGATGCGGTTCGTTGACCCCATGACCGGAACGCGGCTGGCCCTGGATCAGGCCATCCATGTGTCAAAAATCAATCTGCCCTGCCTGGGGTCCGAAAAACGCACCCTGCCCATGGTGGTCATCGAGACCAAGGGAAGTCTGGACACCCTCCCGGCGTACCTTGCTCCCCTGGTGGCCATGGGCCTCAAGCCCGAGGCCTTTTCCAAATACCTGAGCTGCTATCAGATGCTGATGCAGCAACATCCGTAAGGAGACCGCGTGAACGACCTGCTGCCTTCCGGCATAGACGCACTGTCCAACATCTACGAGGCCCTGATCAAGGCTGGTGTGTCCGGACACGAAAAAATGGAAAGCGTCGGCCTGACCACCTTCTTCATTCTGCTCGTGGTGTCTTTTTTCGCTTCGCTCTACATCTCCAGGCTGTACGTCCGCTTCTATCGCCCCCGCGGCACCGGGAGCCTGGCCTACCGCTCCTTTCCCCTGCTGGGAGTCTCCATCACAGCCATCTTCATCTGCGTGCAGTTTTCCCTGCCCCTGTCCCTCGGTCTCCTCGGCGCCCTGTCCATTGTCCGCTTCCGCACGCCCATCAAGGAACCGGAAGAAGTCGGATTCATCATGCTGACCATCGCCGCGGCCATCTCCTGCGCGACGTTCAACCTGATGTTCCTGCTCATTCTCCTGGCCGTGGCCACCCTGGGACTCTTTCTCATCAACTGGCGGGGGATGCCCCTGGCCAACAGCGAGCAGGGCACAATCCTCGTCAATCTTCCCGGCACCGATGCAGGGACCGTCTCGGACTGCCTTTTGCCCACAGTTTTGGGGCTGGACGGCGTGCGGCTCATCTCCGTGGTGGAAACCCCTGAAGGTACGGCGGTGACGCTCCGTTTCGCCAAAGGGGGCTCCGACCTTCTGGCCGCGGTGCGCGGCGCGGCCCTGAACTGTGCCAAGGATGCCACCGTGAGCATGTTCAACGACCAGGTCAGCATCTGATGCGCCGGCTCCTGGGCCAGCCCTTGTTTCTCTTCCTTCTGCTCTGCGTGCTGGCCTTCCTTTTTTTCAGCACCGGACTGGACGACTGGGGTCAGCGCCAGGCTGAGCACATTGCCCTGTTACGCGATGATTTCGGCACTGCCCGCAAGGACAGCCTGCTCAAGAAGCTGGGACTGCCCAGGGTCACGCATCCCCAAACCGGACACCTGGTGGAGGGTGCCAGAAACGACCTCAGCTCGCTGCCCGTTATGTCCCTGCGAGCAGTGGCCATCCGGGTGGCCGAAGCGGACCTATCAGACCCTGAAAAAGGGCTCCAGACCAACAGCCGCCAGCGAGGCCGGGAATGGGAGCGCCCGGCAGGCGTGGCCGTCCTGCGGAACGGGCAGGAACTCCTGGCCGCGCCGGCAGGCATCCGCCTCCAGGGCAACCGGGCCACCAGGGACATGCTGCACAGTTTTCGCCTCTATTTCCGGGCTAGCTACGGCGAGAACACGGTGCCCGGATCGGCGTTCCTGGATGACGCACACATGAACGTCCGCAAGATTGTCCTGCGCAAGGAAAAGAACCCGGTGCCCGGATTCGTGACCATGCTGGCCTTTGACGTGGCCAGAAGGGTTGGATCCATGACCCCGGACTATGCCCCGGTACACATGTTCCTGAACGGCCGCAGCCTGGGCCTCGGTCTGGCCAGTGAACACGTCAACCGCACCCACTGGGAACGCCGGCTTGGGCACAGAAACTTCGCCTTCTATGTCCTGGAAGCTGAAAATTCTGTCCTGGACAGCGCGCAGTACAAGGCGCTGCGTTTCCGTCTCGATCCCTTCTTCGGGCTCTGGGAGTACGATCGCGTGGCAGAGATCCTGGATGTGAATGACTTCATGCGCGCCATGACCTGCTTCGCCTTCGTGCAATGGCAGGACTGGAACCAGGGCGCCCTGATCCTGGATCGGACCGAGGCCGGTCCGCGCTGGAAAAGCGTGCTGTGGGACGCGGATCTGGCTTTTGCCGGGTTGCGGTCAGACGGGGTGCCCGAAAACAGGGCCGGATGGAAGAACCTGCGCGACGCCCATGGACTGCGGGCCGCTGTTTTCAAGGGCATGTGGGAAAACAGTCAACAGTTCCGGGAGGAATTTCTGCGGCTCTTGAGCTGGACCATCAACCACCGCCTGACCAGGGCATGGATCGAAGAACGGATCCGACACTACACCGGCCTGGAAACCGACAGCGGTCTGGACTGTTTCGACGCGGGGGTGGCCCTCACCTATCTCCTGCAGCGGCGTGTGGATCTCCTGGCCGAAACGACCAGGGATCTGGGCGCTCCGGACGTGATCGCCTGCCGGGTCGAAAGCCCCCAACCCGTGGTGGTCGACGATGAAAGGGTCACGACAAGCTATGAAGGCCTCTATTTCCGGGGGCAGGCAATCACCCTGGCCCCACAGCCCCACGCATCGTTTTCCCACTGGATCGTTGACGAACGGCACGTCCACGAACCCCGTCTGACCCTCGAACTCCAAAGAGACACCGTGGTCAGGGCTGCATTTTTCCCTTCCGCCAATCCTTCCTAGTGCGCTGCCTCGGGCATGTGCGCCCCGTGATCCGGGCGGCGGATGACCCACATGAACCCCGCCAGGCTGAGAAAGAACAGGGCCTGCACAAAAAAAACATCCACATAGGCCATGTATGCGGCCTGCTGCTGGACATACTGGTAGATGACCCCCAGGGCCTCATGGGGGGTGAGATCCATGAGCCGTTCCAGGGCGTCCCGGGCCTGGGCCAGGGGCGGATCATAGGGGGTGAGATGCTCCACCAGCCGATGCTGGTGGAACTGGGCACGCCGCGCCAGAAGCGTGGTCACGAAGGCCGTTCCAAAGGATCCGCCCAGGTTGCGCAGCAGGCTGAAGAGGGCCGAGGCATTGTTCATGCTCTCGCGCGGAATGTAGGCCATGGTCAGAAAGGACAGGGGCACGAAGAAAAAGGCGATGCCAACTGCCTGCATGTTGCGCCCAAGAATGGCCGTGCCTATATCGATCCGCAGGGTGAAACGGGACATGAAGACGAGGGACAGGCCCGAGATGAGCAGACCCAGGCAGAGCAGCAAGCGTGCGTCGATCTTTTCCGTCAGCTTGCCGACCATCGGCAGCAGAATGAGCATGATGGCCCCGCTGGGCCCCAGCACCAGCCCGGCCAGAAAGGAGGTGTAGCCCATCAGGTTCTGCAGATACATGGGCAGGAGTACGATGGACCCGAAAAAAGCAAAAAAGCCGAAAAACATGATCACGTTGCCCGCCGCAAAATTTCGATACTGAAATGTGCGCAGATTGACGATCGGATTTGCATGCCTGAGTTCCCACCAGACAAGAACTGCAAGGCATACTCCGGCCAGGATGCTCAGGATGACGATCTGCTCCGAAGCAAACCAATCCTCCTGCTGACCCTTGTCCAGAACTATCTGCAGGCTGCCCAGTCCGACGGACAGGAGGGCCAGACCCAGGCAGTCGACCTTCTCTCCTGACAAACGGCGCTGCTGGTAGGGCGGATCGAAGATAAAGGCCCAGCACATGTACAGGGCGACCGCGCCGATGGGCACATTGATGTAGAAAATCCAGATCCAGGAATAATTGTCAGTGATGTAGCCACCCAGAAGAGGGCCCAGGATGGGGCCGAGCACTGCGCCCATGGCGTAGATGGCCATGGCCAAGCCGCGCTGCTGGGGCGGAAAGGTTTCAAGCAGGATGGCCTGGGACATGGGCTGCAGCCCCCCTCCGCCGACCCCCTGGATGATGCGGAAAAACACCAGTGCCTCCAGGCTCTGGGCCAGGCCGCAGAGCATGGAGGACAAGGTGAACACCGCCACCGAGGCCATGAGGTAGTTCTTGCGACCCATCAGCCGGGCCAGCCAACCGCTCATGGGGATAATAACGGCGTTGGAAACCAGATAGGAGGTCAGGACCCAGGTCACCTCGTCCTGACCAGCGGACAGGGAACCCTGGATGTGGCTCAAGGCCACATTGGCGATGGACGTATCCAGGATCTCCAGCAGTGTCGGGATCATGACGCTCAACGTGATGAGCCACTTGCCCGTAACGCGATCCCTGGCCATGGCTAATCCAGATGAATGATCGGCACCACACTCATGCCCAGACGCAAGGACTCGGTGCCGTTGAGCGGATCAAGACCGATCCTGACCGGAATGCGCTGCACCACTTTGACATAATTGCCCATGGCATTTTCCGGAGGGAAGAGGGAAAAGACCGCCCCGGTTCCGGCCATGACGGATTCGACCCAGCCAGTGAACTCTCGACCCGGAAAGGCATCGACCTCGAGGCTCACCCGCTGTCCTGGGCGGACCCTGGCCAGCTGGGTTTCCTTGAAATTGGCCGTGATCCAAAGCTGGCCGTGATTGAGAGGCACCAAGGCCAGCAGTGGCTGGCCAGCAGACACCAGCTGCCCGACCTCGACCTTCTTCTTGGTGACGTGTCCGCTGACCGGAGCCAGAATACGGGTATATCCCAAATCCAATTCCGCTTTGCGCACCTTTTCCTTGGCCAAGACCACCCGCGCTTCCTGGGCCGCCACCTCCAGGTCCTTGATGCTGGCGACCTCGTGCCCGGTTCCGGCCAGCCCGATATTGGCCCTCAGGCTGGCTACGTTTTCCCGCAACGAGGCCAGGTTGCGCCCAGCCGCGGCGGCCTTGTCCCGGGCCCCGGCGGCCTGGGCCCTGGCGCTGTCCAGGGTGGTCTGCGCCGTGTCCAATGCAGATTGGGCAATGATCTGCTGGCGGCGCAGGGTCTCCAGTCGGCCAAAATTGAGTTCGGCGTTTCTCGACTCCGCCTCGGCGTGCAACGCAAATTGCCGTGCAGCAGCCTCCTCCAGGGCCGCCTGATCCAGGCTGCGCAGAAGACTGTCCAGCTGGGCCCTGGCCCCGGCGACCTGCAGCTCCGTCTGCGTCTTTTGCAGGGGCACACCCCTGCGCAGGGAAGCCAGCTGGGCCTCGGCCGCTGCGAGATCAGCCCGGGCCTGGGCCACAGCCACCTCGTACCCCACGGGATCAAGCCCCAGAAGGGGTTGCCCTGCCTGGACCAGCTCATTGTCCAGCACGAGATCCTCCTGGACATAGCCTGCCACGCGCGGAGTAATCTGATGAATCCGCCCGTCCACAAAGGCGTCGTCCGTGGAGACCCGGTTCAGGCCCCGCACGTATTCGAAAATCCCGAATCCCGCTCCAAGCAGAACGAGACACAACAGAATGATCCGTTTCCATCCGGCCCGACCACTGGTTTCGAGGGACGTGTCCGATGCTGCGCTCATTGTTTCACCCTGGTCCAAAGATCAAATAACTGGCCGGTAAACCTGTCCCTCATCAATGGCAAGAGCGAAGTCTAGGGGGCAATCCGGGCGGCCCAGTCCACGGGCAGGCGCACGGCCTTTCCGGCCTTGTTGCGGAAGAGCAGATGGCCGTGACGGAGGCCGAACTCGAATAGATCGCGGGTCACGGCCACATCATGGCGGCAGTACTCGAGGATTTCCCCCAACCTTCCCTCCTTCCACCAGGCCAGGGCCTGCATGCCGCTGGCGGTCTTGGCTGCGCCGAGGGTTTCCCTGGCCAAATGATCCAGGGACAGACGGTAGCCGAGGATGGCGTGGATGTCGGCCAGGATATCCAGGGTGGGCAACGTTGAAAAATCGAATCGGCTCAGCCCTCCGAGGACGGCGAAGTCGAAACGAAGGATGTTGAACCCGACCACCAGATCGTATTCGACCAGATCTCCGACCAGACGAGACACGTCCTCCTGCAGATACTCGCGAAACTCGCCCGAGACCGAATCGTGTACCACCACGCAGCTCACCCCCATCAGATCGGCTCTGTGCCAGCCACCGACCTCCTGGGCTGAGCGCCGGGTTTCCAGGTCCAGGACGGCGTAGCGAAAACCGTCAAGCATCCGTATTCCGGCTGCAACTGGGGCCTGTTGCCGGGACGACGGGGCACAGCCCTCAGCCATGGACGTTTGCCCGGCCCGCGCAGCCGACCTTGGGCCCTGCACAGGCACAGCGGGAGGGGCAGCCTCGGCGGGCTGGAATGCACCTGGCCCCTCTCCGGCAACGCCGGACTGGGGCCGCCCGCGTATGACCCCGTCCAGCAACCGCAGGGCTGCGCTCTTGGAAATGGGCCGGTTGCCTGACCCGCATTTGGGAGAATGCACGCAGGATGGGCAGCCGGTCTCGCACCCACAAGAGCGGATGGCGGCCATGGTCCGCTCCAGCAGCCTTTCGTATTGGGCATACGCCTCGTCCACCAGACCGCAGCCTCCAGGGAGCCCGTCGTAGATGAAGATGGCCCCGGACCCGACCTGGGGGTGGAAGGGTGTTGAAATCCCGCCCAGGTCGTTGCGATCGGCCAGAACCAAGAGCGGCATCATGCCGATGGCCGCATGCTCGATGGCGTGGATGCCCCCCATGAAGTGCACCATCTCCCTCTCCACCTGCCTCCGGAGGTCTTCGGGGATGGCGATCCACACCCCGCGGGTGACGAAGACCAGGGGCTCCATGTCCAGCAGCTCGGTCCCCAGATTTTTCCCGCTGCGCACGCTGATGCGGTCGTAGCCTGTGACCTGATCCGTGACCCGCACCCGGCCCAGATGGACCATGGCCCCGAGCACGACCCTCGACGCGGCGATTTCGATGATCTCCGTGGACTTCTCATGACGGACCCTGGTGTAATAGCCGACATTGGCCCGCCTGGCCCTCACCAGCCCCGCACCCAGGTCCAGATCTTCAACCAGATAGGTCTGGCCCCGGTGCAGGTAGACCGCTCCAGGATGGGTTTCGAGCACAGCCCGGAAGCGGTCCACCAACCCGATGCGTTCCCCGCTCTCCACATCGATGATGGGCAGGGTCGCACCAGTGCCGCGCAGGCTGACGTCCCGCTGCGGCTGTCGGGCCCTGGAGAAATACTCCTGCCCGTCCCCGCTGCGCAAAAGATCTCCATAGCGGGTCATTTCCGCGACGAGAGCGGCGTGTTCGCGGACCAAGGGCTCATCCCGCCCCAGGGAATGCTCGGCAGCCGCACAGCAGAGATGACTGGCCGCGATGACCGGGTTGCCGGGGTTGATCACCGCCCGTTCCGGCTGCATGGCGAAGAACTCGTCCGGGTTGTGCATGAAATACTGGTCCAGGGCATCCTCGTGTCCGATGAACACGGTGGCGGCCTCCTGGCCACCCCTCCCCACCCGCCCGGAACGCTGCAAAGTAGCCATGATGGAACCGGGATACCCGACCAGGATGCACAGATCCAGACCGCCTATGTCGATCCCCAGCTCCAGGGCGCTGGTGGATATGACGGCCAGAAGCTCGCCTGATCCAAGCCTGGCCTCGATCTCCCGGCGCTCTTCGGGCAGGAAGCCTGCCCGGTAGGCGGAGATGCGTTCCCGCTGTCTGGCCTCGCGCTGCCCGGCCCACAGGGCTATGAGTTCGGTCATCTTGCGGGACTTGCAGTACACGATGGTCCTCAGACCCAGACGCAGTGCCTCCTGGAGCAATCCGATGGCTTTTTGGGCCGCGCCCTCCACGCCATTCATGAGCACGATGTGCTTGGGAGGACTCGCGGCCGTCCCCTCCAGCACGACTTCCATGGGCAGGCCGGTCAGGCTGGCGGCGAGCTCTGCCGGGTTGGCGATAGTGGCCGAGGAACAGACGAAGGTCGGCCGGGCGCCGTACAATTCACACAGGCGGAGCAGCCGCCGGAAGACCCAGGCCATGTGCGAACCCATCACGCCTCTGTAGGTATGCACCTCGTCCACAACGACAAAATGGAGATGGGCGAAAAACCCGGCCCATTTTTCATGGCTGGGCAGAATGCCCAGATGCAGCATGTCCGGATTGGTGAAGAGGATGTTCGGCGGATTCTGGCGGATGCGGGTCCGCTGCGAGGAAGAGGTGTCGCCGTCGTAGATAGCCGTTCGTGGCGTGGGGAAGAGGCTGGCGGCCAGACGGTCCAGGACTCGGCGCTGGTCCTGAGCCAGGGCCTTCAAGGGAAAGAGATAGAGGGCCCGGGCGCTGCTGTCTGCGTGACAGGCCTCCAGAACCGGCAGGTTGTAGACCAGCGATTTGCCGCTGGCCGTAGGCGTGGCCACGACCACGTGCCGGCCGGCCCGGGCCAGATCCACGGCCAGGGCTTGATGGGCATAGAGTGCGCGCACTCCAAGCAAGTCCAGGGCCCGCTGCACCGGACCGGGCCAGGGCTTGGCCGGTGTGGAAAAGCGGGGAGACTGGGCCGGAAAAAAACGACGGCCGGCAAGGCAGGTGGCAAGCCAGGGAGTCTCCTCCACCAGGCGCAGAAATGCCCGCACGCCCGTGTCCATGTGAGGACTCAATTCCTGGCCGCTATCCTGTATTTTTTGAGCTTGTACTGTAGTAGACTCTTGGACACATCCAGCAGCTCGGCTGCTTTGACCTGCACAAAGCCGGAATGGACCAACGCGCGCCGGATCAGGGCTGCCTCGATCTTCTCCAGGGTTTCGGACAGGTTGACCTTCAGGGGCAGAAGGTCCACGGCGCTCTTGAACTGCGTCTCCTCGTCCCGCAGTTCGGCCGGAAGGTCGTCCACGTCGATGGTGTCACGGCTGGAAAGGACCACGCAGCGCTCGATGACGTTCTCCAGCTGCCGCACATTGCCCGGCCATTCGTAGGCTGAAAGATAGTCGATGGCCCCGGCGGTGAACCCGTGCATCTGCCGGTTGTTCTCCAGGGCAAATTTTTTCAAAAAATGGCTGGCCAGGATGGGGATGTCCTCGCGGCGCTCACGCAACGGCGGCAGATGAATATTGACCACGTTCAGGCGGTAGAACAGGTCCTCCCTGAACCGTCCCGCCGTGATCTCGTCCTGGAGATTCTTGTTGGTGGCGGCCACCAAACGAAAATCCACGGCAATGCTCTCGGTCCCTCCGACCCTTTCGATGACCCGCTCCTGCAAGACACGCAGCAGCTTGACCTGCATTTCGGCCGATAATTCGCCGATTTCATCCAGAAAAAGGGTCCCCCCCTGGGCCAGTTCGAAACGGCCGCGCTTGAGGGCCACAGCGCCCGTAAAAGAGCCCTTCTCGTGGCCGAAGAGTTCGCTCTCCAGCACCCCGGGGTTGAGGGACATGCAGTTGACGGAAATGAACGGCATCTCTTTCCGGTCTGAGGAGATATGGATGGCCCGGGCCACCAGCTCCTTGCCCGTGCCGGACTCGCCCGTGACCAGTACGGTGCTGCGTGTCGGCGCGACCTTGCCGGCCAGGGCCAAGACGTCCTGGATGGCCTTGGAGTTTCCGATGATGGTTTCCTTGCCGAATTTTTCGGCCAGGCTCTCGCGCAGCAGTCGGTTCTGCTGCTCGGCATGGGAAAGCTTCAATGCCTTGCGCACGGAAAGAAGGATCTCGTCATTGGCGAACGGCTTGGTGATGTAGTCGAAGGCCCCGGACTTCATGGCCTCCACTGCCCGGTCGATGGTCCCGAAGGCGGTCATGATCATGACCGGAATGTGCGGATGCCCCTTGCGCACGGCCTCCAGCACCTCCTGCCCGGTCATGCCGGGCATCTTCATGTCCGTGATGACCACGTCCACTTCGGATTCGTCCAGAAAGGTCATGGCCATGACCGGGTCTCCCAGCGCCGTGACCGTGTAGCCTTCCTCCTCCAGGATGGCTTCCAGGATGAGCAGATAGTTTTTTTCGTCGTCGATGATCAGGATATGATTGCCCATGTTGTGCGCTCGCTAACAGTGTTCTGAAAAGACTACCAGGGCTTCGGCTCCACCCTGGGAGGCGTTGCGCAGGATCAGGTCTGCGCCGTGACTCTGAAAGATGGAGTTGGTGATGGCCAGGCCAAGGCCTGTGCCCGATTCCTTGGTGGTGAAGAAGGGCTCGAGATACCGGTCCAGCAGGTTGACGTCGAATCCCTGGCCCGAATCGCGGATAAGCACTGCCTTGCGCCCATCGTGACAGGCCGGCAGGATGCTGACTTCGCCCTCCTGCCCGCAGGCCTGGATGGCGTTGCTGATCAGGTTGTAAAATCCACGGTACAGGAGATCCTTGTCGCCCTGAACCATGAAGGTCGCCGGTAGTTGGCAGGCCACCCTGACGCGGTGCTCCTGTCCCTCCTGCGTCAGAAAAGTCACGGCGTGGCGGATCACCTTTTCCAGGTTCACGTCTTCCAGGGCTGGCTGACGGGGCCGCGCATAATCCAAAAAGTCATTCACCGTCTGGCTCAGCCGCTTGGCTTCATGAAATATCGCTTCCAGGATCTTGACCTTGGGGCTGTCTGCCGCCTGCTCCTTCTTGAGCAACAGCTCAGCGCTGCTGCGGATAATACCCAGGGGATTGCGGATCTCGTGGGCGATACTGGCCACCATGCGGCCCATGGAAGCCAACTTCTCGTTCTGCACGAGCTCCCGCTCCAGACGCTCCTTGTCCCGCACCCGCTCGTCCAAAACCCGGTCAGCACGACGAATCATGAAGAAAATCAACGCATAGAGGGTGGCTGAGCCCAGAAACGTGGTCAGGATGATCAGCCGCTGCAAATGCAGGACCGTCTCATAGTCGCTGGTGATATCCTGGGAAAATTCAAGCACCCCGAGCAGCGGACCGGGCTGTTCCCTGAACCGCAGGTCTCGCTCGGCCCGCAACGGATAAACGGTGCGCAGCACGACATCCCCCGCTTCCAGACTGAAGGTGAACAGGACGTCCAGCAGGCTCAATCTGTTCTGAAGGTCAAACGTGCGCTGACCCTCTTGGATGGCCGCCTGCAAGGCCGGCCCACCGAGATCGGAACTGCCGACCTCCTCGGCCTTGGTGCTGTAGGCCACCTCCTGACCCTCGTCATAGATGCGCAGGTTCAACACGTGAAAGGAATGGGTGGTGGACTCGATGACCTGTTCCAGGCGTTCGTACTGATCCCTGCGCTTGAGCTCGACGCGCCCGAAACCCAGCACCACTGGCAGGGTGAAACGGCGATAGATCTGATGGTTGAGATTTTCGGCCAGCAGCTGGGCAAAGGCCGTATTTTTCTTCAACAGCGCACTCTTGGCGTAATTGCTCATGAACATGGACAGCACCAAACTCGACCCCAGGATCAGGACCAAGGTGCTGACGGACAAAAACTTGACCAGCTGAAAGGGGTGCGCCGGATCAACGCGAAAGGGGTTGAGCTTCATGCTTGGGCCAGGATCGGAAAAAAGGGGTCCGGACAACGCGTCCGGCACAGGGTCGGGCACCCTGCCCGACCCTGGACTGTGTTAGGCTTTAGCCCTTGCGCCGGTCAAGACAATAGCGCAGGAGCCCACAGGTGGAGGCGTCATGGACGCCGATCTGCTCACCGCGCAGTTCTGGCAGAATGGCTCCTGCAAGCTGTTTGCCCAGCTCCACCCCCATCTGATCGAAGGAATTGATGCCCCAGATGATGCCTTGCACGAAAATCTTATGCTCGTACATGGCAATCAAACGGCCCAGAATGCGTGGAGTCAGTTCAGGATAGACGATGGAGTTGGAGGGCCGGTTGCCTGGAAAGACCTTGTGCGGGGCCAATGCCTTCCTGGCTTCGGGAGGAAGCTTGCCGAGCTCCTTTTCGGCCTCTTCCAGTGTCCGTCCGCGCATGAGGGCTTCGGTCTGGGCCAAAAAATTGGCCAGCAGGATGACATGGTGTTCACCCACTGGATGCAGGGGGTTGACGGCGGCCAGAAAGTCACAGGGAACCACGGTGGTACCCTGGTGCAGGAGCTGATAAAATGCGTGCTGGCCGTTGGTTCCTGGCTCCCCCCACAGGATGGGGCCTGTTGCGTACGGCGTGGACTGGCCGTTTTTGGTCACCCCTTTGCCGTTGCTCTCCATGTCGGCCTGCTGCAGATACGCGGGCAACAGCTCCAGATACTGGTCGTAGGGCAGCACGGCGTGGGACGGCATGTCCTGAAAATTACGGTACCAGACCCCCAGAAGGGCAAGCAAAACAGGAATGTTCCCCTCGAAGGACGCTGTGCGGAAATGCTCGTCCATGTCCCGCGCGCCGGCCAGGAGTTCCCGGAAATTGTCCATGCCCACGGCCAGGGCGATGGGCAGGCCGATGCAGGACCACAGGGAATAACGCCCTCCGACCCAGTCCCAGAAGGCAAACATGTTGGCCGGATCAATGCCAAAGGCCCTGACCGCCACTTCATTGGTGGACAGCGCCACGAAATGGCGGGCGATGTCGCTTCCAGACCCGCCCCGGCCCAGGAACCAGGACCGGGCCGTGTGGGCGTTGGTCAACGTCTCCTGGGTGGTGAAGGTCTTGGAAGCGACAACGAAGAGCGTGGACTCCGGCCGCACCTTTTCCAGAACCCTGGCAATGTGGGTGCCGTCGATATTGGACACGAAATGGAAATCAAGGGTCCGCTCACGGTAAAAATCCAGGGCCTCGGTGACCATCCTTGGGCCCAGGTCCGAACCGCCGATGCCGATGTTGACCACATCGCGAATGCGCTCGCCCGTGAACCCCTTCCACCCACCTGTACGAACCCGGGCCACGAAGGATTCCATCTGGTTCAGGACCCGCTGGACCTCAGGCACGATATTGACCCCGTCGAGAACAACGCTTTCGTCGGTGTTCTTGCGCAGGGCCACATGCAGGACAGCCCGATTTTCCGTGGTGTTGATGTGCCTGCCTCCGAACATGGCCTGGATGCCATCGGACACTCCGGCCTCTCGGGCCAGGTCCAGGAGCAGCGACATGGTTGTGTCCGTGATCCGGTTCTTGGAATAGTCAAGCAGGATGTCGCACGCCTGCACGGAAAAACGCGCGAACCGCCCAGGATCAGAGGCAAAAAGTTCGCGCATGGGGGCGATGGGAGGATGGTTCGAGAGGGCTTTCCAGGAAGGGGACTGATTGATCACGAAAAACCTCCTAATTCTTGAGGGAGTGCAGGCTGCTTCCGATTCGTTCCAGCGCGTGAGCCAGGGTTGTGTCGTCCAGGGCGTAGGAAATGCGGATGCAGCGGTCGTCGCCAAAAGCGGCCCCGGGGACCAAGGCGACTCCCGCCTGGTCCAGCAGGTATGTGCAGAGGGCGGTGGAGTCAGGAACCTCGGCCGTATAGTACCAATCCACCTGCGGAAAAAGATAGAAAGCCCCTGCCGGTTCAGGGCACACCACATTTCCCCAGTCCCGGACCATGGACAGACCAAGGTTGCGCCGACGCACAAAGGCCTCACGCATCACGTCCAGGCACTCCCAGCCGCCGGTCAGGGCAGCCAGGGCCGCCTTCTGGGCGATGGAACAGACATTGGAGGTGGACTGGCCCTGGATCTTGGTCATGGCCTTGATCAGATCTGCATGGGCCAGGGTATACCCGACCCGCCAGCCGGTCATGGCAAAGCTCTTGGCCAGACCGTTGACCACCGCAAAACTTTCCGGATGCCCCTCCCACCAGGGGCTCAGGGAAGCCGGCTGGGCCGGCGCGTAGACCAGCCGGTCGTAGATCTCGTCTGCAATGACGAAAATGCCCTTGTCCACGGCCCAGGTCGCGATGGCGTCCAACTGGGTCTGGGAATAGTGACAGCCCGTGGGGTTTGATGGTGTGTTCAGAATGAGGCAGCGGGTCCGCGCAGTGCAGGCTGCGTCCAGCTGTTCCACGCTCACCAGGAAATTGTTCTCTGGCTCGGTGGGGACAAAAACCGACACGCCATCGGCCAGCTCGACCATGGCCGGATAACTGACCCAGTACGGGGCAGGAATGATGACTTCATCGCCCGGATCGAGCAGGACCTGCAGCAGGTTGTACAGGCTTTGCTTCCCGCCGTTGGTCACCACAACGTCGTTCATACCGGCATTGACTCCGTAAAAACTCGCGAAGTACCCGGCCACGGCAGTGCGCAGTTCCGTGATGCCTGGAACCGGGGTGTACCTGGTGAATCCTTGCTGCATGGCCACCCGCGCGGCTTCGCAGACATGCTCCGGGGTCCGGAAATCGGGCTCGCCCACGGCCAAGCTGATGATTTGCCGCCCTGCGGCGCGCAATTCCTGAGCCTTGGTGTTGATGGTCAATGTCGCAGACGGCTTGATCCTGGTAATGCGTTGGGCCAGTTTCATCGTTTTGGGGTCTCCTTTTTTGAGACAATGGGTGCTTGGAAATGGCTAGGCGTCGCTCTGGGAGGCATGATCCTCCATCGCGATTTCAAGTTCCGCCAGGGTAATATCCGAAAGGCCGAGGATGCCGGCCTCACTGCAGGTCACCAGGACCAACTCTCTGTCTTCGAGCAACCCGATACCAAGTTTGTGGCATGCCTTGTTGGCCAGTCGCACCAGCACAAGCAGGGTGTTCGAGGTATCGTAATCTCGGCGGTGGTGATCCCGGCAAACCAGACAATAGCTCTCGGGCAGGTTCCATTTCTCCAGCAGCATGGACCCGCATTCAGGATGCAGGGAGGCCACGAACTCTTCAGCCGCTGTCCTGGTGATGCGGGGCGCGTCCTTGTCCTTTTCGTTCACCGAAACCAGGGCCTTGAGCACCAGCAGTTTGCCCACGTCGTGGATCAGGCCGCCAATGAACGCCTCGGGAGCGAGTTCATCGTACCCGCAGCGCTTGGCCAGCCACTGCGCACCGAAAGCGCAGACCACGGAATGCTTCCACAAACGGGACATATACTGTTGGAGAAAAGGGTTGTGCGAACTGTAGTTCTTGCGCTGGGTGGCCACCATCACACTGTTGACGACTTCCCGAAGTCCGATCCGCACAAGGGCGTCCTGAATGCGGCTGATCTTCTTGATGCCCCGGAAAAACGAGGAATTGGCGACCTTCAGCACCTCGGCCGCCAGAACCTGATCCTGGACGATGTAACTGACAATCTTGTCCGTGTCGGGATCGCGCTTGATGGCTTCCTGATGCACCAGAAGGGCCGTGCGGTCGAAAACCGGGAGATCGCTTCCCGGTTCTTCCAGAAATGCATGGATCCGATCGTCGATAGGGGTGACTGCGAACATATGGTTAGACTCCCAGTATTCTTCTCAATTCAGGCAGGGATCGCGGCTTGTGCACTCTCGGCAGGGCGCGCAGAACTTCGTCCAGTGTTGTTTTGCCGATGGCGGCCTTGACGAGGCCGTCTTCCAGCATGGTGACCATGTTGGCCCGGGACAGGGCCAGTTGGCGGAGTTCGTGGGTGGTCTTGCGCTGCAGGATGGCGTCGCGGATGGCAACTTCCGGGATGAGCATCTCGAAAACCGCCATGCGCCCCTTGTAGCCGCTGTGCCGGCAGGCTGCGCAACCCCTGCCCTTGCGGAACTCAGCCCCGACCAGGCTGCCGTAGGTGCTGCTCAAACGCCGCAGCTGCCCCATGTCCGGCTGGTAGGGCACCGCGCAGTGCGGGCAGATCCTCCGAACCAGGCGCTGGGAGAGAATGCATGAGATGGTGGAGGAAACAAGAAAGGGCTCAATACCCATGTCCGCCAGGCGCGTCACCACGCTCGGCGCGTTGTTGGTGTGCAACGTG
>ERZ1645192.2119-NODE-2119-length-16518-cov-12.282877_pt1 | contig 16518 bp, 9 predicted proteins | sample MGYA00575354_ERZ1645192 | MGnify/ENA primary metagenome ERZ1645192 (study PRJEB40844, sample SAMN11349763) | freshwater sediment metagenome | isolation source: river sediment | host: Sediment | place: India: Faizupur Khadar , New Delhi | collected 2017-02-21 ... | reverse complement strand
GTTTTCAGGTCAATATGAAGGATTTTTCCACTATATCCGTACATGCTTACTCCTATATGTGGTCAATTCGGAAGAGACAACACAATATCTCTGAAAATTCAGATAAGATACGGTTCAGGTAATTCACAGTAAACAAGTATAACTTAATAACCAAAATGTGTCAGGAATCAACCCCAACCGAAAGGCAGTTGGATATACAGTGTATGGTGAGAAATAGTGAAATGTTGCTCAATAATTGACGAATAGTCAACGGGGATGATCAATATCTCCCAAAGAGCTTTGTATTTCAGTCTTCACTTGCAATTATGTAAAGGTTGTCGGTAAAGAATCCTCAAGTAAAAACATCCGGTGGTTTGTGCAACTCACCGGATGAACAATGGGTAATTGTGGATTTACCGCGACATGCTCAGCTTCAACATCTCGCCTTTCTGATTGAAGGTCACGCGGGCGAAGTGGTTGTGGTTGTGCTGGCGGTATTCGTAGCTCTTTTTCAGTGTGACCACATAGCGCTGGCTTTGGCTGACGTAATCGAATTTCTCACGGTGTGCCTGGACCATGGCTGGGTCAAGCGTGAAGTTCGTCAATTGCGGGTTCAGCGACACCGTCGCGTCATCCAAACCAGGAAGGTAACTGCTGATCACCTTGCGAACTTTGTCCAGGATCTCGCTTGGCATCTCATTCGCCGCCACGATCAATTCCTCGCGCGAGTCGCTGATGGTCTTGAGTTCGGGTGTGGTGGTCGGGCGAATGGCCGGCTTGGAAACTTCCTTGATACTTGCGCTGGAAGCCAACGGGTCGCCAAAAAGCACGAATGAAAGGATGGTCTTTTGATCTTCACCGTCAAGGTAGCCCTGATCTTCCGTCATCTTCTTTGCCAGCGCAAGTTTGGCGCGCATCAGGGCATAACCAACGGACACTTCTGCTTTCACGTGGGTCCAGAAATGATAAGCGAGCAGATCAGCAGCCACCAGGTTCTTGCTGACGGAGCCATAGGCGATGCAGGTGGAACCAATGAACGCCCGCGTGCCGCAAGCGAGGAAATTGAGCGAAATGGCTTCATTGACCTTTTTGTCGAGGATATTAGCTCCGTAACAAGCCTCACTCATCACAATTTCCGGAGAGGAGGTCTGAGGTTTGAAGTTCGCAGGCTCCATCGCAATCGGATATTCCGGATCACCTGAAGGTTTGGCAAGGTCGCGCTGACCGTACCATTCGGGGGAGTCTTTCAGACCATGAAGGTTGAAATATGCGAATTTCGGATCGGCAATTTGACCGTTGAGCAGGTTGTTGTTCGTAGTTGGGGGAGAGCTCTTCAAGCGTTCCGCATGGTCAATCACCGCGAAGACCTCGGATGATGCTGGTCTCCAGACTTCCGCGGTGCAGCCGATGTTGTCAGGTTTTTGGAAACGAACGTTAAAGGTCTGGAAACGCTGAGCCAGGCTCCTTAACAGATTTGCAAGAATATTGGTAGTGGTGCTCTTCTTGGACTTGACCTTGAGTTCGTATTCCTTGGTAAGGAAACGGATCTGCTCGAGCAGATAACCCGCATCAGTGCCGGCTTCGTCCGGGATGCGACCAACAGGCCACTGCTGGATAAAGTAGTTTTCATCCAGGGTGGCGTAGGGGTTGTCCGAAGGGACATTGACATCGGAATCGTCGGTGGGGTTCGGCAGTATATGGAATGGCACAATGTCATGCCCGCCGATGATCAGCAGCGCGCCGATCATCTCCCCACGTGAAGCAAGTTTTTTGTCCAGATCGGTAAGGGAAAGCTTGATCTTCCAGGCATCACTGGCATGGACGGGTTCCAGACCCTGTTCGCGGGCGCTGGCTTCATCATCAGGGACGTAGACCAGGCTGTTCCAACCCGGAAGGTCGACGATGTTGAGGCACAGCTTGCGCATCGATTCAATCACAACATCAGCAGTATTGGCTCCGTACTTTTTCTCCAAATTTCCGCGAGAGGTCAGGATCACGTAGCTTGGGAAACGTCCGTCCGTGTTCATCAGCTCGGATTTTTTCATCTTCCGGGCAACCTTTTCGAATTCCGTCTGGATTTCAGTCAGTGCGGTGACCGCCGCTTCTGACTCGGGAGAAATGGGCACAGATTTACCAGGAATGGGTGAAAAGCCGGCTGGGACTTCGTTGGTGTGACCGGCAGGCAGTGGAGGTGTGGCGATGTCACGCAGGAAGAAGGAACTGGTTGGGATTTCGGTGTAATCCACATCCCCCGACTCTGCAAGTTCATCAACGAGGTAATCCGGCAAATGGAGCGCCAAGGTTGGGTCGTCATCGATGATCTCCTCAGCGGTTTGAAGGTTGGCTTCTTTGCCATTAGTCTCCGGAGCGACAAAGTCCGCGTTGGAGAGCACATTCCAACCGAGATCGGCTGCCACAGATGCTGGCACAGGCAAATCGAGATAGACTTTTAGATCTTCAGGCCAAAGGGGCTTGTAGTTGTGATTGGGTCCCAAAAGACGATTGATGACCTGTCCGCTGACGTCATGTGCCGCACACCAGTGCATTTTCTCCACACCAGCTGAATCGTTACCTTGCTGAATATCGGCAATCGCGGAGAGAACCTTGATCTGCACGCAGTCAGGCCAACGGCTGCCGTAAATGCCAGCGAGAGTTTCGAGCAGTGTAACATTGCCCGATTTGTGGATGATCTGCATATGGAAAGCTGCAGGCAAAGGAGAACGCGGATTATGCGCCAGCGATTCGAGGATAGCTTTTTCAGCCCCGGTCAAATCACCACTCTCCCAGGCATTGCGAGCTGCAATAATGCCGTCCAGCCAGGAAGTAGGAGATTTCGCCTTGGAAGCGGTCCGCTGCAGGTACAGCATGTTGGCATGGGTTTCGCGATTGCTTTCCCCGGTGAGCCGATCGAGCAAACTGGCTGCTTCGACAAACTCAGGATCATACGCCACGAGCTTGCCCAGGTTCTTGATCGCCATTTCGGTATCGCCAAGTTCAGCCAGCACCGAGGCATAAACGAAGCTGATCAGAAGGTCCCCAGGATAACTCGCCAGCCAGATCAGGGATGCCTGGCGGGCAAATTGAAATTCGCGGTTGCTTAGTGCGGTCTGAAGCAAAGTCAGGAACTTGCCGCGCCTGACGACCAGCACTTCATCACTTTTGCGGGCATTGTAAGGTCTCATCTTTTTGGAGTCTCCTGGAGGTTGTTAACGATATTGAGAGCCACCACAGCGGCGAGCTGCCGGCGGATGTTTTGGTCGGATGGGGAAAGTTGGGAAGCCTGGCGCAGCATGAATTCGGCATTGCGGTAATCGCGGCTTTCCTTGTAAGCTGCAGCAGCCTGCAGGTATGGCCTGGGATCGTTACCGACCATGGCGATGGCTTTGTGGTAAGTCTGAATGGCGTTATTAACTTCACGACGATCCTGGTAGGTGAGCCCCATTTCCAGATAGGCTTCCATCAAGCCTGGCTGGAGCTCAATTGCCTTGGAGAGATGCGCCAGCGCCTGGTCCAGGTTTCCGCGAACACGGTCCACCATGCCCAGGGCAACCAGGGTTTCAGGGTTGGATTGCTCGAGTACCAGACTGCGTTGCAGGGTCTGCTCCGCTTTTTCGATCTCGCCAATTTGGATCTGCTTTTGCGCGAGATTGTTGAGAACTGCCACATTTTCGGGATAGTTCTCAGCGAGTTTCTGAGAAACCAGAACGGCTTGCTGGGGATTGCGGGCATTGTCGAGGTCGATTTTCTGAAGCTCGAAGGGCACAGGATTTTCAACAACGGCAAGCGCGAAGTGGATTGCCTGCCGGGCTTCCTCGGGTTTGTTACTCTTGAGCAGCGCTTTGACCTTCACCTGCCAGGCGGTTTCATTTTTGGGATCTGTTTTGAGAATAGCATCAGCCTGCCGGACAGCCTCGGTCAGTTCCTGCTTTACCAGCAGCGAATGGGCAATGCCTTCTTCGTAGAGAATATTTCCGGGATCGAGCTGGCTGGCTTTGCGCAGACACTGGATGGCGATCTGGTGCTCACCGAGCTGCTGGTTGATGATCGCGAGTGAATGGAGCGCTTCCGGGTTGGACGGGAAGAGGTCGGTTGCCTTGCCAAAGTAATCCTTGGCAGCGTGATAGTCCTTCTCCAGCATTTTAACATCCCCAAGCATCTGCCAGTATTGGGCGTCCTTGGGGGCGATGCGAATGGCTTCTTCGAGGTGTTTTGCAGCCTGCGGGTACTGGCCCGCATCCTGGAGCATGGTTGCAGCCATGGCATGCCAGTCGGGTTCGTCCGGCCAAATGGCAAGCGCAGTTTCAAGCGCTTCGGCTGCCACAAGCGGTTGGTTTCGGGTGGCAATCGCTTTGAGGGCATGCAGAACCGGGTTTTCAGGTTGGAGTTCGAGCAGTTTTCCAGCAATTGTTGCAGATACTTTAGGATCAATATGTAGATTTTGAATTGCCTGCTGGAAGTTGACATCAGGATCTTTGCTGAAACCTGAAAGAATGTCGGCGATGGATTTTTCGTCCACCAGCACGGAAAGAACTTGGGCTGCTTGTTTGCCATTGGTGATCAGCTTGTGCAGGTCATTTTCCTCTGACCAATGCCCATTCTTGAGAGCCTGGTTGATCTTCAGGGTCGGCAGAAGTTCAGATGGGGAAATGGCACGGCCGGCGACTGAGATCTGTTCTTCGATCACTTCCAAGTTGGAGTGTTCCGGGTCGAAATCGGAAGGAGCGTGCGTAAGGATGTGCAGGAAATGCGCGTTGTTCGTCTGCCTGACCTTATCGGTCAGGTACTCTGCCAGCAACTGATTGGCGACCGGATTGATCTTGACGACTGACAGCGCGGTTTGAAGCAAGCGGTCGGCAAATTCCCAAGCGTTCTGCTCCCAGGCAGCTTTGACCACCGCAAGAGCTTGCCAGATCCAGCTGAAATGCCGGGCGATATCGAAGGCTTGCGTACCCTGGTGGATTTCGAGCTCGTCGAGCATCTCCACTGCTTCCGTAAGCAGGAGGGCGGCGTTTTTAAGGTTTCCAGCTTGCCGCGAGAAACTGCTCTGGAGCGCTTTGGTAGCGGGCGAGATGGTTTTTTCAGTAAGGAAGTGATCCCAGAGTAAACGTACCTTGGCAAGATCGTCATGAAGCAACGCATCAAGTGCCAGGAGGGACGCGGTTGAGATGGCAGTGTGTGTGCGCGTTTCCTGGGTGTTAAGGAAGTCGAGCGCGTTGGAAAGAACCTCAGCCTGGCTGGTTGCCAGGGCGAGTTCGAGCTTGAGCAGGAAGGCAGGTTCATTTTCCGGGTCAGCATTCAATGCAAGCGCCGCATGTTTTTGGGCTCCCACCAGGTCACCGATAACGCGTTCAAGTTGGGCTGCCCGGTAATACAGACCCGCGCGGTTGTACGCAGGGTAGTCAAGGCTTTGCTCTGCTGCATCCCCGGCGACACTGCCGAGCGTTTCCGGGGCAAATTCAAGCTTGTTGAGAATGTCTTCGAGGGTTTCGAGGGCAGGCAGGAATTGCCGGTTGGCTGCAAGCACATCAGACTTCAGCAGCGGGTAAGCAATGTTTCCTTGAAGAGCAGGCTCGAGGTCGTTCAGCAATTGAAGTGCAGCTGCCGTATCGCCAAGTTTGAGCACGGAGTAGACCAGGTCGCGGCTTTCATCAAAATCCGGGAAGGGATTATCGGAAATAGCCTTCTTGATGACGCGCGAGGCTTCATCCGCCTGATCCATGTGGAGGTAGAGATTCGCCACATTGACGTACTCTTCCGTGTCGATATCCTCAAGCGCAAGCATCTGGTTGAGTGTTTCCTTGGTATCTTCGATCTGATTCAGATTGACATACGTGCGTGCAAGGGTCAGGTAGAGCGCTTTGTCATCCGGCCTGAGATGGATGGTGTCTTTCAGCACCTGGATGGCTTCGCGGGCATTGTTGTGCTCGCTCATGAAGTCGCTGTACCAAAGCACATTTTCGATCTCGGTTGGTGCAATCTGCATTGCAGAACGGGCAATCGCAAAGCCTTCATCCTCGAGATTGGCTGTCATAAACGCTTTTGCCAGGGCATGGCGGGTGGGCAAGTCATCCGGGTCGTTTAGAACCGCCTCTTGTAATGATGCCAGGCTGATGTCGGTCAGACCAAGTGCAAGAGCGGTTTGCCCGGTTTGGAACTGGAGATGGTGATAAGAGCGTGGAGCTCTGGCTTCGGGGTAATCGAGGAGTTGGAGGTAATCCTGGTAGGCAGATTCGTGCATGCCGAGGGTTGCCTTCAGGTCTGCTTGCAGCAAACGCATGTCAAACAGTCCATCGCGTTCCTGCTGGCGTTCCTCCATGATGGAGAGCAATTGGGACATCTCTTTTTGTTCCTGGGCTCCGGGTTTGATGCCTTGGCTGTAATTCTTGATCAAAAGTTCAGCGTAGGATTTCAAGGTTTCATCAGAACGTTTTGCCTGCCAGGCAAAACGCAGAACGGGTCTTGCGCCATTCAAATCGCCCATTGCGGCCAGCGTCTGCCCAAGAACAGATGCCAGATCCGGATCGGAAGTGTAGTCTTTCTCGAGAGGGGCAATCGTGGTCCAGGCTTCATCAATATAGCCGTGGGTTAGATAAGCCTGTGTGAGAGACTTACGAACAGAGGTGCTGGATGGATCGAGTTGAAATGCCTGCCTGAGGACACTGATGGCTTCTGTTGGTTGATCGTTTGCGAGGTAAAGCGCGCCAAGCGCACTGAGAATTTCCGGGTCATCCGGCAACGCAGCTTTGGCCTTACGCAGGGCTTGCATGGCTTTTTCTTCCTGCCCGAGGTTGGTCCATATCCGGGCGAGGGAGAGCCAGCTGGCGGGTTTTTCAGGCGCTACGGCGGAGGCTTTTTCAAGATACCGCATCGCTTCAGCATTCCGACCGGATGCAATCAGGGCGTTGCAGAGTAAAACCAAGGCTTCGCCATCAAACTCGTCTTTTTTAAGGAAAGCCTGCGCGATCGGGATCGCTTTATCAGCCTGGGCGGCTTTGATCGAGATCTCGGCAAAGTTGAGCAGATCCGCGCGGGAAGGCTCTTCCGAGGAGTGGATCAGGTCCTGGTAAATCTTCAGCGCGTTCTCAGGCTGCTGGGATTGGAGATAGAGCGAGGCGAGGTCCTTCTTGTTGGTCTGGTTTTGAGGTTCAAATACTGCCAGCAAGGCGCTGGATTCAATTGCCTCGTCAATGTTGGCCATGTGGCGGTCGATCAGACCCGAGAGTTTGATGGTTTCCAGGTCATTCGGGTTTTCAGCTAGAGCTTTACGAATGAAATTTCCGGCGGTTTGGTATTTCTTGTTTTCAAAGGCGTAACGGGCTGCCTTGAGATTGTCGGATTCAGTGGAAAAGCGTGATGTGCTGGTTTGGAGGGTCTTCTTCTCGAGCGCTTTTTCGAGCGATTGCGTGCCGTGTGCGTCAACGGCGCCGACGACAGGATATCGCAGGGCGTAAAGCGCCCTGGTGGCATCGTCCTGTATTTCCGAGATGATCTCGTAGCCGTAATCGGGATCGTCATTCGCGATCAAAAATTCTGCATATTCCTTTTTGAAGGTCGAATTATCCGGCTGCAAACGCAGGATCTCTTCCCAGGTTTTTCGGGCTTCCTCCGGATTGGAGCTTTCGAGTTCAAGAGCAAGATCGTGCAGGATCTCGGCTTGTTGGCGGTTTAATGCATTGAAGGCATGGTCGATCGCACGGGAAGCCTGTGCCGGCTGCCCGGCAATCTGGCTCAGAACGGCTTGCTGTCGGTATGTTTCAACATCAGACCTATCCGCGACTTGGGCAGCAAACTCATTGGAGGATTGAGCCCCAGCCAGGAAGCTATTGGCCAGCAGTTTGATCAGTGATTCGTCTTCAACTTTCCTCATGGCGCGCAAGGTTGAGATCTGGAGCGTGACAGGAGCTTTCTGAAGTAGGCGTTGATAAGCTTGATAGCGCATGCTTTCATCGGCTGGGCTGACGATCACCTGGTGAACGATCAATCCGCCGAGTGTCTCCGCATATTGGGCAGAAAGCTCGGAGATTAAACAATCCATTGCATTTTCAAAATCGGGAACAAGCTGAGGAAGAATGGCGAGCGCCGTCTTCCAGACCTGCAAACGCCCCTTGCCGGAGAGCAAGTTTGAGGAAATTTTGTTCCAGGAACCCTCCTTGCGTCGTAGTTCACGCAGGTGGAGGCCAAGCAGGGTTGCATCCGCCAGGCTGGTGGGTTCAAGCCCCGTAAGACGTGTCATTTCAAAGACATTCGCGACGCGGTCAATAATTTCGGTTGGAAGTTCAATTTCCAGATTAGTCAGGTCTTGTTCGGGCAAGGAGTGATCGAGAGAGAAAAGCCCAAGAACGCCAGGCTGCCAACGCGATAAGTCATCGGAAGCAAAGGTCAGCCATTTTTCCAGGTCCGGCGTGCTTTCAAGAAAGTGCCATGCAAGCCGTTCAGCGCGAAAAGCGCTGACTATCTGTCGCGCGGTTTGCGGATCGAAGCGGACCCGGATCTGATCGAGCAATCTCTCAATAGACATTGTCACTCCTCTCAGGATGTTAGGGCAGGACTCCAATGAAGGGTTTCAGCATGTAATAAGCGCCAGCAAAGAGTACCAGGCTCAGGAAAACGAAGAAAATGCCGATGCCGGTATTGGATTTGGCAAGATCATTGAGAGAGCTGATGAGCAGCGAAGCGTTCCCAACCAACCCAGAAACGCCTTCAGTGATGCCCTTTTCAGCCAGTTTGGTGGTCGATTCGGCAATAGTCTGTATACCGCGACCGAGCGACTGTTTTACCAGGATCACAATACTGAGGATCAGACAAAGAAAGCCTAGCGCAAAGAGCACTACTGAAACAATTAAAAGGACCTGATCTCCATTAGTTTGCATAAATAACCTCCGATGAAAATACTTATCGGAGATTATGTTGCAAATACTATGCCAAGCCCCTCACACGAGGGCTCAAAGAGGGTTAATTGGTGATGTCTTTTGGTAAGTGGTTCAGGTCAATTGTGGACTCATCACAGAACAAAACAGCCCGTTCGATGACGTTGCTCAACTCGCGAATATTACCTGGCCAGTCATAATCGATCAGGGCTTGCATCGCCGCAGGCGAGACGTCCTGGACGTTGAAACCAAGGCGTTTATTAAACTTTCGGACCATGTACCCCACGAGGTCAGGAATATCCTGGCGCCGTTCTGCCAGCGAGGGCAGATCCAGATCGACCACTTTCAGACGATAGTAGAGATCCTCTCTGAATTCATGACGCGCGATCATTTCTTTGAGGTCGCGGTTGGAGGCGGCGATCACTTGGACATCCACGCGGATCAGGTTTGTGCCGCCAACCCGCCTGAAGGCCCGTTCTTCGAGAGCCCGCAGGAACTTTGCCTGCAAATCGACGGGCATGGATGAAATTTCATCGAGAAAGAGAATACCGCCATCGGCAATTTCCATCAAGCCGTTGCGTTTGCTGGTTGCGCCGGTAAAAGCACCCGACTCGTGCCCAAAAAGCTCGGATTCAAACATAGTGGGCTGGATGGCGGGGCAGTTGATGTCGATGAAGGGCTTGCCGGAACGCGGCCCATTGCGATGGATAAACTGCGCCAGCACTTCCTTGCCAGTGCCGGTTGGTCCGGTGATCAGGACCGAAACCGACGATTCTGAAGCGCGTCCTGCCAACTCAAGGATGTGCTTCATTTCGGGCGTGTCACCGACGATAAACTCATCCAGGTTGCCCTTGTTACTGCGGAAATGCGCCAATTCACGGCGCATATAGATGACTTCAGCTGCACGGTTGACCGATTTTTCCAGTTCGAGCAGGTCGAGCGGTTTTTGCATGAAGTCTTGCGCGCCATTTTTCATTGCTTCTACAGCCATTGAAACTTCACCGTGAGCGGTGACAATGATCACTTGTGGGCGCATGGGCAGGCGGGAAGTTTCAGTCAGCAGGTGAGGTCCGTAGCCATCTGGTAAACGCACATCGAGGATGATGATGTCAGCGACACCCTTTGAGATGACAACCCGAGCATCTGCCAGGGTGCCGGCCTCAAGGACTTCGTAACCTTTCGAACGCAAAAACTCAGAAACCACCATGCGAGCGGTTTCTTCATCATCAACGACTAAAACTGTAGCTACCATCTAACTCCTTATGTCGCTTTCAGGAGGAGGACGTGGAACATCGTCCCGCCTGGAAAGCTTTCTACAAAGATATTACCCTTGTGCGCGGTCACAATCCGGCGCGAAATCGCCAATCCAAGACCAGTGCCTTTTGCCTTGGTGGTCAGGAAGGGTTCAAAAATGTGCTTAATAGTATCTTCCGGGATGCCTGGTCCTGAATCAGCTACGATGATCTCGTACTGAGGTGGATTGGCTTCAGGTGAAACCGGATGAATTTTAATGTTCAAACTGCCGCCTTCATTTTCCATTGCCTCAATGGCGTTGCTGATCAGGTTCACAAAAACCTGCTCAATCGCGCGGGCATCCGCCAACACCATCGGGTTGGCAGGCTGCTGCTCAAGATTGTAACTGATATTCAAACGAACCATTCTCGGCGCCCAACGATCCAGGATGGAATAGATCAGGCTGGCAAGGTCAAGCGGAGCAAAATTGTATTCCACCGGTTTGGAAAATGTAAGGGTTGAATCCATCAGATGTGTCAGGCGCAAGCAGTCGTTCTGCAAGCGTGAAACCAGGTCGGCATGGGGATCGTCAGATTTCATCGTGAGCCCCATCAGCTGTAATCCGGTGGAAATGCTGTTGATCGGGTTTTTGACTTCATGAGCGAAAATCGCTGAAACCTCGCCCAGGAACGCCCGTTGTTCAAGCTGCTGGGAATGAGCGCGGATCTGCTCGGTTTGGCTGACATCGCGCAGGATCAGGACGATGCTGCGAACTTTTTCTTTCTCCACCACCGGGATGCAGAGCACCTGCGCCATGAAAGAGCCGCCTGAGCGGTTGTTTAGGCTGAAGTTGTTGCCCACCAAAGTGCTGATGCCTTGTTGGGCGGATTTATACAGCGTAGAAAGCGTCTCGTTTCCGATCAGCACCATGTCCGCTTTCTGGCGGAAGACCTCCTTGCTGGCATACCCAAGCAAAAACTCAGCCGCTGGATTCATCTCAGCGATACGCAGGTCAGGTGTGAGGATGATGACGCCTTCCTCGAGATTGTCGGTGATGGCATGTTGGATCTGGACCACGTGCCGGATGTTCGTGAGCGTCCGCTGCGCACTCTCAAGGCTGTTGAGACCCTGGATCGCGGAGGCGGCATGCGCCGACATCAGCGCCAGGTAGCGTAGCGTGTCATCATCGGGGTAAGGTGATTCACCAGCTGCCAATATCAACCCTTGTGGAGCACCGTTGTGATGCAGGGGAAGCGTGAGCAGATAGTGGTAGCCTTCCATCAACGCGGTTTCTTGCAAGGCATTCTGCGGCTCCCGCGTCAACTTCCAGAGATGCAAAGCAGGCAAATTCTCAAGCAGATCGATCTCAAGACTGGCCGGAAAAACTTCAGTCAGGGGGGAAGCGTTGTTGCGTTGAAGTTTCTTCTCATCCCGCGGATTAATGCGGTAGGAAAGAATCAGCTTTGGATTGAGCATCCGCTGCATAATCTGGTTCGCGGTCTGAAAAACCGCCTGTGAGGAGTTCTGGCTGCCCAACGTGGTAAGTAGCGAGAAGTTATCGAAGCGATATTCCTGCTCGAGCAAATCGCGCCTGATCTCAAGCTCAGAATCCGGGGGCGAAAAAGTAAGAACCACCACCTGGTTGGTAAGGCTGATGGGCAAGATACGCATGGTGGCGAGGATCAGGTCGCCGCTGGCGATTTGCAGGCGCACCGGGCGGCTTTGGTCACCGGTTGGATTGGTATCCGGATCACCCGGAATTAGCGAGTAAAGCGAAAGCTCCTTTAGAATAGCGAGCGTATAGGCGGTGAGGTCGAAGAACTTACGATTTGCGCTCAGAATTTTATCGTCAGTGCGGCGATAAACCAGCGCGGCTGCCGGGAGCATCTCGAGGATCAGCGAGCGATCCAGGAGGGTGAAATCCTGATGGGAATCACCTTGCGATCTTGAATTATGCTGGTCGAGTGCGGCAGGGACCATACTACCTGGTTTTACTTTGACGGAGATTTCCAGGCAGGATGCCTTCCATCGAGCGATATTTGGCGACCGTTCGGCGGGCAATTTCGATGCCTTGCTCCTTGAGCATCCCCTGGATCTCAGAGTCGCTCAAAGCGTGTGTCTCATCCTCGATCATCTGTTTGATCAGGGTTCGATGAGCCAGGCTGCGGTCAAAGAATATCGCAAGGGGAACAATTTTCTTGTTTGGAAGTTGAACGGTTTTGCTCGAAACTGCCCGCGAGATCGTGGATTCGTGCATGTCCAGCATCCCCGCGATCTCGGCGCGGGTGAGGGGAGTCATCGCAAGGTCTCCCTGCAGGATGTAGTCTTTTTGGATTACGACAAGTTTTTCGAGCAGCAACTTCAGCGCATTAGAGCGCTGCTGAATGCATTTTATGAGTAAATTTGCTTTTTCGATGTCGCTGCGCCATTCTTCGGTTTTATCCTGCTCCATTTGCTTAAGCGAGGATTTGAAGAGGGGATTGACACGCAACGTGCCGCGGATGGGCAGGATAATCTCAACCACGAGCGGATTGGCAGGATTTTCGTTGAGGTGATAGATGAGGATGTCAGGCTGATGGAAGACCTGCGAGTCGTTGCTGTTGGGATTGCGAACATCTCCCCAGTGGGCTCGCGCTGGGAAAGGATTGAGATTCTCACTGATAAAAGCCGCAACTTTCTGGATTTGCTGCGAGCTCGTGCCGAGGGCGCGGGCGATTTCGGGGTAGTGATGCTGGCTGACCTGGTGCAAATAGTCGGCCACCACTTCACGCGTCAGCGCAGGCACATTCATGGTTTCGGAAAGTACCTCGACCTGGACTAGCATGGCTTCGATCGGATTTGCTGAACAAACTCCCACCGGGTCACATCTCTTGAGTTTCTCGATGAGGGCAGTGATCTCAGACGGCAAACGGTGATGGTAGCGCGCCACTTCGAGGGCAGTGGTTGTTAGGAATCCATCTTCATCAAGGTGCGTCAGGATGTAGGCGGCCACCAGGCGGTCATCAGTGGGCAGGTCAGCGGCTGCCTGTCGCAGCACGTAGCTGGGGAGATCGATTGATTCAGAAACAAAAGGTTCCTCGGGCACTTCACCGGCTGTGGAGGCTGAGCCCGTGTAAAAATCTTCCCGTGGGGAAATGAAAACGATCGGATCCTGCGATTCTAATGAAGCAGGTTGACTGCAGATGGGGCAGGGTCCACGAGGGGGAAGGGGGCGTTTGCACATCGGGCAGGTACGCTCTTCCATCAACTCCAACGCGGGATTCGAAGCGAGTTCAGAATCGATCTTCTGCTGCAGTTCACCGAGGGTTAACCCAAGCAAAGTCATTGTCTGCGCCAGGTGCGCCGACATGGAGGTGGTGGTCTGTTGATTTGGGAGTATCAGCATAATAACCCTTCCGCAAGACAGAAAAACCTGTCAGATTACTTATTGCAAGAAGTATACCAAAGGTTTTAAATGTTTGCTCAAGCAATCAGGAAGCCACAGCAGCTGAACACCGGCAGAAGTGTAGCGCTTTTATGCCCGGGTGGCTTATAATCAAGAAAAAAGGACAAGGATCTCAAAGCGAAATGATCAAACCGTCAAAATCTGTAGCAAATCTCAAACCATACTTCTTTGCTGGACTGAAGAGCGTACTGGCAGAACTGGCTGAGCAAGGGGTGGACGTGATCCGGTTGGACATGGGTTCGCCTGATCTGCCTCCCGCGGATTTTATTATTGACAAGCTGGTTGAATCAGCCCGAAATCCGAAGAAGCACGGCTACGCACCAGCCGGCGGTACACCAGCTTTTCTCAAGGCAGTCAGCACATACTACAAGCGGCGATTCAATGTGGATATCAATCCTTCCACCGAAGCGTTGGGTTTGATCGGTTCAAAGGAGGGTTTGTTCAACCTGAACCACACTCTGCTTGATCCGGGTGATATGGTGCTCTTGCCAGATCCTTACTACCCGGTTTACCTGGCTGGGGCTGAACTTGCCGGCGCTCGTTATCACTTTATGCCTTTGTTGAAGAAGAATAACTTCTTGCCTGATTTTGACGCCATCCCCGAGGACGTTGCCAGGGAAGCCAAGATCATGTGGCTCAACTACCCTAACAACCCGACTGGCGCGACGGCAGGTTTGGACTTCTATGCCAAAGCAGTGGATTATGCCCGGAAGTATGACATCCTGATTGCCCATGACGCCCCTTACTGTGACCTGGCTTTTGGAGATTATGTTCCTCCGAGCATTTTCGAGGTGGAAGGCGCCAAGGATGTGGCGGTGGAATTCAACTCGCTTTCAAAAACTTATAACATGGCGGGTTGGCGTATTGGTATGGCGGTTGGAAACGCCGAGATCATTCGTTTGCTGGCGAACTACAAGAGCCAGATTGATTCCTCGATCTTCGCTCCCATCCAGGATGCCGCGGTAGTTGCCCTGACCTCTGACCAGGCATGGCTGCAAGACCGCAACAAGATCTATGAAGCCCGGCGGGATGTGGTCTATGAAGGTTTGATTGCTTCCGGATTTGAAGTTGATAAGCCGGAAGCGGCACTTTATCTCTGGGCGAAGTTGCCCCAGGGTTTCACCGACCCGGTAAAATTTTGCGCTGATCTCCTGCAGGATACCGGCGTGAGCATTACCCCAGGCGTTATTTATGGCCCCAGCGGCGCGGATTACATTCGTATTTCGATTGTTATCCCAACGGACCGCATTGCTGAAGCCATGCGAAGAATTAAGGATTGGGTTGAAAAACATCGATAAAAACACCACAAACGAACCAATCAATACTGAAGCTGCACCTGAACCAGCCCTGATGGTTGGGGTACAGCTCAGATCTGAGGTCGATCCAAGGTTCACACTGGATGATTCCCTGCGGGAACTTGAGTTACTGGCGGAGACCGCTGGGTTGGAAGTCGTGGGGGAGGTCACCCAAAACCTGCCAACTCCCAACTCTCGAACTTATGTTGGAAGCGGCAAACTCGAAGAGATCAAGCTGCTGGCTGAGGAATTGGACGCGAAGATCATCCTGTTCGATGAAGAACTTTCGCCAAGACATCAGCGCGAACTCGAAAAGGAATTGGGGGATGGTAAGCAAGTCATCGACCGTACAGCCTTGATCTTGGATATCTTCGCGCAACACGCCAACACGCGTGAAGGTATGCTGCAGGTCGAATTGGCGCAATATCGTTATCGCTTGCCGAGGCTTACAGGCGCCTGGACGCACCTCGCAAGGCAGACCGGTGGAGCATCGGGCAGAACCGGCGGAGTGGGGGGCGTGGGCTTGCGCGGACCTGGCGAAACCCAGTTGGAAGTTGACCGGCGTGAGATCAAGAAGAAGATCACCAAGCTTGAAGATGAACTGGATAAGGTTCGCGAACACCGCAACCGGCACCGCCAACAGCGCAGGAAGTCCAACATCCCGGTTGTAGCGCTGGTGGGTTATACCAATGCCGGCAAGTCTACCCTGTTAAACAAGCTCACCAAAGCCGATATCTATGTGGCGGACCAACTTTTCGCAACGCTGGATCCGACCACCAGGCAACTTGAACTGCCTTCCGGTGAGACGGTATTGTTGACTGATACAGTGGGTTTCATCCAGAAATTACCAACTGATTTGGTGGCTGCCTTTCGTGCGACCCTGGAAGAAATTGTGGAAGCAGATCTGCTGATCCATGTGGTGGATGCTTCGCACAAGAATGCCCAGTCCCAGAGACTGACTGTGCTGGAAACACTGCAAGAGATCGGTGCGGCTGAGATTCCGATTATGACTGTTTATAACAAAATTGATCTTCTAAGTTCAGACCAGATCAAGGAGTTACAAAAAATTTCTGAGCCGAACTCAGTCTTTATCAGTGCGTTGACTGGGGAGGGTCTGAGCGAACTGGATGATGCGATCGCGACCGGAATCTATCAAACCTTTGTGCACGTGAAAGTAAAGCTTCCTTACAGGGAAGGCAGTTTAGTTTCGATGATACATGAAAAGGGGCACGTCAGGGATATTCAACACTTGGAAGATGGCATCCTCATTGATGGCATGATTCCAAGGCAGCTCTTAGCGTTTTTTGAGCCATATAGGAAATAAAAAAGGCCAGGTAACCCTGGCCTACGCGTTGCGGGAAATCTGTGATTATTCGTTATCAGTGGTGAGAACTTCTCTACCCTGATAGAAACCGCACTTTGGGCACACACGGTGGGGCAGGCGAGGCTCACCGCAATTTGGGCAAGCAACACTGTTGCGAGCTTTAAGAGCGTCATGAGCGCGGCGGCGGTCCCGGCGACCGGAAGACAGTTTTCTTTTAGGTAATGGGGTCATCTTTTAACTCCTCACTGAACTAACAATTACATTAACCTGCTTATTCTACCTACTTAAGTTGGATTGGTCAAGGTCGAAATAGGGATTTGTTGTGGGAGGGTCAGCACATAGTATACACTTTATGAATCGGGGATATAAACAATA
>ERZ1645192.2118-NODE-2118-length-16523-cov-4.642094_pt1 | contig 16523 bp, 15 predicted proteins | sample MGYA00575354_ERZ1645192 | MGnify/ENA primary metagenome ERZ1645192 (study PRJEB40844, sample SAMN11349763) | freshwater sediment metagenome | isolation source: river sediment | host: Sediment | place: India: Faizupur Khadar , New Delhi | collected 2017-02-21 ... | reverse complement strand
CTGAATTCTCAGGAAACCCGTCGTTATGTTGCAGGCTCAGCCTTTCATGCCTATGCCGGAGACGTTTCAGCCATGACCACCGTGCACAATGCACATCCGGATAAAGGCCTTTACTTTACCGAAATATCGGGCGGAGCCTGGGCAACCGATTTTGCCGGCAACCTGATGTGGAACATGCAGAACATTTTCATAGGAACGGCCCGCAACTGGTCGAAAACAGCCCTGCTCTGGAACCTTGCCCTCGACGAAAACTATGGCCCCCAGAACAACGGCTGCAACAACTGCCGCGGGGTAATCACCATCAATTCCCTGAATGGTCAGGTGGTTAAAAATGAAGAGTACTACTCGATTGCCCACTTTTCAAAATTTGTCAGACCGGGAGCAGTCCGCATTGCCACCAACATTCCCCAGTCGCTCCCCAACACCATCGCGGTTGGCTTTCAGAACCCGGATGGCAGCAAAGTACTGATCGCAGCGAACGACAACAGCACGGCAAAATCATTCTCGGTAACTCAGGGTTCTGTCAACTTCAGTTACGAACTTCCGGCTAAATCCGTCGTAACTTTTGTGTGGTAATGCACTCACATTTTTAGTTTGTTTTATTTCTTAAACACAATAGTCCGGTAAACTTTGGAATTGCTTAGGAGATTACCTCCTGTGAACCTGTCTGCCTATTCATACAGGCAGGCCTGTCTGCCTGTATGCTAATTCATACAGGAAGGCCTGTCTGCCTGTATGCCTATTCAAACAGGCAGGCTCTCTATAGTCGGTTCTTCGCTTCAGATGGTTACTCCAGATGCTTTTCAGCATGGTATGATGATCTCACCAGCGGTCTGCTTTCGATGTGCCTGAAACCTTTGGCGATGCCTGCCAGGCGGTATTTCTCAAACTGTTCAGGGTGGATGTATGCTTCCACCGGAAGGTGATTCAGGGTGGGTCGCAGGTATTGCCCGATGGTCATGATCTGCACACCGGCCAGCAGCAGGTCGTCCATGGTTTCAAATACTTCTGCTTCGGTTTCACCCAGGCCTGCCATGATGCCCGATTTGGCCTTCAATCCGGAGGCCGCGATGAAACGGAGCACTTCAAGGCTGCGATCGTAGCTGGCAGCGCTTCTCACCGCCGGGGTCAGACGTCTTACAGTTTCCAGATTGTGCGAAATAACTTCGGGTTTCTCTTTCACCACAAGGTCAAGGAGTTCAGGTTTACCTCCGAAATCAGGGATGAGCACCTCAAGGGTAACCCCCGGATTCACCGCCCTTATCTGACGGATGGTTTCAGCCCAATGCCGGGCTCCTCCGTCTGGCAGGTCATCGCGGTCGACCGAGGTAATTACACAGTGCTTCAGGTTCATTTTCCTCACCGATAGAGCCACCCGCTCAGGCTCACCGGCGTCCACGGGCAGCGGCTTACCGGTCAGGGTAGCACAAAACCGGCACGAACGGGTACAGATATCTCCCAGAATCATCAGGGTGGCCGTACCGGCATTCCAGCATTCACCCATATTCGGACAATTCCCGCTGGTACAGATGGTATGCAGGTGATTGTTCTCGATAATTTCCTTAACGCCGACAAAATTTTTCCCTCCCGGTAATTTAATTTTTAACCAGTCAGGTTTTTTAAGGTGCTTCTTGTTCTTTTCTTCCATCTTATTGCTGCTGCCCGTAAACCCCGGGTACAACTTTTTAAAATTATTTATTAATGTTGGGTTGAAACCTGTTGTCAAAAGTAGCAATAAGAAGTTGACCCGATGTACAAATAAATTTAATTGTAATTTAGCCCCTTACTAACAAGCCTGCGCTTGTTGATTAATACGATCAATCCATGGAGAATCAGTTGTATCCCCTGAAATTCAGACCGGTTTTAAAGGACAAGATCTGGGGCGGGAGTAAAATTAAATCGGTGCTGGGAATCGATTTTGCCCCCCTGCCAAACTGCGGGGAAGCCTGGGCACTTTCGGGTGTTGAGGGCAATCAGACAGAAATTACCAATGGCTTTCTGGCTGGTAACGACCTGAATGAGCTGGTTGAAATTTACATGGGCGATCTGGTCGGTGATGCTGTTTATGAGCGTTTTGGCAATGAATTTCCCATACTGGTGAAGTTTATTGACGCCGCGGATTACCTTTCCATACAGGTTCACCCCGATGACGCTCTGGCTGCGAAGCGCAACATCGGTTACGGCAAGTCGGAAATGTGGTACATCATTGATGCCGACAAAGGGGCTGAACTTATCTCCGGCTTTAACCGGAAGGTAGACCGGGAAACCTATCTCCGCAGCCTTAACGACAAAACCCTGCGCAACATCCTCAACTTCGAGAAGGTTTCGAAAGGGGATGTTTACTACATGCCGGCCGGACGCGTACATGCCCTCGGCCCTGGAATCTTTCTTGCCGAAATCCAGCAGACATCCGATACCACGTACCGTATTTATGATTGGGACAGGGTAGACGAAAAGGGAAAAGCCCGCGAACTGCACATTGATGAGGCCCTCGACGCCATCGATTTCAATGTTTACGACGATTACAAAACGGATTATCAGCCAAAAGACAACGGCTCAGCCAATCTCCTCACCAGTCAGTATTTCACAACCAACCTCATCAGGCTCAGCAAAGCCCTGGCGAAGGATTACAGCGAGCTTGACTCTTTTGTCATTTATGTTTGTGTGGGTGGATCGGTTACCTTGGTTCACAACGGTGAAACCGAACAGCAACTCAGACTGCAGAAGGGAGAGGTCGTGCTTATTCCCGCCTCTGTCAGTCGGGTAGACATTGTTCCGGACGAGGCGTCAGAAATTCTGGAAGTTTTTATCGCCTGACAAGGCACAATAATTGATTGTTTTCATTCAACCAAAACCAACTTTATGAAAAACATTGTGATGCTGCTGTCATTTACCATCATTATTGGTGCAGCCATGGCTCAGGAAACAGAAAAATCACTGCCGAAACTGCCATCTGTAACTGTTAAAAATCTGGATGGTAAGGTTATCAATACATCAGAACTTTCGAACAACGGGAAACCCATGATCGTCAGCTTCTGGGCTCTCTGGTGCAAGCCCTGCATCAACGAACTGACCACCATTGCCGATGTTTACGATGAATGGGTTGAAGAGACCGGGGTAAAACTGATCGCGGTTTCCATCGACGATTCACGCTCATCATCCAAGGTTGGACCCACCGTAAACGGAAAGGGCTGGGAATATGAAGTACTGCTTGATGCCAACGGCGATTTTAAAAGGGCCATGAATGTGAACATGATCCCGCACACCTTCCTGATCAACGGCAAAGGCGAAATTGTCTGGCAGCACACATCCTTCAGCGAAGGCAGCGAACTTCAGCTGATCGAGATGGTTCGCAAGCTCAATGCCGGACAGTCGCTGGAGCAGCATTAAACGTAACTATCCCCTGAATGCAATCAAAAGAGTGTAAACCCAAAAAAATAACTGCATTGAATCTGAAATCGTTCATTCCGGTACTGGTGTTAGTCATTTCTTTCACCAGTCTATCTGTAAGGGCCCAGGATTTTCTCGCGGGCGGCAAGGTAACAGGCAATTTCCAGCTTGATGCCCAGGTGTATAAAGCCGATTCGGCCATTGGAGCTGAAGAAGTGGAGGAGAAAATGCTGATGAATGCCTTCGCCAACCTCCTGTATTCAAACGGGAATTTCAATGCCGGGCTGCGCTTTGAAACCTATCTGAACCCCATGCTGGGCTTTGATCCCCGTTACGAAGGCAGCGGTGTCCCATACTGGTTCGGATCGTGGAAAAATGATCAGTTTGATATTACAGTCGGCAACTTCTATGAGCAGTTTGGCAGCGGTATGGTTTTGCGCAGCTACGAAGAGCGCAACCTGGGTTACGATAACGCCCTGAAAGGTGCGCGGATTAAATTCAGTCCGACAGCCGGTGTAACACTGAAAGGACTGATCGGTACCCAGCGTTTTTTCTGGGATCAGGGGCCGGGAATTGTCAGAGGGCTTGATGGTGAAATCGCACTCAATGATCTGTTGGATAAAGCCGGTAAATGCAAAACCCGTGTAACGGTTGGTGGAAGTTTCGTCAGCAAGTACCAGGCATTGGAGGAGATTATTGTTAACGACACTTCGCTGTTGAAACTCCCGGCCAATGTGGCTGCCTGGTCGGCCAGGTTTAACCTGTCGAGGGGTGGATTTACCCTGGATGGTGAATTTGCTTCAAAGATGAATGACCCCTCCAACATGAACAAGTTCATTTATAAAAACGGGCATTCACTTCTGTTGCAGGCATCTTATTCGCAGAAGGGTTTCGGCGTAATTGCCTCGGCAAAGCGCACCGATAACATGAGTTTCAAGTCGAACCGGAATGAACGGGGCAGTGTGCTCGACATCAATTATCTGCCTGCACTCACCCGGCAGCATACCTACAGCCTCGCAGCCATGTATCCCTATGCTACCCAGGCCAACGGCGAAATGGCCCTTCAGGGACAGGTCAACTATAAAATTAAAAAGGGGAGCCTTCTGGGTGGAAAGTACGGAACGGATATTGCCCTGAACTATGCACGCATTACCTCCATCGAAAATGAGTTGCCCGAAGGCACAGAAACAATTGTTTCCGGAACCGAAGGCTACGAATCGTCTTTTCTCACATTTGGCGATGAATTGTATTTTCAGGATTTCAACATTGAAATTCAGCATAAGTTCGGCAGTAAGTTCAAATTGCTGGTGTCTTACCTTAACCTGAACTACAACATTGCCGTGATTGAAGGACATCCTGAAGACTCCATTCCGGTGAAAGCCAGCATTTTCATCGCCGATATGACTTATAAATTTGATCAGAAGAACGCGCTGAAAGTTGAACTTCAGCATCTTGGCACAAAGCAGGATGAAGGCGACTGGCTGCATTTTCTTGCTGAATACACCATTGCCCCGAAATGGTTCTTTACGGTATCTGATCAGTACAATTACGGTAATCCCGATAAAGACAGAAGGTATCATTATCCGACTGTTGCAGCCGGATATACTGCCGGTTCAAGCAGGATATCCCTTTCATACGGAAAGCAGCGTGAAGGCATTCTCTGCGTAGGCGGTGTCTGCCGGCCGGTTCCTGCTTCCAATGGCTTTGCAGTTACGATTACAAGTTCATTTTAAGTGATTAATAGTTGAATTATGAAAGGAAGAAAACTGAACTATCTGGCCGTTCTTATTCTGGTTGTATCAGCAATTGGTTGGCTGGGGAGCTGTGATAAAATAGAACAGCCTTATACCGAAAAAATTGAAGGGCCTGTGGATACCGCAACATGCCCTGTACCGGATTTCCCGACAGTAACCGTTCTGAAGAAGAGGGTGCTGCTGGAAGATTATACCGGACACAAATGTGTGAATTGCCCTGCCGCAGCCCTTACAGCACATAACCTGAAGGAGATTCACGGAGACCAGCTGGTAGTGCTTGCCGTACATGCCGGATTTTTTGCCAAACCATCAACATCGGGCAGCTATATCAACGATTACAGAACAGAAGCCGGCACTGCCTGGGATGACTTTTTCGGAATCGGACTGGTAGGTAACCCCAATGGTATGGTGAACAGAACCGGATACTCCCTCAATCACATCATTCCGCCGGCATCCTGGGGAGCAAAAATAAATGATGCACTGGCCACCGATCCTCTGGTAGATCTGCAAATGATCAACGAGTACGATGCCGCTGAACGAAAACTTTGCACGCATATCAAGACCCGGTTTATCAGCAGTATTGACAGGAACCTGAAGCTGATTGTTGTTCTCACGGAGAGCGGAATCATTTCCGCACAGAAAAACAACGATGCTGAAGCCGGCATTGTTCCTGAAATCCTTGACTATGAGCACAACCACATGTTGCGGGCTGCAATCACAAGCACCTGGGGAAATCAGGTTGCCGTAAAGGGGGTGGTAAACCCTGAATCGGTGGTTAAGTCATATAAATACATCCTGCCCGCATCGTTTAACGCCGACAACTGTACTGCCATCGCTTTTGTGTATGATGATGATACCGAAGAGGTTTTGCAGGCTGTTGAAGTACCGGTGGTTGAGTAATCTCTTCTCATTTTTTGGTTAAACATCCGGTTTCCCGTAAAACCAGGTGACTTTGTTTACCTTATCGTCCCATGTGACTACCGCTTTGCCTTTGTGAAACTCAAGGTATGAGAGCATGGCAAAATCCCCGCCGCAGAAAGCAGCATGGGTGAAGACCAGCGCCAGTGCTGAGAATGTATAATTTCCGGGAAGAAATGGCAAGGTAGCTATTGCCGCCAGGCTGATAAAACCAAAGGGCGTCATGGCCACAAACCGGAACTCCCTCGATGAAGCAACGAAACGGTGGGCAATGGCCATGAAAACCAGTTTCTTCAGGTCAGCATCGTACGTAACTTCCCGGGCCCCGCAAAGCCGGTAAGCAATGGCGTGGAGGTATTCATGCAGGGGAATCAGCAGAAAAGCGGATACAAAGCCCAGCATTGTTTTCGACAGGGCGTCTTTCAACGCAAACTCCGGATATGAAAAGTATCCGTTGATAAAATGAAAGACGAGGGTTGTGAAAGAAACCAGGCTGAAAAGCAGGTAGAACAATGACCAGAAGCTCCACCGGAACAGGTATTGTTGCACAAAAGGGACAAGCTCTTTGTGGTCAAGCTTATCAAGTAAAAAATATCCGCTGTTTTCGAGAAGTTCCGGTTCGGTTTTCATGGCAATGGTGATTAACTCCAAAGGTTGTGAATACAACGGACGAATTTAATAACGAAGACTTTCCCTGTAATCTTGCAACAGAGAATGACTGTATAAACACTCCGGAGAAATAAAGTTCCTGCAATAATAAATTTTTGTTTCATTCGGTTCCCGATCACTAAACTCTATATTTTTGCATTGTTATAGAAATAACATTGTTATTTCGGTAACATAAAATATCTGTAAGTAATTAAATCAGGCCTTTGTTATATGAGTAACAGAATATTGATCAGGGATTTAACCCTACGTGATGGTCAACAATCCCTTTTTGCGACCCGCATGACCCAAAAGCAGGTTGACAGGGTTTTGCCTTTATACCGCGAAGCAGGTTTTTACGCGATGGAGGTATGGGGCGGAGCAGTGCCTGATTCAATCATGCGCTACCTGAACGAGAACCCCTGGGAGCGGCTCGAAAAAATCAGGGCAGCAATCGGAGATGTATCAAAGCTGACTGCCCTTTCCCGCGGACGGAATCTTTTCGGTTACAACCCGTATCCGGATGATGTGATCGATGGATTTAACCGCAACGCAATACAATCGGGAATCAGCATCATGCGCATTTTTGATGCCCTGAACGACACCGATAACATCGGATCCACCATAAAATCCGTAAAAGAGAATGGCGGACTGGCCGATTGTGCTGTTTGTTATACAGTGGATCCTTATTTTTCGAAGTTCAGGAAACTGAAAGCCCTTCTGCAAGCCAAACCGCTGAATACCAGAATATTTACTGATGAGTACTATCTGAATATCGCGCTAAAACTCGAAGCCATGGGCGCGGATATGGTTTCCATCAAGGACATGGCTGGGCTGATACCTCCTGTAAGGGCCGGACGTCTGGTCAGGTTGTTGAAGAAAAACCTGAGGATTCCCCTGGATTTCCATACCCACTGCACCCCCGGCTACGGACTGGCCTCCACCCTGATGGCCATTGTGAACGGCGCTGATGTGGTAGATACCAACATCATGTCATTTTCCGGAGGCCCTGCCGCAACATCGTATGAGATTATACAATTGTTCTGCGACAAAATGGGGATTGAGACCGGGGTCAACAGGGAAGCCGTGGTGAAAATTGATGCTGTGCTCAGGGAGATACGGCATGAATTGAGTGAATTTGATGCCAGCAAGGTATTTCCGCGGGAATTCGATATTTCGAAGGACAAACTTCCAAAAGACATTGATAATTTGTTTGAACTGGCCATCGCTTATGCCAAAGCCGACAAGGAAGAAGATCTGCTGGAAGCCTGTTCGGCCATTGAACGTTATTTTAACTTTCCTGAACCCGACGAGAAGGTAAAGGAAGCTGAAGTCCCCGGTGGAATGTACACCAATATGCTTGCCCAGCTGAAGCAGCTTAAACTGGAGAAGCTGCTCCCGCGTACCCTCGAACTGATTCCCTCGGTGAGGATGGATGCCGGTTGCCCGCCATTGGTAACCCCTACCAGTCAGATCGTAGGCGCACAGGCTGTTAACTGTGCCATTGATGAATCCAGAGGCAATCCGCTGTACACTACAAAGTCAATTCAGTTTGTAAACCTGGTGAAAGGAATCTACGGCAAAACACCCATGGCCATTGATCCGGAATTCAGGTTCCGTATAGCCGGGGTAAGGCAGGAAACGCCCTATGAAACCCGCTTCTACAAGCGTCAGGAAAATCCGGTGTTTCACGAATACGGGGAGGTAAAACTGGCGGCAGATGAAAAAGAAGAGTTGCTGCTGGAACTATTCCCGTCAGTCGCACATGATTTCCTGAAGCAAAGGGTTGAACAGAAATACCTCGATGAGATACATCAGGTGGAAGAGACGAAAAGGCTCAAATTCGAAGCCGAGAAACGCGAATATGAAAAGCTCAGCCCTGAAGAGAAGCAGCAACGCCTGCTGGACGGACTGTACCATTACTCCTGGAGCTCAGAGGAAAGCAACCCGCTGGGTCACTCCTGAGCCTGATCTATAAATTCCGAATGTTTTACCAGCGTCAATTGGTAAACCTTTCATGCTCAACCGGTCTGCAGACCGCGTTTCAGATACTCATTTCCGTACCCTGGTACCGGCTGCTGGTCACAATGTTGGCTTTCAGTTCGTGCAGCAGCATATACAAGCCGAAGTAAGTCCGGTTTATATACAATGAATGTTTCGAACCTCTTGCTGTTCTTGAGTTTCGTACATCTTTGTTGTTGTAAAGCGATTCACTCAAGCGGTAAACCTGTTCGAAAAAGGCAGGGTCACCAAAATCGAATTTACCGGCGAAGAATGGTTTTCCCATCAATCCGATAATTTCACGGAACAGCGGGATGAACAGCTTTTTCTCTGCTTCGCTGTCTTTCTCGCTGATAAATTCATTCAGGTAAAACAGTTCGGTCATCAGTTCAGGATTGTCCAGAACTCCGGGGGTGTGCAGCCTGAAGTAGTATTCATAAAAGTCATCGGGGACTACTTTCACACACCCGAAGTCGATAATTCCAAGACTTCCGTTGCTTCTGAAAAGGAAGTTCCCCGGATGTGGATCAGCATGAACCATGCGGAGACGATGCATCTGGAAATCATAAAAATCCCACAGCGCCTGACCAATTCGGTTGCGGATTTCCTGAGCGGGTCCGGTCGCCAGAAATTCTTTCAGGTGCATGCCTTCAACCCAATCCATGGTGATGATGCGGTTGCCCGATAGTTCGGGATAATAAACCGGGAAAAAGATTCCAATAATCCCTTCTTTGAGAACAGCCTCAGAAATCATCACAGAACGTTTCAGTTCAAGGTGGTAATCAGTTTCCTCAAGCAGGCGCTCTTCTACTTCAGACATGTACAATTTAAAATCGCTTTCCGTAATATTCATTATCCTGAGGGCGAAAGGTTTAACCAGTTTAAGATCGGATGAAACACTGTCGGCTACTCCGGGATACTGAACCTTAACTGCAAGTTTTTTCCCATTGAGCATGGCTTCATGTACCTGTCCGATGGAGGCTGCATTCACGGCATTGTGACTGAAACTGTCGAATACTTCAGTGGGCGCTTTCCCGAAAGCACTCCTGAATGTCTTCACCACCAGCGGATAGGAGAGGGGTGGAGCACTGTATTGTGCCATCGCGAATTTGTCAGCATAGGCCCTGGGCAGCATGTTGCGGTCCATACTCATCATCTGGGCTGCCTTCAGGGCACTTCCCTTCAGTTCGCTGAGTGTATCGTATATATCACGGGCATTGTCGGTGTGCAGCTGGTCTTTGCCGGCATCGCCATTGATGGATTTTCGGGCATAATGTTTCAGGTAGTTGCCCCCAACCTTAACACCGGTGGTCAGAAATTTCGACGCCCGTTGTACTTTTCCCGTAGGGATGCTGAATTGTTCCTTCATCTGTTGGTTAAAAAGTAAGTAAGTTCAGACCGATTGCAATTAACGGTTATGATATAGGAACCTGACCATGTCGATGAGCGAATCAACAGCACCGGGTCCCATGAGGTCGAAGGATACCTTTACCGCCTTTTCGATGGCAGCATCGGTTTTTTCAAATCCGGCACTTTCGTCTTTTATCCAGAACCGCAATACAAACAACAACTGCAGCCACAATACTTCTGGGTACCGGTCGGTAATATAGGGCCGTTTGACAATTTCGCCCGATTCCGTTCCTTCCTGCAAAAGCTGGCTTACAAAAGCCTGAAAAACGTCACGGGCTTTCGAGAGTGTATGGTTTTTCAGCAGTTCTGCTTCTTTCTCTGTGCTGAGAAGAATAAAACTGCGCTTGCTCTTCAGCACCTCTGCCAGGGTATAGTAGAAAGAGAGCAGTTTTTGCTTTACGGGATAGGATTCATACTCTTCTGAATCCGAGAGTGTTTCGAGGGTGGTGTTGATGAATCCTGCCCAGATACTTTTTTCAAGACCTTCGAATGAACCGAAGAACTGATAGAAATCCTTTTCCTCCATTTTTAATTTGCCCGTAAACTCATAAACCGAGGCTGGTTTCTTCCCTTTATTCAGGTAGAATTCGATGTAGGCGTCTGTTATGGTGGCCTGAAGATCTCTTTCGGGATTCTCAGGTTTATTTTTTTTTGTTTTTGTTGCCATCTTTGTTTAAAGAAATGATATATAAATTAAACAAAAAATCCGGTGATTGGTTTGCCGGATTTCTGGTAAATTATCAGAAGGATAAATGCCGGGCTTTCTTACTTTAAGGGATGCCCGGATTGCAGCGGGTTAAAAATCAAAGATATCCTCGAGGAAATTTTTCTTCTTTTTGTGGGGATAACCGTAGCCCTGCGGGTGACGTTTGTAATGATCGTCGTCGTATTTCACCTGGGGGGCCGGAGTTGGCCGGACCTCCGCCTGAACCGATCGTTCGAGGATCTTGTCAAGCTCGCCACGGTCGAGCCAGATGCCGCGGCATTTGGGACAATAATCAATTTCAACACCGGAACGTTCGGTGATATTCAGGGCTATATTGCAGACTGGACAATTCATGGGGGTATGATTTAATTTTCAGAACAACAAAACAGCGAAGGACCTGGTTTAATTGTACCGGTAGATTTAACAAAAATTAATAAGTGGCCTGCCTGATGGAAGACCGCTTATTCTGAATCCGTTTCAGACTTAAATCTATTCTGTAACTTCTTCCCCCATTCTGTAAACAGACTTTTTCACCAGCTTGCCTTCCTCGAAGAACTTCCATCTGCCATTCCAGCTGTACCTGATTTCTTTTGTGTCGTAAATCATAACCGCCCAGCCTTTTTTCTCCAGCTGGCCTGATTCAAGGTAGTATTTCACCTTCATGCGGCCATCTTTGCGGGCATTGAACAGCAACCGTTTGGTGCCATCCATGTAATAGTAACGGCACCGCCCTCTTTCCCTGCCATCTTTGTAGCGCTCGATGTTCATCGGGATTTTCTTCTCCTTGTCCCACCAGGTTATCCATTTGCCCTGGCGGCGTCCAAGGGCGTCGTAACGGTTTACTTCCTTCTTTAACGGCCACGCAGCATGGCTGAAGGCCGGATACAGTATGATCATTGCAAGCACAAATATTCTGGCCATTGTTATTTGGTTTTACCCTTTTCGAGAGAGAATTTAACCGGCGTATTAAACTGCACCCTCACCGGTTCGCCGCGTTGTTTGCCGGGTGTCCAGGCAGGCATGGACTGAATAACCCTGACAGCCTCCTTGTCAAGCAATGCATGTACACCCCGCAATACTTTAACATTGCTGACTGTCCCATCCGGTTCAATCACGAAGGTTACATAAACCGTACCCTGAATTCCCTTGCTTTTGGCCTCCGCAGGATAATTGATGTTGTTAACAAGGTAGGCTATCCGTGCATCGTCTCCGCCCGGGAAAACCGGTGGTTGTTCCACTACGGTAAAAACTTCATTATTTGCAGACTTTTTTTCTTCCGGGACTGAATACGTGGAGTGCTTTTCTCCTTCGCCAAGTGTAAATTTAACGGGAAGATTATATTGTACGCGAACGGCTTTTCCCCGTTGTTTGCCCGGGACCCATGGTGGCATATCCTGAACCGCCTTCTGCGCCACCTCGTCACAGCCGCTGCCGATCCCCCTGAGAATCTTAACATTGCTTACCTGCCCTTCCTTCTCAATGATAAAGGAAACATAGACCGTGCCCTCGGTTTTGTTCTTCCGTGCAGTTTCGGGATAGCTGATGTTCTTCTTCAGGTATTCAACCATGGCGTCCTGTCCTCCGGTGAATTGCGGAGCGACTTCCACTACCATGAAGACTTCATCATTTTCATCTTTTTCCGAACCATCTGACAATTTGAAACTGATGGGCAAAATAACAGAAGTTCTGACTGCTTTGCCATCTTTCATGGCGGGTTTCCAGGCCGGCATCATGGCTGCAACCCTGAGCACCTCCTCGTCACAGCCTCCGCCGATGCCTGAAATGATCTCAGGCGAAGTAACCCTGCCATCAGTTTCAATAAAAACCTTGTACTGAACTACGCCCTGAATGTTTTTCTCCCTGGCTTCCTTCGGATAGCGGATATTTTCCATGTAAAACCGGATTCTGGCTTCATCCCCACCGGGGAATTCTGCCGGAGAGATGGTATCATCAGTCCCTTCAGTGAAAGTAGCGGTGGCACTTGCGTCAGCTTCATTGATAGCTGCTGCCGGTTCTGTACCATTGTTTGTGGGACTATTTATTTTTTTTCCGGAGGGCTGAACCATGGAAGTGAAGAAAATCACCGCAAGAATGACTGTAATTCCGCCTATGATTCTTGTTACATGAATTCTGGCAGGCTTGAGTTGATTTAGCATGATGATGCGTTTTTTAAGGTGTGCACTGAAAGGATTGATGATTTGATTCTGTCCGGGCAGGCCGGCGAAGGTAAGCATGAGCCTGCCGTAGCTGGTTTTGTCGCCCATGGCGGCGGTGGCATCGGCATCGGCCTGGTATTCATGTACCTCTGACAGCAGGCGGTTGGTGAGGTAGGCGAAAGGGCTGAACCAGAAAAGCGCCCTGAACATGGCCGACAGCAGGCGGTCGAAACTATGACCGTGTTTTACATGGCTGAATTCATGCCGCAGCAGGAACGGTGCGGCCGGATGGAGGAGACTTTCGTCGGAGAAGAACACCCACCGGAAAAAGGAATAGGGACTCCGGGCTTTGTTGTCGATGATTACCTCGCCGAGAGGGGTTGGTCTTTTTACTGCCGCCAGTAGTTTTCTGAAGACGGTCATCACAGAAATCAACAACCCGAGCATCAGTACCACCACGATGGCCGGATAAAGGGCATTCTGCATCAGTTGAAGCAGCCCGGGCTCTTCTCCGGAACTGACGACCACTGCCTGGGTTACCTCAGGCACCGAAAATACATATACCGGCAGTGTAGCCTGCTCCCTGTGGAGCACGGGCTGCGGGATGAGTGGCAGCAACAGCGGCAGAACAATGGTCAGCAGTAAAACGCCCCGCATCAGCTTCAGGTTGCGGCCAGGGCGAATGGCAAAATGGTAGAAGCCCAGCATCAAGGCATTGATCAGGGCGACTTTCATCAGGTAGAGATAGAGGAAGCTCATGGCTGTTGCTTTTTTTCGTTGATCTGTTGTTCCATCAGCAGGCGGATTTCTTCCATTTCCTTCAACGTAAGATTGTCCTCGCGTGCAAAGAAGGAAACCATCTGTTTGTAAGAATTGCTGAAATACCCGTTCAGCATCTGTTTCATGGTAAAACGGGCATAATCCCGTTTGCTGACTTTTGGGAAGTAGCGGTGCGATTTGCCAACGGTTTCGTGACCCACAAACTCCTTCTTCTCAAGGATACGGATGATGGTGGAGACTGTGTTATACGCCGGTTTTGGTTCCGGGAAATACCCGAGCAGATCGTTTACATGCCCTTTGCCAATGCGCCAGAGAAGCTGCATTACCTGTTCTTCTGCTCTTGTCAGTTCTTTCATTCAGTGAAAGGTTTTTATAATAACTAAAAACTTAGTTTAAAAGTATGTCAAAGTTACAACTAAAAGTTTAGTTTGTCAAGTTTTTTTTGAGTTTTGTTGGAAGAATGTTTTTTGAACCAATGAATAAGGTGCTACCTTTGTAGAGAAGGTAGGGGAATACTGCTATATCCGGATACTCAGATTCCTTCAGCCAGGGCATAATTGTAATAATCTGATTCATGGAAGAAAAAAAATACATCCGCCCAACCTGGGACGAGTACTTTATGGAAGTGGCCAACACCATTGCCAAACGTGCCACCTGCGACCGGGGCCGCAGTGGTTGCGTGATTGCCCGTAACAAGCAGATTCTGGTAACCGGTTATGTGGGTTCTCCCATCGGTTTGCCGCATTGCGACGATGTCGGACACCTCTTCAAGCAGATGACCCACGAAGACGGAAAGGTGACCAACCATTGTGTGCGCACCGTTCATGCAGAGCAGAATGCCATCTGTCAGGCTGCGAGGCTTGGCATCGCCCTTGAAGGAGCAACGCTTTACTGCCGCATGACTCCCTGCCGCACCTGTGCCATGCTCATCATCAACTGTGGTATTGAACGGGTGGTGTGTGAAAAGAAGTACCATGCCGGGAGTGAGTCGGAAGAAATGTTTAAGGAGGCCGGGATTCAGCTGGATTATGTGATTGAAGAAATTATGAAATACGACAATCAGTAGAAGTTTACGGGCAAGCTGGTCCTCAGCAGAAGCCGGAAAATCAAATTTTAAGTTGCCTGCTACCGAACATAGCAGGCATCTCGTGTGTTTATCAGAAGTAAACAGGTATCCTGTTCTGAAGTATTAACTTTATTAATTGCTTAATAGTATGTCATTAGTTGGAAAAAATGCGCCTTCATTCAAGGCAAGTGCCGTTGTTAACGGCGGAGAAGTAGTTGAGAATTTTTCGCTTGATCAGTACCTTGGTAAACAATACGTGGTGTTTTTCTTTTATCCGAAGGATTTCACGTTCGTTTGTCCCACCGAATTGCATGCATTTCAGGCCAGACTGGCGGATTTTGAGAAGCGCAACTGCGCTGTGGTAGCCTGCTCAACCGATACAGAGGAATCACACTGGGGCTGGTTGCAGATGTCGAAAAACCAGGGTGGCATCAAGGGAGTTACTTATCCTGTGGTTGCCGATACCGCCAAAACCATCAGTGCCAACTTTGGGGTACTGGCCGGTGAATACGACTGGAACGAAAACGGGGAAATGGTTTCCAACGGGCCCATGATTGCTTACCGCGGATTGTTCCTGATTGATAAAAACGGGATGGTTCACCATGAAACGGTGAACAATTTTCCGCTGGGCCGTAATGTAGACGAAACCCTGCGTATGCTCGATGCGTTGCAGTATTTTGAAGAAAACGGCGAAGTTTGTCCCGCCAACTGGGAACCCGGAAAAGCTGGGATGAAAGATACCCATGACGGTGTTGCCGATTATCTGGCAAAGCACTGATATACAAATAAATCCATAGCATTTTCAGGGGCGTGACCAAACGGGGGTTACGCCCTTTTTGTTTAAGCCCGCATGGCTTTCTGAACCTATGTTCATAAATAGATAGCTTTACATCAAATATTCTTATTAAAAAATTTGCAAAACCCTTTTTCGTGTTTACTTTTACTGCCTTGCCGGAGTACACGGTTTTCTTTTTAATCTTATCAATCAAACAGCCATGAAAAAGATTTACATTTTGTTTGCAGCGTTGGTCCTTGCTACAGTTTCGTACGGGCAGACATACCTGCTGGAGGATTTCGGATCAGGAGCCATGCCACCGTCAGGCTGGAGCTTTGAAGGCCTGCCCAACCAATGGTCATCCAGTCCGAGCAGCAATGCCGGCGGCACTTCCCCTGAAGCCAAGTTTACCTACATTAATCAGAATACTACTTCACGATTGGTCTCCCCGGTCATTGACCTGACAGGGACATCCAATGTAAATCTTTCGTTTAAATACCTGTATGACTGGTATGCCAACGGTCCCTCGATCGGCGTAGCCACCAGAATTGGCGCAGGTGCCTGGACCGTTGCCTGGCAGGTGTCACCCACCGGTAATCAGGGTCCTAAAACACAGGTTGTTGAGTTAAGCAATGTCAGTGTCAGCAATTTCCAGTTCTGTATCTTCATTACCGGTAATCTGTATAACGTCGATTACTGGTTTATTGACAACATCAAGCTGTTCACACCACTGGACCTGGATGCCGGACTTTCATCGGTGGATATTCCCCGCTATGTTCAGGGCGGACAGGAGTTTGACCTGAAAGGGGTCGTATCAAACGAAGGATCAACCCCGATCAATTCGTTCACGGTGAGCTATACGGTTGATGGAGGCATTGCCCAGAGCTATACGGTTGTTGGTCAGAACATCACGCTTGGAAAC
>ERZ1645192.2117-NODE-2117-length-16529-cov-7.375926_pt1 | contig 16529 bp, 12 predicted proteins | sample MGYA00575354_ERZ1645192 | MGnify/ENA primary metagenome ERZ1645192 (study PRJEB40844, sample SAMN11349763) | freshwater sediment metagenome | isolation source: river sediment | host: Sediment | place: India: Faizupur Khadar , New Delhi | collected 2017-02-21 ... | reverse complement strand
TATCCAATATAAAGCAAACAAAGGACGTGATTGTTTATGAAAACAAGCGATGCGTTACTCTTGCAGGCGACGGTCGACGAGCTTCGTTCCGGGGTGATTCATGACGGGAAAGCGGGAGCGTACCGGTGTCTCTTCTGCGACGCCGTCTATGAAGTCGGGTGCGTCTATCCGGACGGGACCCGTTTTTTCGAAGCATCCCGCGCCGCGAGGGAGCATGTGACGCACGCGCACGGAGGCGCGGGGCGGGCGCTGCTGGAACTCGGCAAACGGTTCGTCGGGTTGACCGACATCCAGCAACGGTTGGTGTCGTTGTCTCTCCAGGGGTATACGGACGACGACATCGGGCGTGAGATGGGGATCGCCGCGTCCACGGTCCGGAATCATCGGTTCAAACTCCGGGAGCGGGGCGCGCAGGCGCGCATCTTCCTCGCCGTCATGGACATCATGGAGAAAACCATGCGGGACGAGAACCGGTTCGTTCCGGTTCATGCGTCGGCGCCTGTTTCCGACGAGCGTTTCGCGGTGACGGCGGCGGAATCGCAACAGATCGAAAAGCGGCTTTTCGATGATGACGGCGCGCTTCGCCGCTTTCCGATGAAGGCGAAGGAGCAGATCGTGGTGCTTCGCCGCGTCCTCCGTTCTTTCGCTCCGGATCTCCGGTATCAGGAAAAAGAGGTCAACGAGATTCTCGGACGTTCCTACGGAGATTACGTGCTGCTTCGCCGGCTTCTGGTGGACTACGGGTTCCTCGACCGGAAGAGGGACGGGAGCGAATACTGGGTCCGAAGGTGACGTCGAACGAATTGGCCGTTCTCGCGTCGCGTATGGCCGCAGGCGCCGATAGGATGGCCTCCCTTGGAATTGACGGACACGGAAACGGGCCGGAAAAGGGGCTTCGGCCTCGTATGTTTCGCCCTGCGGATATCGGAATCCGCTGGCCCCGGCCGCTTTGCAGAGTCCGTTCCGGTGGTATGATTCTTTGTGAAAGAAAATCGTCGCACCGTTTCAAATGGGAGGTGACCGGAGAATGGAACCCGTGAGCTGCATCGTGTTGCGGCACATCGAGAATATCATGAACGAGCGTGGATATCGCATCTACACGACCGGGGACGGGAAGATTCTCGCCATGGACGAGACGTTTCAGGTCCGTTTCAAGTTCGACCCCATGTTTACGGACAATGATTTCAGCTGTCAGGTTCTGGCCTGGACCGAGGGAGGGCTTCGCCTCCGCGAGAGTTTCAATGTCTCCTGGACCAACGGAGAGGGAGTCCGGCGTTTCATGGAATTCATCCGAAACCTCTAGGGAGGCGGCTGCTGTGGAGAAGTTCGTCCGGACGGATGCGGAGTGGCGCGCCGCCCTGTCTCCGGAACAGTATCGCGTGACGCGTCGCAAGGGGACGGAACCTCCTTTTTCCGGAGAGTTCGTCCATTTTCACGGAGACGGAGTCTACCATTGCGTCTGTTGCGGAGCGGCGCTTTTCGACTCGCGGACCAAATTCGATTCCGGCAGCGGGTGGCCGAGCTTTTATGACGTCGTTACCCTCCAGGCTGTCGTGGTGAAGAAAGAGTACACGCTCGGGGTCGCCCGCGACGAGATCACCTGTGCGCGCTGTGACGCGCATCTCGGGCACGTTTTCCCGGACGGCCCGGAGCCCACCGGATTGCGCTATTGCGTCAATTCGGCGTCGCTTCGCTTCGAGGATCGCGATCGATGAACGACGATTCGCGCGTCGCGTCCTTCGACGCAGCCTCTTCCGGCTTTCTCTGCGGGTTTCTGCACGTTTCGGGCTGTTCGGGGGAAGCGGACCGCCCGGTTCTCGAACGGCTGCGGGCGACGATCGGGCAAGAGGTCCGCGAGCGCTGGGGCGGCAAGGGAAAATCGGCGTTTCGCGAGGATTCCGTGCTCGAGGCGTATCGCCGCTTTTACGGTCGCTTCGGAAACAGCTACTTCGTGCAGCTCCAGCTCGAAACTGCGGCGAAAGGCGAGAAGCCGATACCGCTCGACATCCCCCTCGTCTCCGTCATGTTCCTGGGCGAACTGCGGCATCGCATCCTGACGGCGACGCATGACGCCTTGTCCGTACGCCTTCCCGTGTCGATCGGCGAAGCGGACGGAACGCACGTCATCCGGCGGATGGGGGGAGCGGAGCGGGCGCTCAAGCCCGGCGATCTGTTCATGGCGGACGGAGATGGCGTCATATCCAGCGTCCTTGCCGGTCCGGACGAGCGAACGCGGGTGACGGAACGGACGACCGACGCCATCTATACGACGTATGTCCCCCCCGGCATCGGCGACCATGTTCTCGCGGCATATCTCGACGATCTCGAGGGCATGATCGCGAGCATCTATCCCGCGTCGCGAATCGACGGACGATGGATTCTCGGAACGCAGAACGGGGAGGCGAATGCATGACGAACGAACGTGTTTTTCTCGCGAATGGCGCCGGAACACCGGCGAGGAAAGGAACCCACAAGGGAGAAGATCTCCGGCGCGACGCTGAACGGATCGTGATGGCCGCCATCGACGAATGCCTGCCGGAACCGGCGGTCCGGCGCGCGCTCGCCGGAAGGGACTTCCCGGGAAAGGTCGTTCTGGTGTCCGTCGGGAAGGCGGCCTGGCGGATGGCGGACGCCGCGGTCGAATGCCTCGGAGACAGGATCGAACGGGGCGTCGTCGTCACGAAGTATGACCACTCCCGGGGACCCATTCGCGATTTTCACATTATCGAAGCCGGACACCCCGTGCCGGACGAAAACTCCCTCAGAGGCGCCGAGGCGGCGCTCGATGCCGTGAACGGGCTGACAGAACGGGATACGGTCCTCTTCCTCGTGTCCGGGGGCGGGTCCGCCCTGTTCGAGCGGCCGCTTCCCGGCGTGGGCCTCGCCGATGTCGAGAACATAACACGGAAGCTCCTCGAATCGGGAGCGGACATACGGGAGATCAACACGCTCCGCAAACGGCTTTCCTCCGTCAAGGCGGGACGTTTCGCCCTCGCCGCGAGACCGGCCCGGGTCCTGACGCTCGCCCTTTCGGATGTTCTCGGGGACCGGATGGACACGATCGCGTCGGGCCCTACCGTTCCGGACGAAACGACGTCCGAAGAAGCGATGCGCATTCTCGGAAAGTATGGCATCTCCGTGCCCGATTCCCTTTGCGAGCGCCTTTCGATGGAAACCCCGAAGGAACTTCCGACGAGCGAATGCGTCATGGTCGGCAGCGTCCGGATGCTGTGCGAACATGCCGCGGTGAAAGCCCGCGAGCTTGGCTATACCGTCGCCGTCCTGACGACATCCCTGAATTGCGAGGCCCGGGAGGCCGGACGCTTTCTCGCATCGATCGCGCGCGAAGAGATTTCCCGGAACCAGCCCCTGAGGCGCCCCTGCGCCCTGATCGCCGGGGGCGAGACGGTCGTTCGCGTGACGGGGAAGGGGCTCGGAGGCAGAAACCAGGAGCTGGCGCTCTCGGCCGCCTGCGCACTGGAGGATGCGCCGGGAGTGGTCCTGCTCTCCGTCGGATCGGATGGGTCCGACGGACCGACGGATGCGGCGGGAGGATTCGCCGACGGGGGAACGACGGCGCGCATCAGGGCCGCGGGAGGCGCTCCCGAAGACTCCCTTGGCGACAATGATTCGTGGCATGCGCTCAGGCTCGCCGGGGATCTTGTGAAGACAGGTCCCACAGGGACGAACGTCAACGACATCGCGCTTGTGCTCTGCGGCGAACCGGAATGATGGAGGCGCCGTTGCGGACACGCTTCTGAAGAATCCTTGACAAGAAACCGGATGAACGGTATAAGATGTGGAAACGAAATGGATCCATTTTTGTGTCCAATGGAGGCGACGACACTGAAAGAGAAGCTCAACGCAGATGAGAGGGCGTTTCGACATATCATAGCCGCCATCGTATCGCACAAGGTTCGTCCCGGGGACAGGATCTACGAGCCTTCTCTTTCACAGGAACTCGGATTGAGCCGGACGCCGATCCGCCATGCGATCAGCCGGTGCCTTTCCGAAGGACTTCTGGAGAAGAACAGGGGACAGAAAGGGTATGCCGTTCCGATCCTGACTCCGGAAGATATGGAACAGGTTTTTCAGGCCCGCGAGGCGATCGAGGGGCAGACGGCATCGCTGGCGGCGCTCAGTGCGGAGCCGGACGAAATAGCCGAACTACGTCGCCTGAACCGGCTGGAGCGGGAGACCTTCGAGTCCGCGACGCGGGACGAGTATGCCGAACTCAACAGGGAGTTTCATTTCCTCGTCGCCGATATGAGCCGGAATGTCTACCTCAAGCGGTATGTCACGCAGGTGTACTGGCGTTCCCAGCTCTACACGTTCTATCTGGGCTGGTTCTATTCCCTGGGAACCGAAGGAACGCAACGGTCGAAGCATCACGTCAGCCATATCGAGCACGCGGAGATCATCGACGCGCTCGAGCGGAAGGATTCCGACGGAGCGCGCGACCGGATCGTACGGCATATACGCGCCACGTATCACGTCCGTTTTCTGCCCGGGAGCGAGCGGTAGGTTTTTTCCGATGAACATCAGGCTGTTTTTCGATCGCATAGAGCACTCCCCCTCACGAGGACGGTTTCTTTCCGGAACCGTCCTTTTGGCTTGTTCGACCCGTCGAAAAAACGACGGCCGCGTCGTCCGGGCGGAAGCAACGAAGGGGAAGACCCCCTCTCGGACGCGCGACGGCGTATTCCGTCCGGAAGGATGCGTGGAATCATCATGAAAAGTCTGCTTGTGCGCGGCGGCGAGGTCTTTGCGCCCGATCCGCTGGGAAAGAAAGATGTCCTTGTCTTCGGGAGGACGATTCATTCGATATGCGACGATATTCCGGAAGAGGCGCTGCGCCGGATCGACGCCGGTCTTGACGTGATCGACGCGCGCGGATGTTGCGTCGTCCCCGGTCTCGTGGACCAGCATATCCACATCAACGGAGCCGGAGGAGAGGGCGGTCCCGAATACCGGACGCCTCCCGTGACGGCGGGAACGCTCTTCCGGGCGGGGATCACGAGCGTCGTCGGAATGCTCGGAACGGACGGCGCGGGACGTTCCCTTCAGGAGCTTCTCATGAAGGCGCTCGGCCTCGACAGGGAAGGCGTCAGCGCCTGGATCCTCACAGGCGCCTACCAGCTCCCCGGGCCGACGATCACCGGGAGCATCCTCGGGGATATGATGTTCATCGAGAAGGTCATCTGCGCCAAGATGGCCGTTTCCGATCACCTCGGCTCGCACCCCACGCCGGAAACGCTTCGCTGGACCATATCGGAGGCTCGTCGCGGGGGCATCCTCTCCGGAAAGGGCGGCGTGTCCGTGGTTCACATGGGCGAAGAGCGGACGGGACTGCGGCCGCTGTACGAAGCCCTGAAGGAGACGGATATCCCCCCGTCGCAGGTATTGCCGACGCACTGCGGCCGAAGCGCGGCGCTGCTCGACGAGGCCGTCGAATGGGCGCTTCGCGGCGGCTGCCTGGACATCACGACCAGCGGCGGGGGATCGCGTACGGGGACATCCCTGGCGGCTCCGGACGCCGTCGGGCGATGTCTGGAAGCCGGGGTTCCCGTCGAACGAATCTCGATGAGCACCGATGGCAACGGCAGTCTGCCTTCGTTCAACGAGCGGATGGAATTTATCGGCATGGGCGTCGGAAACCCCGCAAGCCTTCACGAAATGACGGCCGAGCTTGCGCTCCGGCGCGGCCTTCCGCTGGAACACGCGCTCGCCCTCTGCACCCGCAACCCGGCGAAGCGGATGCGCCTTCACGGCAAAGGCGAGCTGAAAGCCGGAGCGGACGCCGATATTCTCATACTCGGGCGGGATTCGCTGGACATCCGAACGGTGGTGTCGCGAGGAGAAACGGTTGTTCTCGACGGGAAGCTGCTTCGCGGGGGGACCTTCGAAAGGGAATAGCGATTCTTTTTCTCTCTTGCCGGTGTATCCCTTTTCAGAGTATTATGAACTCCGTTACGAAGCACCGAAGCGGAGCCGGGAGTATTGAGGTCTTTCAGGCGGTCCTCTTCGGAGGCCGCCTGTCTTTTTGTCGGCGACTGGTCGCGAAAGGAGGGAACGATGGGAATTCGGAGGATTCTGGTCGTACTGTTGTGCGCCGTGTTGCTTTCGGCGGGATGCGCCCGTGCGGAGGAGATCGTCTTCATCAGGGAAGGCGCCGTGTGGCTGTCGCGGCCCGACGGAAGCGGCGCGCACGCGCTGACCGGGGCGATGGACGCACGATCCCCCGCTCTTTCTCCGGACGGCGCAAGGGTTGTCTTCCATTCCGGGCGCGATGAGAAGACCGGTTTCGGAACCCTCTCGATTCTACGTGTCGCGGATGGAACCGTCGCGCCCCTTTCGTTCCCGGATATTGCCGGAGCGGAGGATGCCCGTTTCTGCCCGGACGGAAAATCCGTCATATTCGTGGCCTTGCGCAATCCGAGAGAAAAGAGCGTCAAGGGATTCGATCCCATGGTCTTCGCGGATATGTCCGTGGCTGTCGCCCAACTTTCGACGGGAGACGTCCGGCATGTGATCGTCCGGAGGAACGCGCTTCTGGACGCGGGGCACGTGTTCGCCGCGCCCTGCATGTCGCCGGACGGCCTGATCGCCTATCAGGAGAGCGTCGACGACGTCCCGGGCGGGATTGTGGTTCTCGATGCGTCCGGAGCGTTCCTGACGCGCATTCCGCCCGGCCGGGACGACCCGAAGCCGTACCGGCGTCCCTCGTTTTCCGCGGATGGACGGAGCCTCCTGTGCTATTCGCCGGGTACGTCCGGCGCGGATGCCGATTCCGTGATTCTTGCGGACATGAGGACCGGGATCGTGCGTCGTCTCGCCCATGGCGTGGAACCGACCTTTGCGGACGAACAGACCGTTGTCTTTGTCCGCCGTTCCGCCGGATCCGGAGCCGATTGCACCATAATACGGACGGAACTGTGGCGGGTGGGGCTCGGTCGCGGAAGCGCCCCCGTCCGGATCCTTTCTTTCGGGGAGAATCCCTGCGGGCGTTGATGCCCGGAAAATGCGTCCACATCTCTTGAAGTATGGGGGAAATGCGCTATACTCATATAGGTCAATATAGGTCAAGGATGTGATCGCATGGGAGTCAGCTACAGGAATTACTACGAGATTCTCGGCGTCAAGCGGGATGCGACCGAGGACCAGATACGCAAGGCGTACCGGAAGCTCGCGAAGCAATTTCATCCCGATGTGAACAAAGACCCCGGCGCGGAGGCGAAATACAAGGAAATCAACGAAGCGTACGAAGTCCTCAAGGACCCGGACAAGCGCAACAAATACGATACGCTGGGCGAGAACTGGAAGGCCGGACAGGATTTTCAGCCGCCCCCGGGATGGACATACAGGGGCAACGCGCAACAGGGAAACGGGAACGAGTGGGGCGACTTCAGCGATTTCTTCAGGGTGATCTTCGGCGCACAGGGCTCGCACGGACAGGGCGCACCGGACATCGGGGATATTCTCTTCCGTTCCGGCGCACGGCGTCATGCCGCGCCCTCCGTCGAGGTCGAGCTGACGCTTTCGCTTCACGAAGTCCTTCTGGGCGGAGCGAAATCCATCACGCTGGAAACGCAGGAGCCGGACCGGAACGGGCTGATCGTCCCGCAAAGGCGGACGATCAGCGTCAATCTGCCGCAGGGCGTGACCGAAGGATCGCGGATCCGGCTCGCCGGAAAGGGACCCGGCGGGGCGGATCTGTACGTAACCATCCACCTTCAGGCGGACGGCTACGCGGTGGACGGGCACAACCTGCGAACATCCGTGAAAATCGCCCCCTGGGAAGCGGCGCTCGGGGGAGTCATTCCGGTGCGTACGCCCGGCGGGAGGGTATCCATGCGGCTTCCCGAAGGGACGCAGGGCGGTCAGACCTTCCGGCTGAAGGAGAAGGGGTTGCCGAGACGAAAGGGAGCATCTCCCGGCGACCTGTTCGTCGCCGTGGAGATTTCCGTTCCGAAAACGCTCTCGTCGCGGGAGCGGGAGCTCTTCGAGGCGCTTGCAGCCGAATCGTCCTTTTCGGCGCGGCCCGCTGAAGAGACGTCGCGCGCGACATAGCGGTCAATCGAGGGAGAGGGTTTCGCGCCCGCGGATCCTCTCCCGGATCGTTCCCACGCGGATGACGTGAAACGAGGAAGCGGCGCTGTTTCCTGCCGAATCGGTCACCGCGACCCGGTGTTTTCCCGGCGTCATCGTCCAGAAAAGGGGCCCCCGGCCCTCCTGCCGCCCGTAGAATTCCCCGTCCACGAACCAGAAGAAGGGGCGAACGCCCCCCTCGCACGTGAAAGCGATGCGTCTCGAACCATCCCCGGGAGCCAGATAGTAGATCGAGTCCGCCAGCGGCGACGTGATGTCCGCTCCCTTCGGACGGACCGCGTCGGATGTCCGGCGCGCGAAGTCCTCCAGTTCGGACGGCCAGACGACGGCCGGCGCTCCGTCCCGAAGGACATGCATGTCGCACGGAGTCTTCGACGAGACGTCCGTGATCCGCCATTCCGTCTTCGTGCGCGGACACAGGGGCGATGGGGGCATGCCGGAAACGGAGCAGACCTCCCCGCGGGAAACCGAATCCGGAGGATCGAACCAGTCTCCGCGCCCCTGCGAGAGGTGGCGGATGATCTTGAGCGCGGCGGGAGCGGCCGCGTGAAGGCCAACGAGGTCCGGATGCGATGCGGCCGCCGTATCGCCGACCCATACCACGGCGGTCCAGGAGGGCGTATAGGCCGCGGCCCACGCGTCCCTCAGTCCGTAGGATGTTCCCGTCTTGAAGGCGATGCTGCGTTCCTCGTGACGGAAGACCTCGCGGAAAATCGGCAGAAGGCGTCCGGTATCCCGAAGGATATCCGCGACGAGAAAGGCGGCCCCCTCCGAAAAGACCCGCTGTTTCTGGGATGTGGGGGAGGATGCGGGCGCCGGGTTTCCGCGAAGCAGGGCAGGAGTCTTTCGTATTCCGAGCGTCGCGAGGGTCATGTACCCTTCGAGCATTTCGAGAAGCGTCACGTCGCACCCGCCGAGGATCAGCGAGTCCCCGTAGTGCGCCGTGTCGTGGACGAGCGAGGCGAACCCGCAGGTGCGAAGCCGCTGTAGCGTCTCTTCCGCCCCGACGAGGCGAAGGACGCGGACCGCCGGAGCGTTCAGCGAATCGGAGAGAGCCGTCCGCGCGCTGACGGGGCCGCGGTAGATGAGGTCGAAGTTTCGGGGCGCGTGGCCCGAGAACGAGAGGGGCGTATCCGCGAGGATCGACGATGGCGACAGAAGTCCGTGTTCGAAAGCCGCCGCATACACGAAGGGCTTGAGCGCGGACCCGGGGGAGCGGGGCGCCTGGCCGCAGTCCACCCAACTCCCGGGAGAGCCGCTTCCGAAGCGGGCATTCCCGACATAGGCGATGATTTCGCCGGTTTTGTTGTTTGCGACCGCTCCGGCCGCGGTGATCGACGATGGCATCTCCGCAACCGCGCCGGAGAGAATGTGCTCCAGGCGCTGCTGAACCGCAGGGTCGAGCGCCGACACGAACGACGTCTGTCCGGGGGCGTTGCGGAGGATCATGTTGACGAAGTGAAACGCTTCGTCGGGAATATTTCCCTTGTTCTTCGGAAGCGCTTCGCGCGCCGCCAGCTTCGCGTCGTCCGGAGACACGACGCCCCGAAGGACGAGCAGATCGAGAACGGCCTTCCGTCGCGCGAGGGCGTTCCCTGGATTCCGGTCGGGCCGGTAGATTGATGGCCCCTTCAACATTCCAACGAGAAGCGACGTTTCAGCGAGCGACAGATCCGCCGCATTCTTGCTGAAATAGGCGCGCGCCGCGGCCTGGACGCCCCGGATGTTTCCCCCGAAGGGGGCCCGGTTCAGGTACGTCTCCAGAATGGCGTCCTTGTCGAGTTTTCGTTCCATTGCGAGCGCCTGAAGGAACTCCAGCGCCTTGGTCCGCATGGTCCTCGGGCGGGGAAAGGAAAGCCGGATCAGCTGGCTCGATATCGTCGACGCTCCGGACACGACCGAGCCTGCCCGGATGTTCTGTTGCACGGCCCGGAAGAGCGCGAGCGGATCCACGCCCGGGTGCGCTCGGAAGCGGTGGTCTTCGACGCCGACGACCACGATGGGAAGCCATCGGCCCATCCTGTCGAGCGAGATCGGAACGCAGTATTCGGACGCCCCGGAGAGGCGGATGGCGAGCGGGCGTTCGTGCCGGTCCATGACGAACGGGGATACGGGGTAGGTCCGGATGCGGTCGAGAGGTAACGGCACACAAAGCACCGCCGCGAAGACGGCGCAGAAAAACGCGAAGATGCCGGACAGGAGAGCGACCAACAAACGTCGCAACGAATGACGGTTGTGCAACGATACGCCCTCCTGCCCGACCCGTGGAGCGGACTTACCTGATTTCGATCCGGCCCGCGCCGTTCAGGCTGCGGATGCCCGGATTGTACATGCACTCGGCCGCGACGGGGGGCAGCGAGAAGGTCCCCTTCGTGACGGCGCGGACGGCGTATTGATAGGTCATCGGTTTGTCGACATGATCGAGGAACACGACAAGCCGGTCGTCACGGATTTCCGCCCGGATGCCGCGGGATTTGTCGGTGTTCTCCTCTTCCGACGCCTTGTCCGCGTCTCCGGCGAGCCGCGGATTTTCGATCTCGAAGCCTGCGGGCAGGACGTCGGCGCCCACGAGATCGTCCACCGGAGCGGCCGGCGTGACCGTCAACGTGCCCACGATACGGGCGCCCTGCTGCAGCGGATTCGCCGGCGACACGGCCTTGCCGCTCTGGTCGGCGAAGGACCGCCGGATCCGGATTCCCTGGTCGTATTCCTTTGTCGCCTTGACCGGAACGCCGGAGAGGGACCAGGTGTAATACACGCTTCCGGCCCCCCTGGTGATGACAGAGAGCCCGTCCGGACCGTCCGGGCCGATGGCGACGGACGTTTTCCCGCCCACGGGCATCGACGCGAGGTTCTTTCCGGAGGCGTCGTTCACGGTCGCCTCGACGGGCTTCCGCGCCGACTCCGTCTTTTCGAGGAAGCGCGAGAGCGCGAGGATGCCCATGCCGTTTTCCTGCGTGGTGCGCCACTGGTTGCCGGAGAGCGACGTCATCAGTCCTCCCGCAACCGTCATGGCCTGCGCGGACATCGGATCGACCGCCGTCCACGCCAGAAGCTGCAACGCGCTGTTTCGAACGCCGGATTCAAGGGTGGCTCCGCCGTGCGTCGCGATGGTCGAGGGAGCGATGTCTCCCAGGATGCGCTTTGCGACCTGCGGTTGGTTCGCCGCGCCGTAGGCCGCCGCGAGAAGGAGTCTGCCCGACGGATAGAGGGAATCGATATTGTCGGCAAGGTGCATCATCCAGCCGAGCGGCGCTTCCTCCGCCAGTGCGAGGACGTACGCGGCGTACGCTTTCGTCGTGTTGATCTGCTTCCCTTCGTCCGCCTCGGGGGCGTCCTCCCGGCTGAGCGTCTGCTTCAGCCAGTTCATTGCGGCGGTCAGAACCTCCTCCGGGAAGGAGAAGCCCGCTTTCTTCGCTTCGAGCAGGAAGTGCGTCGCGTAGACGCTGGTCCACGGACTCGTCCAGGCTTCTCCGGGCCAGGTGGTGAAGGAGCCGTCATAGAGCTGCAACGCCTGCACGGACCGTATGATCCGGTCCATGGAGCGGATCTGTTCTTCCTTGTTGACGAGCAGCGGATCGATGTCGGCGGCGATGCCCGGCGCGGCCAGGATGGGCCACGCTCCCGAAACGGTCTGTTCGAGGCATCCGTACGGATAGGACATCAGGAACTGTGCGGCTCTCGCGAGGTCGACCGCAGGCGATGTCCCCGCTACGAAGACCCCCTTGCGGGTTCCCTTGAGCCAGCCGCCGGGCAGGGGCACGGAAACGGTCGAATCGCCTGATACAACGCCGGTTCCGGAGAGGGTCACCCGCGGGAAGGACGGGCGCACGGCCAGTTCCGTCGTCTCCGAATACGTTTTCGATCCCCACGCGGATTCCAAGGTGACGGAAGAGACTCCTGCGGAATCTCCGGCGTCGATCGTGAAGAACACCAGGGCATCCTTTTTGTCGGAGCCGAGTGTGACGGTCGTTGTGGAACCGCCCCGGACGGAAAGGCTCCCCGTTGTCGTCACCTTCAGGGCGACCGATGTCGGAGCCGTTCGCGTCGAAAAGACCTTCACCGGCATGATGAACGAATCACCGGGCGCTGCCGCGCGGGGCAACGTCGGTTCGACCACGACGTCACGCGCTATCTGAACCATCTTCTGACCGGAGCCGAATTGCGCGCCGGCGGCCGCTACGGCCATGATGCGTCCCTTCCCGCTGAATTCGGGGATCTCGATAGTGACGGACGCCTTGCCGGATTCGTCCGTTGTGACGGAGGGGACGAATACGGAAAGGATGCGGAATCGCCGCGCCTCCACCGGGGAGAGGTTCGCGCGAAGCGCGGCCATCGCGTCTTCGCCCGCGCCGCCCGCCGGGTGCAGAAGCGCGGTCGCGCGGGATTCAAGCGGCATGAGTTGGTCGTACAGATCGAAGATGCTTGCGCCGAGCGCACGCCGCGCGGTGAAGAAGCTCCACGGATCGGGCGTCGCGAAGTCCGTCAGGGACAGAACGCCTTCATCGACAAGCGCGATGGCGACCTCGCCGCTCGCGCCCGTCCCGTCGGCCTTGCGAAGCAGCACGCCCACGTTGACGCTGGATCCCGGTTCCACGGTCTCCGGCGCCTCGATCGAGACGTCCAGTTTTGCGGACGATTGATCCACGGCGACCGGAATCACGCCGAGCGCCCGGTGGGGCCCCCATTCTTCATCCGCAAGGACGGGGCGTATCGCCGAGACGATACAGTAGGCGTTTGGCCCCATCTCGGGCGTCACGACGAACTTGACGGTTGTTGCCGTATCGTCCATGCGGACGACTTTCCGGAAGATTTCGCGGTCCGTTTCGACGGAGAAGTGGAAGAGACCCTTGAACGGGGAACGGATCGCGATTTCGGCCGTTTCGCCGACGGCGTAGCGCGCCTTGTCCGCCGTCATCACGACGCGGTCGAGAAGGCCGGACCCCGCGCCGGCTGCGCCCGACCATGCGTAGAATCGCAGGGACGCGGCGCTTCCGGACTCAGGATCCTCGAAGCGCAAAAGATATTCGCCGGATGTCGCCGGCGTGATTGCGTACGTCCCGATTCCGGCGCTCAGCTGAATCCGGGCGTCCTGGACGGGAACGAGTTCCTCCTGTTTTTGCGCCCGTGTCTGGTTGCCGTTGCGAACCAGGGAGTAATGCGTCACGACCCGTTGCAGCGACGCACTGAGTTCCTTTACATCCGACGGCTTGCCGTCCGGAGCGACTGCTGCCACACGGAAGGTCGAGGCCTTCTGCGGGGCGATATCGCCCTTGGGCGCCTCGATCCCCACGAAAAACGGATAGGGGTGGAAGGGGATCTTTATCGCCTGCGGAACCCATCTGCCGCCGTCCTCCATGACGCGGACGAGGAACAGAAGGTCGAGCATCGACGGAGGATTGATGTCGGACTTGACTTCGTATTCCGTCGTCGCCGTCCCGTCGGCATCCAGGCGTCCCTGTCCGAGCGCATCCGTATAGGGTTCAAATTGCCGTTCCCTGTCTCCGAAGGAGAAGGCGCCCCATCCGTCCGCCTGGAACGAGCGCGGCAGGAAGCGGACTTCACCCTCCCAGGCGAGGCCGGAAGCGGGAGCGCCGAAGAGATAGCTCGACTTGATGGAGAGAGGGATCGTCCCCCCGGACACCAGAGAGGCGATCTCCGAGGTCAGCGAGACTTCGAGGCGCGGGGCGGCGAATTCCTCGACATGGAACGTGCATGAGCCGATCGATCCGCGTTCGTCGCCCGGAACGGAAACCTGCGCGGTATACGTTCCCGTCGGAGCGCCGCGCGGAAGCTCCACCTGGAAGGTCGCCGCTCCCTGTGCGGAGAGCATTGCGGTTCCCTGCTTGAGGAGGCGTCCGGTGGAGCCGCGAACGGAGAAGGTCAGCGGGAAGGAGGCCGGAATCATGCGTTTGCCGTCCCGGACGAAGGCCGAGATGTCGACCTTTTCGCCCGGCCGGAAAACGCCGCGCGGCGTGAAGCAGAACGCTTCGTATCCGCGTCGCAGATACGGCCGCCCGCCGATGTCGAAGCCTGCCTCGGCGAGCAGGCTCTCGTCGAGGCGCAGATAGGAGACGTCATCTTTCGTGGCGACTGTGACGACTGCCGGGAGAAGCTGCTCGTCCCACGGATCCCGGCGATAGGAGGAAAAGGCGCCCTCGGCGTCGGTTTTCCCTTCCGCGATGAGCTGGTTGCTCGTGGAATACACGCGAACGGACGCATCCGCGATGGGCGTCAGTCCGGAGATGGAGTTCGCCCACAGCGTGACGCCGTCGGAATAGACCTTCGCGGAGATGCCGATGTCCGTCACGGAGACGACCTGCTGCGCATCGCCCCAGTACTCGCCGTTGGCATCCTGCGCGGTCAGGAGGAAGAGCCCCTTCGCATCGGCGGCGAGTTCACGCAGGTCGATGGCCCGGCGGATCGTCTCGTTGAAGGGGGCGTCGATGCGCGCTTCCTTCTTTGCGACGAGGCGGGAGAGGTCCTTGGGGACCAGTTCGTAATTCTGCGGACGCAGGGCGAGCGGGATGTTGTTCTCATAGAGCCGCCACAGCGTCAATGTTATTGCCTCCATGTTCACCGTTTCGATCGGGATCCGCAGCTCTCCCGTCGGGGAGAGGAACGTTCCCGACGCGGGGAAGTTGATGGCGGGGTCCATATCGGGGAAGATGAACGCCTTTTTGAATTCCGCCTGAAGGGGCTTCCCCTGCTGGGCGGGAAGTCCTTTCCGGACGGTGACCGTCACCCGCTGGCGCGGCTTGAAGTCCCCCTGGATGGAAAAACCGTTATACTCGGGTTCCACGGAGAAATCCATTTTCGGGGAAAGCTCGATGAACCGCGGGAGCGAACGCATGTCGGGCGGAACCGATGTCGAGAAGAAAATTCCGCTCTTCTCCGGATAGCGGGACTGCGGATTGGCTTCCCGGATGTCCAGCTCCCGAGAGATCGCGAGTTCCTGTTTCACGGGGGTTTCGAGCCCTATCGGACCGACCGATCCGACAAGTCCGGGCGCAATATCGACGACGACTTTCGGTCCCTGATATGATTGTGTCGTCACAACGACGGTCGGGGAGGGGACGGATCCGCGGACCGAGTAGGAAAGATACTGTCCCTTGTCGTTCAGGATGTTCAGGAATCCCCGGATGCGGACGGGCGAGACGGGCATCGAGAACGACAGCTCGATGACGACGTTGTTGTTCTGCGTCAGGTCCACCTGCCGGGCCTTCAGGAAACGCAGGGGATCGGTGTAGAATTCGAACATCTGTCTTCCGGCGATCAGGCGGCCGCTCGCATCGCGCAGATTTTCGTCCACGAGAACCCGGTATTTCGTGGCTCTGGCGAGGTTGGTGAGCGGCGTGAATACGAACGTCGCCGGGTCGGTCCATTTTCCCTCGCCTGCGAGCCAGGGGGTGGCGATCAGCGGAAATTTGTCCGGCGCTGCGGGTTTGTTGACGACGTTCCGGTCGACGACCGGGGCCGAGAACGAGACCCGGATAGTCGGTCGTCCCTGAACCAGCCCCACGGGCGAGAACGATGCGACAGTGAAATCGTTGCCGGCTGCAGGACCCGCGTACAGGGGACACGGGGCGCAGGCCAGGATGATGGAGACGCAGAGCGTTCCAACAAGCTTCAACCAGGTGGACACGGTAAGACCCCCTTCTTTCGTCTGAATGTCATATCCCGATTCGGTTCGTATTATACGCAAAAAAGCTTCGGAAAGGGGTGCACGTCGATGAATTCAAAACCGTTCTCCGTGCGGGGCGTCGTTTTCGACCTCGACGGAACGATTGTCGACAGCGAGGAAAACTACTTTCAGGCCGATGTGAGGATCCTCGCGCGCAGGGGAGCGACGCTGACCAGGGAGCACAAGGCGCGCTTCATCGGGTACGGGAATCGGTACATCATGGAACGTTTCATCGGGGAGTTCGGCCTTCCCGACACGCCGGAGAGGCTTCTGGAGGAGAAAAACGAGGAATACCTTGCCCTGGCGCGGGAGAATACCGTGGTCTTTCCCGAAATGCGCGCGCTGATCGAGGCCCTTTCGTCCCGCGGCGTTCCCATGGCCGTTGCGTCCGGATCGTCGCCGGTCGTCATCTCCGAGATACTCCGGATGACGCGGCTGCACCCGTACTTTTCTGCGGCGGTGTCGTCGGAAGACGTCCCGAACGGCAAGCCCGAACCGGATGTCTTTCTCGAGGCGGCGCGAAGGATCGGGGCGTCGCCGGAAGAGACGCTGGTCGTCGAGGACGCCGTGTACGGCGTCATGGCGGCGAAAAGGGCCGGAATGCGATGCGCCGTTATCCCGACGCTTCCGGAGCCGCCTCTCGATCCCGCGTTGCTCGAGGCGGACTATGTCGTCGCCGGAGGTATGCCCGGTTTTCGCGCCGCGGACCTGCTTCGCTGGATGGACGGTCAATAAA
>ERZ1645192.2115-NODE-2115-length-16538-cov-12.158102_pt1 | contig 16538 bp, 14 predicted proteins | sample MGYA00575354_ERZ1645192 | MGnify/ENA primary metagenome ERZ1645192 (study PRJEB40844, sample SAMN11349763) | freshwater sediment metagenome | isolation source: river sediment | host: Sediment | place: India: Faizupur Khadar , New Delhi | collected 2017-02-21 ... | reverse complement strand
GAGCAGGCAGGATGATCGCGGGCCCCTTACCGGGCCGGAGGAAAGTCCGAGCTCCGCAGGGCAGGATGGTCGCTAACGGCGACCGGGGGTGACCCCAGGGAAAGTGCCACAGAAAACATACCGCCCCGAGCTTGTCGAGGGGTAAGGGTGAAAAGGCGAGGTAAGAGCTCACCAGTTCCCCGGGTGACCGGGGAAGCTCGGCAAACCCCATCCGGAGCAAGACCACATAGGGGAGCGTTCGAGGGCTGCCCGCCCGAGCTCCCGGGTAGGTTGCTAGAGACGGCGGGCAACCGCCGTCCCAGAGTAATGATCATCGCCCCCCGGAGGGTGACCGAGGGGGGGAACAGGACTCGGCTTACAGCCTGCTCCGACACCATGAAAACAGAAGTTAAGAAGTTGAGAAGGTAGGAAGCTGGGAAACAAGACAAAAACACGATCAATCGTCACGCCTTCCGAAGCCGTCCTGTGCCGCATTTTCCTCAGGCACGTCGTCGTCATCATCCTGCTCAGTTTCACAAGCCTGTTCTATTCGGTCCCCGCGTCGGGGTCGGATGATGCCGCGAGGAAGATGCGCGAGGCGGAGACGCATTTCAACCGGGGGGAATACCTGGAGGCGCTGGGCGATTACCAGGAGATTCTCGAGCAGTCGCAGACGGGCGAGTCTCAACCCAAGGCCCTCATGATGTCCGCGACGATCCACGGCACGTTCCTCAGGGACCCCGAAACGGCGCTGAAGCTCTACGGCCAGGTTCGCGAGAGATACCGCGGCACGGTCTACGAAGCCGACGCCGTCTTCGAGTCCGCCAGGGTCGAATACGAACGGGCACGGTACCGGGAGGCTTCCCGTCTGTTCGGGCTTTACCTTTCGAAATTCCCTTCCGGAAGCCGGCGCGACGTGGCTGCCTTCATGCGCGATGCCAGCGACCACCCGCCCGGCGAGGTCGAACGAAAAGCCCGAGAACAGGCATCCCGTCAGGACCGGGGCGATGGAATCCGGGTCCTCGTCCTGGACAATGCCGGGGAAATCCGCGTTGCCTCCTCTTCGCGCATCGAGGTCCGCAACCCGTCAGGCAACGGGCTTCTGTCCACGATCGCCCCCCGGCAGGAGACCCGGATCCGTTTCGACGGCGGGCTTCTGTCCGTCGGCGGGCATCCCTACCCGCTCACGGAATGCCTCCTTGCGGCAGAACAGGGCGGCATGCTGCGGGTCAACGGAACCCTCTACCGGGGAACCTGGAAGATCGCGGCGTCCCGCGAAGGACGGCTTGTCGCCTACAACCTCGTGAATCTGGAAGAGTACCTCTATGGCGTCGTGCCGAAGGAAATGCCCCCGGGGTGGCCCGACGAGGCCCTGAAGGCGCAGGCCGTGGTGTCGCGGACCTTTGCGCGCTACCAGAAGGAAGCCAACGCCGCCCGCGAATACGACATCAGCGCCACCACGGCTTCCCAGGTCTACGGCGGGGTCGCCGCCGAGACGGATCGGACCCGCCGGGCCGTCGATGCCACGCGCGGCCGGATCCTCCTGTACGGCGGCAGGCCCGCCCTGACGTACTTTCATGCCAACAGCGGGGGGATGACGGAGGATGCACGGCACGTCTGGCGGGTCGCCATCCCCTACCTGCAGTCGATGCCCGATGAGCCCAGCGCCCGGGCGCCCGGAGCGGCGTGGGCAGCGTTTCTCACTTTCCCGCAGATCCGCGATGCTCTGCATCGCAACGGGATCAAGGTGGGGGAGATCCGCGGGATCGAACCCGCCTCGTTCAGCCCCTCGGGACGCGTTACGAAGGTGCGCGTCGAGCACAGCTCCGGCACGGCGGTGCTCAGCGGAAACCAGTTCCGCACGATGACCGACCCGGCCGCCGTCAGGAGCACGCTTTTCAAAACGGGGCCGGCAGCAGGGGGCATCCGGTTCGAGGGCCGGGGTTCCGGCCACGGGGTGGGATTGAGCCAGTGGGGGGCCCGCATGATGGCAGAAGGAGGATCCCCCTATCGGGAGATCCTCCTCCATTACTACCGCGGTCTGGATCTGCAATGAGACGTTGAGAAGCTCAGAAGCTATGAAGCGTGGAAATCCCTAGCCACTGAGACAATCTTTACCCTTTCTGTTTTTTCTCAACTTCCCGGCTTCAAAACGTCGCAGCTTCCCTATTTCCCCAGGTTCTTCTCCGTCTCGATGATGTCGAGAGTCGTCTTGATCACCGTGTCGGCATTGAGCGACATGCTGTCGATCCCGCATTCCACGAGGAACCGCGCGAACTCGGGGTAGTCGCTGGGCGCCTGGCCGCAGATACCGATCTTCTTGCCCAGCTTCCTCGCCTTCGTGATGACGTCCCGCACCAGCGTCTGCACGGCCTGGTTGCGCTCGTCGAAGATGTGGGCCACCTGGGCCGAGTCGCGGTCGAGGCCCAGCGTGAGCTGCGTCAGATCGTTGGAGCCGATGGAGAAACCGTCGAAAATCTTCGCAAACTCCTCCACGAGGATCACGTTGCTGGGGATTTCGACCATCATGTAGATCTCCAGACCGTTTTCCCCCTGAAGGATGCCGTTGTTGCGCATGACCTCGATCACCCGCTTGCCTTCCTCCACGGTCCGGCAGAAGGGAATCATGGGTTTGACGTTCGTGAGGCCCATCTCGTTGCGGACCTTCTTGAGCGCCTGGCACTCCAGTGCGAAACCGTCGCGGTATTTGTCGTCGTAGTACCGGGAGGCGCCGCGCCAGCCGATCATGGGGTTCTCCTCGACGGGCTCGAAGTATTTGCCGCCGATGAGGTTCGCGTACTCGTTGCTCTTGAAGTCGCTCATGCGGGTGATGACGTCATTGGGGTAGAACGCCGCGGCGATCTTCGCCATCCCCTGGGCGAGCTTGTCGACGAAGAAATCCGTGCGGTTCTCGTATCCCTTCGTGAGCGCCTCGATCTCCTTGCGGACCTTGCGGTCCGTCACCTTCTCGAACTGCACCAGCGCCATCGGGTGAATTCGGACGTACTGGTTGATGATAAACTCGAGCCGCGCAAGCCCCACGCCGTCGTTCGGGATGTTGGCAATGTCGAAGGCGTTCTCGGGGTTGCCGACGTTCATCATGATCTTCGTCTTGGGCCTCTGCAGGTTCTGGAGGTTGACGCGCTGCACCTCGAACTTCAACAGGCCGTCGTAGACGTTTCCCGTCTCGCCCTCGGCGCAGGAAACGGTGGCCTCCTTCGATTTCTTCAGCGCCTCGGTGCCCCGGCCGGTCCCGACGATGCAGGGGACGCCCAGCTCCCGGCTCACGATGGCCGCATGGCAGGTACGGCCGCCCTTGTTGGTCACGATGGCGGCGGCGATCTTCATGATGGGTTCCCAGTCGGGGTCCGTCATGTCCGTCACCAGCACCTCGCCCTTCTTGAAGTTCTTGATGTCGGCCACGGAGTGGATCACGTTCACGGCGCCGGAGCCGATCTTGGACCCCACGGCCGTTCCCGTCACCAGCGGTTTCTTCTGCTCGAGCAGCACGTAGCTCTCGAGGACGTTGGCGTCCTTCTGGGACTGGACCGTTTCCGGCCGGGCCTGGAGGATGAAGAGTTGCCCGGTGACGCCGTCGCGACCCCACTCGATGTCCATGGGCTTGAAGTAGCCCGCCTCGGAGGAGTAGTGGTCCTCGATGATGCAGGCCCACTGGGCCAGCGTGATGATTTCCTCGTCGCTGATGCTGAAGACGTCGCGCTGCGCCTTGGGGACGGGCTTGATCTCCGTCGACTCGAGGCCCTTCTTCCTCGAGTAGATCATCTTGATCTCCTTGGTCCCGAGCTTCTTCTGGAGGATCGGCCGGAACCCCTTGTTCAGCGTCGGCTTGAAGACGTAGAACTCGTCGGGGTTCACCGTCCCCTGGACGACCGTCTCGCCCAGGCCGTAGGAAGAGGTGATCAGCACGGCGTCCTTGAAGCCGCTCTCGGTGTCGATGGAGAAAATGACCCCCGAGGCGCCGATGTCGGAGCGGACCATCTTCTGCACACCGATGGACAGGAAGACCGTCTCGTAGTTGAAACCCTTGTCGAAGCGGTAGGAGATGGCCCGGTCCGTGAAGAGGGAGGCAAAGCAGCGCTTGCAGGCGTCGATGAGGGCCTCTTCGCCGCGGATGTTCAGGAAGGTTTCCTGCTGGCCCGCAAAGCTGGCATCGGGCAGGTCCTCGGCCGTGGCGGAACTGCGGACGGCGACGTCCGTATTCGGTCCGTACTCGTCACAAAGCCTCTTGTAGGCCTTGACGATCTCATCCCGCAGGTCCTCGGGCATCGGGGCATTGTAAATCAGGCTGCGGACCTTTTTCCCCCGCGTGCTGAGGTTGTGGATGTCGTGGGTGTCGAGGTCTTTCAGGACCTCCTTGATCTTGTCCCAGATCCCGGCCGACTCGATGAGGTGACGGTAGGCCTTGGCCGTGACGGCGTACCCGTCGGGGATGTTGACCCCCTTTTTCTGCAGGTTCTGCCGCATCTCGCCCAGCGAGGCGTTCTTTCCCCCCACCTCGGGTATGTCTTTCAGTTGAAGTTCGTCAAACCAGATAACCAGTCTTTCTTTATTCATGTCCATCCTCCCCGAAGATGTTGATGACCCTGTATCCCCCTGTTTCGCGGCCGCAAAATCCCTATCAGGTTTGTCCCGGCGAGTCAACGGGAAAGCTCCCGCGCTCAGCCCATGGCGTCGGTCAGTCTCCTGCCGCCAAAGACGTGCATGTGAAGGTGGAAAATGAGCTGGCCGCCGTCGGGATTCACGTTGACGGTAACCCGGTACCCCTTCTCGGCAATCCCCCTTGCGCGTGCGATGGTCTGCGCGGCCCGAACCATGTCGCGCAACAGGTCATCCTGATTCTCCTTGACGTCGTTGAACGTCGCGACGTGCTCCTTCGGGACGATCAGGACATGGACGGGCGCCACCGGGTGGATGTCGTCGAAGGCGATGATCCTGTCCGTTTCGAGCACCTTGCTGCAGGGAATCTCCCCCTTGACGATCTTGCAGAAGATACAGTCGCTCATCTCTTCACCCCCTTTTCCCGGTCAAGTTGTCTGCCGAGCTCTTTCGCCTTTACCGTTTTCGTAAGCTCTCTGCTAACGAAGTTGGGAAGTTAGGAAGTTGAGAAGTTCGGAAAGTGTTTAACGGATGGCAGTCCTTCCATCTTTCCAAGCTTCCCAACTTCTCAGCTTCGCAGCTTCAACGCACGGACTTCGTCCGTGCAATGGCCTCACCGAGATCCAGGGCGCCCGTGTAAAGGGCCTTGCCCGTGATGACGCCGAGGATGCCGGAACCGGCAACCGCCAGCAGCCGGTCGATGTCCCCGATCCCGGCCACGCCGCCCGACGCGATGACGGGAATCCCGACGGACCGGGCGAGGCGCTCCGTGGCGGGCACGTTTACCCCCGTCTCCATCCCGTCGCGGCTGATGTCCGTATAGACGAGGGCGGCGAGCCCGATCCCCTCGTAGTGCCTCGCCACATCGAGGGCATCCGCCCCCGTGGCCTCCGTCCACCCTTCGACGGCGACCTTTCCGTCCTTCGCGTCGACACCCAGGATGACCCTTCCGGGGTGACGCCGGCAGGCCTCGACGACGAAGTTCCGGCTCTTGAGGGCCGCCGTACCGAGAATGACCCAGCGAACCCCCATGTCCAGGTAGGTCCCCACGGTGTCGATGTCCCGGATGCCTCCTCCCAGCTCAACAGGTACGTCGACGGCGGACAGGATGCGGCGGATGACGGCCGCATTGACGGGACGGCCCTCGCGGGAGCCGTCGAGGTCGACGATGTGTATCCGCTCGGCCCCTTTTTCGGCCCACCGTCGGGCCACGTCCACGGGGTCGCCGCTGTAGACGGTCTCCCGCTGAAAATCCCCCTGGAGAAGCCGGACGCACTTGCCTGCCCGGATGTCGATGGCTGGAATAATAATCAAGGATTGCATCTCCGGAACCGGTGGCCCGGTTCTGATCAGTCATAAAAAAAGCCGGTTTCCGGCTATTCCCCGGGCGGGGCGCCGGACCGGCTATTCCTGTCGGTCAGCCGGGCCTTTTATCGATACCCGGGAAAGGTTTTCAGCAGTTCCTCGACACCGTCTTCGGCCAGTTCCGCCGCCGTCACCCATTTCAGCCCCCTGCTGAAAAACGTCGAGGCCTGCAGGACATTTTCCGACAGGGACTGCTGGGTTTTGTCGTAGATGCTCCCCCATGCCAATTCGCCGTCGCTCGCCCGGACCAGGTAGACCCCGAAGGTCACCGAGGCCGGCCGCTCCGCCGAATACCGGTAGCCGACGCGCTCGCGGAAACAGGACACGTATCCGGCCACGACCCCGTCGACCCCGAGGGCCTGGCCCACCATTTGAAGCTGCTTCGTCACCGGCGCCTTCGCGTTCTCGCCCTTCACCTTCTGGTAAGCCGCATCGCTCTGGTAGGGCGGGATGACCGAAAACGTGCCGGACTTCTCCAGTTTCCCGACGAAAAATTCCTGAATGATCAAATCGGCGTTTTGCGGCATGTCGCAGGTGGTGAACACGGTCCCGCAGACGGGGCAGCGAGCCATGCGGCTGGCATCGCTCGATGTGAGCTTCTCGAAGGGCACCACGGCAAGTCGCTTGAGGACGACGGGCTCTTTCGCGGCCTGGGTTGTGCGAACCGGTGTGCTCGAGGCGCACCCGATCAGGACGGGCAGCACAACGCAGAGGCTCGTCAGGACTGCGACAAAGGATTTCGAAAAGGGCTTCACACTCCCCCTCCGCCGGGATGCTCTGAAGACATGGTCTGGCTGGAAACACAAAGAACGAAAAGAGGGCTCTCCGCGAAACGCCTTTTAGATCAAAGGGTTCCTTTTGTGGAGAGGACCCCGCGGATACGTGTGTTCAGTGCGACCGCCTCTCGCATGGCACGGGCAAAGGCCTTGAAAACCGCCTCCGCCATGTGATGGCTGTTCTTACCATACAAGACCTTGACGTGCAAGGTCATTCCGCTCGCGTCGGCAACGGCCTGGAAGAATTCCCGGATCAGCGCCAGGTCGAACGTCTTGATCCGGCGCGCGCCGAAATTCACGTCGTAGACCAGGTAGAACCGTCCGGAGGCGTCCAGGTGGACCGAGGCCAGGCTCTCGTCCATGGGGACCGTGGCGGACCCGTACCGGTTGATTCCCTCCTTGCCGGCCAGCGCATCCCGGAATGCCTTCCCCAGGCAGATCCCGATGTCTTCCACGAGGTGATGGTCATCGACGTCCGTGTCCCCGCTGCCCTTCACCGTCAGGTCGAAGAGGCCGTGACGGGCCACCAGGGTGAGCATGTGGTCCAGAAAAGGAATCGTCGTGTCGATCTTCCCCTTCCCCGTCCCGTCGAGATCCAGGAGGATCCGGATGTTCGTCTCCGACGTCTTCCGCTCGATCTTGGCCTTCCTTGCCATACCCCCTCCCCCATTCACGCGTTGGACCGCGACAGGATTCTGAATAGCGAAGTTTGACGCGTTTTTGGTAACCGCTCTTCGCGAAGTGAAACGCCCGCAGCGCAAATTGTCTGAGCCCGAAGGGCGAGTTTTTGCGTCTGCAGTGACGCGAGCGTTAGAGCGGTCAAAAACCGTCAATGTGCAGGAAGAATCCTGTCGTGGTTCAACGACTGCTACACGACTTTATTCAGCGCGTACTCGATAATCCCCTCCGCCCCCGCCTCCTGCAGCAGCGGGACGAGGTCGCGGATGACGTTGCTGTCCACCACCGTCTCCACGGCAAACCATTCCTCGTTGTAGAGGTTCGAGATGGTGGGCGCCTTCAGGGAGGGAAGGAGCAGGATCACCCGCCCCAGGTTCTCCTTGGAGACGTTCATCTTGATGACCACCTTGCCCATGCCGAGCAGGGAGCCCTTGAGCATCGTCCGGATCTGCTCGATCTTGCGGCGCTTCCAGGGGTCGTCCCAGGCCTGCTTGTTGGCGATGAGCTGCGTGTTGGTCCGCATCAGCTCGTGCACGATCCGCAGGCGGTTGGCCTTGATGGTGCTGCCCGTCTCCGTCACCTCCACGATGGCATCGACGAGACCCTCGACGACCTTGGCCTCCGTCGCGCCCCAGGAGAATTCGACCTTGACGTCGATGTTGCGCTCGCGGAAGTACCGCTTCGTGAAGTTGACGAGCTCCGTCGAGATCTTCTTGCCCTGGAGATCGTCGACCTTCGTGACGGGGGAGTCCTCCCGCACCACGAGGACCCACCGGGCGGGCTTCGCCAGCACCTTCGAATACACGAGGTCATCGACGACCACCACTTCCGACTCGTTCTCGATCACCCAGTCATGACCTGTGAGGCCCAGGTCCAGGGTTCCCGCCTCGATGTATTTGGACATCTCCTGGGCCCGCACCAGGGCGCAGGAAATCTCCTCGTCGTCGATGTCCGGGAAATAGCTGCGGCTGTCGTAGCTGATCCGCCAGCCGGCCCGCTTGAACAGATCCACGGTATTGGATTCGAGGCTCCCTTTCGGGATACCCAGCTTGAGTTTTTTCATTTGTAGACATCCTTCGGGTTGAAGACGAGCTCGCCGACGATTTCTTCTCTGCCGCCGGCCACCTTCCGGTAAAAGCAGGACCGGTATCCCGTGTGGCAGGCCGCCTTGCCGACCTGCTCGACCATCAGCAGGATGGTGTCGTTGTCGCAGTCGATCCGGATCTCCCGGACCCACTGCACGTTTCCGGACGTTTCCCCCTTGACCCAGAGTTCGTTGCGCGAACGGCTCCAGTACGTGGCTTTCCCCGTCTGCAGGGTGTGCTGCCACGAGAGTTCGTTCATGTAGGCGAGCATGAGGACTTCCTTCGTATCGACGTCCTGGACGACGGCGGGCACGAGACCGCCGCTCTTCTTGAAATCAGGTTGCACCATGATGATTCGTTCCGTTTCGTTTTTTCTTCCGGCCCCTGCGCCGGCCGGCCTTTTCCGCGGCGCATGGAAACGAGAATGTTAGTTAAACATCCCGATTTTATCAAGAACTTTTTCTTTTCACCTTGCCTGCGTGGTTTTTTTGTGTTAGAAAAAAACCGTTGTTTCTCCGGGTTGCGTCCCCGGTCCACAACCCGTTTCAGGAGGGTGAAGTCCATGTCAGTCTTAATCGGCGGGGGCATGTCGGTCATGCTGGGCCTCGTTCTGCTGATTTTCTGGTACAAGCATTTCCTGGTCCTGCTCATGGGGGCCGCGCCGATCCTGCTCATCCTGGGAGGTGCGCTCGCCGTGTACGTGGGCCTCGACGAACTCAAGGACAAGATCCGCGAGACCCAGGAAAAGGAGAAAGAGGAACTCAACAAGGCCCGGGCCGAGCTCGAGCGGGCCAAAGCGGAAGCCGACAAGTACAGGGAAGAGCTGGAAAAGCTCAAGGACGCCAAGTGAGGCGGGCGAAAAACCCTTGACATCAAGGCGAAAATCCAATATCGGGATAAGCCTGTTCACACAACACGGACAAACGAGAATCATGAGCGCAGCGATCCGCATTCCAACCATACCCTCCAGCCTGCTTCAATACTCCTACATGTATTGATGCCTGCAGTTCACCCTTACGGGTGGGCATGCAGGCTTTCCGGAACACCCCGCGTATCCGCCGGACCCGTATCTCTCGATATCAGCCGAAACGTCCTCGTGATGGAGCTGACGTCGGGGTCCGATCCCGATCGAAACGAATGCACTCTCATCGAATGGAGGACAGGGCCATGACAAAGACAGGAAAGATGACCATCATCCTGCTGGTTGCAGCGGCGTTCGCGCTGGGTTCGTGGACATCGGCCGAAGCAGCCACCAGCCTCACCTACAGCATCTTCTTCCCGCCCACGCACGCCCAGGCCAAGGCGGCGGAGGCCTGGGCGAAGGAAGTCGAGAAACGCAGCACCGGCAAGGTGAAAATCTCCGTGTTCCCCGGCGGCACGCTGACCCCCGCCGACCAGTGCTACGACGGCGTCGTAAAGGGGATCTCGGACATCGGCATGTCCGCCTTCGCCTACACACGGGGCCGCTTCCCGCAAATGGAGGCGCTGGATCTGCCGCTGGGCTACACGAACGGCCGCGTGGCCACGCGGGTCGCGAATGACTTCTACCAGACCCTGAAGCCCAAGGCCCTGGACAACGTGAAAATTCTCTACCTGCACGCGCACGGCCCGGGGCTGCTGCACACCAAGAAACCCGTAAAAACCCTGGAGGACCTCAAGGGGATGAAGATCCGCTCGACGGGCTTCAGCGCGAAGGTTGTCGAGATGCTGGGGGGCGTGCCCGTGGCGATGCCGCAGGGCGAGACCTACGAGGCGCTGAGCAAGGGGATCGCCGACGGGACGATCGGCCCCATCGAGGTGCTCAAGGGCTGGAAGCAGGGCGAGGTGATCAAATCCACGACGGACTGCTTCGACGTGGGATACACGACGGCGTTTTTCGTCGTCATGAACCTCAAGAAGTGGAACTCCCTGCCCCCCGACGTCCGGAAGGTTTTCGAGGACGTGAGCCGCGACTGGATTGACGTGCACGGCAAAGCCTGGGATGAAGCGGACAAGGAAGGCCGTGCCTTCACGAAGGGCCTGGGCAACCAGATCGTCACGCTTTCGCCGCAGGAGAGCGCCCGCTGGAAGAAGGCGGTCCGGCCGGCCATCGAGGAGTACATCAAAGGGGCGGAACAGAAGGGGATCCCGGGCCGAAAGTCGGTGAAAGAAGCCGAATCCCTCATCACGAAACACAAGAAGCAGTACAAGTAACCGAAACGAGGAATCCTTCTTTGCTTCGCACGATCGCAGAACGGATCCATCAGGTCTCCGCCGGGCTCAACGGGGTCTCGGCGGCGGCCATTGCGTTCATCATGCTCCTGACCTGCGCCGACGTCCTGTTGCGTCTCTTCGGTAAACCGATCCCCGGGACCTATGAGTTGGTGGGGTATTTCGGGGCCGTGATCGTGGCCTTTGCCATGGCCTGGACCTCCATCGAGCGGGGTCACATCTCGGTGGAAATGCTCGTCGACCGCCTGCCCCGCAGGGCGAGGCACTTCGTAGAGGCCCTGGGCGCCGCGGCGGGGGCTGTTCTGTTCGGGCTGCTCGCCTGGCAGTGCCGGATCTACGCCGCCGATCTGATGGAAAGCGGCGAGGTGTCGCCGACGCTCGGGGTGGCGACGTGGCCCTTCGTGGGCTGCATCGCCCTCGGATCGGCCCTGCTTGCGCTGGTGCTCCTCGTGGAGGCGCTGCGGGAATCCAAAAGGGGGCTCCAGCCATGACGCCCACCGAAGCCGGGATCTACGGCTTTGTCGCCCTGGTCGCCCTCATGTTCCTGAAGATTCCCGTGGGCTTCGTCATGGCCCTCGTGGGCCTGCTGGGGTTTGCCTTCCTGGTGTCCTGGGATGCGGCGCTGCACCTGATGGCGCAGGATTTCACCTCCGTCTTCGGGTCCTACAACCTCACCGTGATCCCCCTGTTCGTCCTCATGGGGCAGCTGGCGCATCACTCGGGGATGAGCGGAAGGCTCTTCCATGCCGCGTACCGCTTTTTCGGAAGCCTGCCGGGCGGTCTGGCCGTCGCCACCATCGGGGCCTGCGCGGGGTTCTCGGCCATCTGCGGCTCCACGAGCGCCACGGCCGCCACGATGGCCGCCGTCGCCCTGCCGGAAATGAAGAAGTACAACTACGACCCGGCGCTCGCGACGGGCGTCGTCGCCGCGGGAGGCAGCCTCGGCATCCTGATCCCGCCCAGCACGATCTTCATCGTCTACGGGATCATGACGGAGCAGTCCGTCGGGAAACTATTCCTGGCGGGCGTCGTGCCGGGGATCCTCATGACCCTCCTCTTCATTGCGACGGTCTTCCTCTGGACCTGGAACCGGCCGGAGCTGGCCATGCCGGGGGCACGCTTCACTCTGCGGGAGAAGATCGCCTCGCTGGCAGGCGTCGTCGAAACCCTTATCCTCTTCGTCGCCGTCATGGGAGGGCTCTTTATCGGGGTGTTCACCCCGACGGAGGCGGCCGCCATCGGCGCCTTCGGCACCCTCGTGATCGCCGTCGCGGGGCGGCACCTCTCCTGGAAGGGCTTCACCCAGTCCCTCGTCGAGACGACGCGGGTCACCTGCATGATCCTCGTCATCGTGGCGGGGGCCACGGTGTTCGGACACTTCCTGGCCGTCACCCGGATCCCCTTCGACGTGGGCGCATGGGTCATGGGGCTCCAGATGCCCCCGTGGGCTGTCATGGGTCTCATCATCCTGGTCTATCTCGCCCTGGGCTGCCTGATGGACTCGCTCGCGATGATCATGCTGACGATCCCCATCTTCTTCCCCGTCGTTACGTCGCTCGGGTTCGATCCGATCTGGTTCGGCGTGATCATCGTGCTCGTCACCGGGATGGGCGTCATCACGCCCCCCGTGGGCATCAACGTGTACGTGGTCGCAGGGGTTGCCCGCGACGTCCCGCTGCACGTCATCTTCCGGGGGTCCGTCAAGCTGCTGGCCGCGCAGGTCGTCACGGCTGCGCTCCTCATCCTCTTCCCGCAGATCGCCCTGTGGCTGCCGCAGCTCATGCACTGACCCCGTCCCTGCCGTTTTTCCCGTTGCGCAGAGCCTGAAAACTTCGCATAGTACTCCACGGGCCCTTGGGACGTATCCGGGGGAGCCGACGAATCCTGCTGGAAGGGTACCATGAGCCTGATCTCCATCGAATTGACGCTTCTGGCCGCAGCGGTTCTCCTTCTCGCGAGCATCCTCGCCAGCAAGGTCTCGGACCGCCTCGGGATCCCCTCTCTTCTGATCTTCCTCGGGATCGGCATGCTGGCCGGGTCTGACGGGATCGGCGGGATCCACTTCGACGACCCCTCCCTCGCGCAGGCTCTCGGGATTGTCGCCTTGTCCTACATCCTCTTTGCCGGAGGGCTGTCCACCGATTGGGCGAGTGTGCGCCCCGTTCTTGCGCAGGGAGGTCTCCTTGCAACGCTGGGGGTCTTCATCACGGCCGCACTGGCGGGCGGGTTCGCGACTTTCGTCGGGGGCTTCACCCCGCTGGAAGGGCTTCTCCTCGGCTCCATCATCTCCTCGACGGACGCGGCAGCCGTGTTTTCCGTCCTTCGGTCGAGAAACGTCAGCCTCAGGGGAGGCCTGAAGCCTCTGCTGGAACTCGAATCGGGCAGCAACGACCCCATGGCCGTGCTCCTGACGCTCGCCTGCATCAGCCTGCTTCAGCACCCCGGGGAAACCGTGGGCGGCCTCGTCCCCATGATGTTGGTCCAGCTGGTTCTCGGCGCGGGTCTCGGCTACCTGCTCGGCCGCGGGATGATCCTGCTGATCAATCACATCCGCCTCGAGTACGAAGGTCTTTACCCCGTCCTGAGCCTCGCGATGGTCCTCCTGATCTACGGGCTCTCCACGATCGTGCAGGCAAACGGCTTCCTCGCCGTCTACGTCGCCGGCATCGTGATGGGCAATCACAGCTTCATCCACAAGAGGAGCCTCATCCGGTTCCACGACGGCCTGGCCTGGCTCATGCAGATCTCCATGTTCCTCGTGCTCGGGCTTCTGGTGTATCCCTCGAAGATTGCGGGCGTGGCAGGCACGGGGCTTCTCGTCACGGCATTCCTGATGCTCGCCGCCAGGCCCGCGGCCGTCTTTCTGACCCTCATCGGGTCGGGCATGCCGCACCGGGAGCGGTTGATGGTGGCCTGGGTGGGGCTCCGCGGTGCCGTGCCGATCATCCTGGCCACGTTCCCCCTTCTGGCCGGAATCGCGCAGGCCGAGATGATGTTCGACATTGTCTTCTTTGTCGTGCTGGCCTCGGCACTGCTGCAGGGGACGTCGATTCCGCAGGTGGCGCGTTGGCTCGGCGTCGATGCCCCGATGGCCCGGGTTCCGGTCTATCCCATCGAATGCGAGCCCGGGGGGCGGGTGCCCTGCGACCTCGTCGACGTGGAAATACGGCCGGACTCGGCGGCGGCGGGGAAACAGCTCGTGGAGCTGGGCCTGCCCGAAGGGGCCCTCGTCGTTCTCATCAACCGGGGCGAGGAGTTCATCATCCCCACGGGGGGCACGATCCTGAACCCCGGGGACCGGCTCCTGTTCCTGGCGGCCGCGGCGCAGCTCGCCCAGGCGCGCGCGATCATCGAGGCGCCGCAGGAGTAACGGAAAGAAGTTGTCCCCGAGGACAAAAGCGTCTACACTGTATCCCGCCGGACGAAACGTCCGCGGCTCTCCGTAGAGAATCGGGCCGCCGTCTGTCCGCGGACAGGCAGCGGCTTTTTCGTATCCGCGCGGTCGAGGGAAACGGATCGGCATGTTCTTCCTGGACGACATCGTCATCATCATCGGGCTGTCCGCCGTCGTGCTCTACCTGTGCCACCGGCTCGAGCTGCCCGCCATCGTGGGGTACCTCCTCACGGGGCTGCTGACAGGCCCCTACGGGTTCAAGCTGGTCGGCAACCTGGAGGCCGTGACGATGCTGGCCGAGATCGGGGTCGTGGCCCTGCTGTTCACGATCGGCCTGGAGTTTTCCTTCCGCAACCTCGTGCAGCTGCGCCGGACGGCCCTGCTGGGCGGCACCCTGCAGGTGATGCTCACGCTGCTGATCGCCGCGGCCATCTCCCACGGCCTCGGGCGGCCCGCGGGACAGTCGATCTTCATCGGCTTCCTGACGGCCCTGAGCAGCACGGCCATCGTCATGAAGCTCCTGCAGGACCGCGCCGAGGTGGAAACGCCCCACGGCGGCAGCGCGCTGGGCATCCTCATCTACCAGGACCTCATCGTCGTCCCCATGATGCTGCTTCTCCCCTTCCTCGGCGGGGGCGTCGAGGGGTCGTCCGACGACCTGCTCCTGCTGCTTGCCAAGGAGGTCGGGGTCATTCTGGCCCTCGTCCTGGCGGCCAAGTGGGTCGTTCCCTGGACCCTGGTCACGGTCACCCGGACCGGCAGCCGCGAACTCTTCCTGCTCACGATCGTGATGATCGGCCTGGCCGTGGCGTGGCTCACCCACGTCGCGGGGCTCTCGCTGGCGGTCGGGGCCTTCCTGGCGGGCCTGGTCATCTCCGAGTCCGAATACAGCCACCAGGCCATGGGCAACGTCATCCCCTTCCGCGACATCTTCGCGAGCTTCTTCTTCGTCTCCATCGGCATGCTCCTGGATTTGCGCTTCCTCGCGGAGCAGCCGGGCTACGTCTTTCTGATGGCCGCCGGGATCATGCTCGTCAAGAGCCTGGCCGCCGCCGCGGCGTTTCTGTTCGTCGGGTTGCCCATCCGAGTGGCCGCGCTGGCCGGTCTCTGCCTCGGGCAGATCGGCGAGTTCTCCTTCATCCTGGCCGAGGCGGGCAGGAAGTACGGCCTGCTCTCGCAGGCCATCAACCAGGAGTTCCTGGCCTATTCGGTCCTCACGATGATGGCCACGCCTTTCCTGTTCCGTCTCTCCCACCCGGTGGCCGACGCCGTGGCCCGCCTGCCGCTGCCCCGCCGCCTCAAGCGCGGCAGCATTCCGGTGGCGGGCACGAAGCGGTTCCACGAGAAGGACCACCTGATCATTGTCGGATTCGGCATCTACGGTCAGAACATCGCCCGGGCCGCCCGGGAGGCGAAGATCCCCTACGCCGTCCTGGACATGAACGCCGATCTCGTCCACGAGCAGCGGCTGAAGGACGAGCCGATCCACTACGGCGACGCGACGCACGAGGCCATCCTGCAGCACGTCAACATCCGCCAGGCCCGGATCCTGGTGATCGTGATCAGCGACGCTGCGGCCACCCGCCGCATCACCGACATCGCGCGCCGCCTCAACCCCAAGCTCTACATCGTCGTGCGGACGAGGTTCATCCAGGAGATCGGTCCCCTCATGGAAACGGGGGCCAACGAGGTCGTCTCCGAGGAGTTCGAGACCTCCGTGGAGATCTTCAGCCGGATCCTCTCGCGGTACCTCCTGCCCGAGGAGGAGATCCACCGCTTCGTCGAAGACATCCGCTCGGACGGGTACGCCATGTTCCGCAACCTCTCGAAGCACGCCACGGCGTGCCCGCACATCGGGGCCTGCCTGCCGGACATGGACCTTCGCTCGGTCCGAGTTCACGAGGCCTCGCCGCTGGCGGGAAAGACGATCGCCGAGGGGAAACTGGGCAAGACCTTCGGGATCACGATTTTGGCCGTCAGGCGCGAGGGGGACATCATTTCCATCCCGCCCTCGGACCTGGCCCTCGAGCCCGAGGACATCCTCTTCGTCGTAGGCCCGCCCGCCAAAATCTCGGACCTCGAGGCGGTGCTTCGGGGCGCGGGCGGGAAGAAGCCTCCGCCGGCCCGGAAAAGAGTTGAAGCGGGCCGGCAAAACCACTAGACTGAAGTCGGGTCCGGGAATCACCCCGGAGGAGCATCGAGATGGTCGGGCCGCCATCTGCCCGCGGGGCAGTGACGGCCTTTTCTTTTGACCGGCACCCGCCCGCGGCCGGCCGCAGACGCGCCGGTCGAACGCGGCACCCAGATCCAGAAAAAGGGCTTCCGGAATGCCGTTTCTCGGGGACATTCTCATCATCATCGGGCTGTCCGCCGTCGTGCTCTACCTGTGCCACCGGGCGGGAATCCCCGTCATCGTCGGCTACCTTCTCACGG
>ERZ1645192.2114-NODE-2114-length-16546-cov-7.245528_pt1 | contig 16546 bp, 18 predicted proteins | sample MGYA00575354_ERZ1645192 | MGnify/ENA primary metagenome ERZ1645192 (study PRJEB40844, sample SAMN11349763) | freshwater sediment metagenome | isolation source: river sediment | host: Sediment | place: India: Faizupur Khadar , New Delhi | collected 2017-02-21 ... | reverse complement strand
CGCGTTGCCCGTGATGCCGATGACCGACGCGATGTTGATGATGCGCCCCGCTTTGGCTTTAATAAGTCCCGGCACCACTGCACGCGTCATATAGAAGCACGCGTTTAAGTTGGCGTTAATGACCGAAAGAAAGTCCTCGTCCTCCATGCGCATCAACAGAGTGTCTCTTGTGATGCCCGCGTTATTCACCAGAACATAGACAGGCCCCAAAGCTTCTTCACATTCTTCCACAATCGCGTTGCACGCCGCACTGTCGGCCAAATCGGCCTGCAAAAGCAAAGCTTTTCGTCCCAGCGCCTCAATATCTTTGGCCACGGCTTCGGCCTTTTCGCGGCTGCTGTTGTAGTGTACACCCACGTCAAAACCCAGTTCGGCCAGTTCAACCGCCACCGCCGCGCCGATGCCTCCGGATGCGCCGGTGACCAATGCCACTCTGTTCAATGTCTTTCTCCTTATTCGCTTAAAAATTTCTCCAGCGATTTTAAATCCCGCACCGACGCAATTTTCACTTCGGCGTCTTCGATGCTCCGTTTCAGCATTTTGGAGAGCACCATGCCCGGCCCGATTTCCACGAATTCGGTTACGCCGCTCTTTACCAGTGTCTCGGTGATGTCGTGCCACCGAACGCGGCCGCACATTTGGCTGGCCAGAAGATTGGGTACATCGTCCAGACGGTCATACGGCTTGGCTGTAAAATTGGAATAAATCATCACGTTTGGTTTGGTCAGCTTTGCCGTTTTGACCCGTTCTTTAAACTTCTCTGCCGTCTCTTCCAGCATCGGGCTGTGGAAAGGTCCCGAAACGTTCAAAGGCACCACTTTGGCTCCCGCTATGATGAATTTCGGTTCCACCGCACCTAAGGCTTCTGTTTTCCCCGCCAATACCACCTGCGTCTCGGCAAGATGGTTGGCCGCCCACACGTCGGGCGTATCGCCCAAAACTTTTTCCACCGCGCCGATGGTGAGTCCCAGAACCGAGAGCATACCGCCTTCCCCTGCAGGCACCGCCGCATCCATCATGCCGCCGCGCTGAAAAACCAGCCGTGCACAATCCGCAGGCGATATCATGCCCGCCGCCGTCATGGCCGAATACTCGCCCAAGGAGAGCCCCGCCACGATATCGGCTGTTTCGCCCAGCGCCGCCAGCAGAGAGATGCTGTGCGCCAGAATCGCGGGCTGCGTCACCTCGCTCTTTTCGAGTCCTTCGCCCCCAAAGCAGGCCGCTTTCAGGTCGAAAGGCAGCGCCGCATCCATGGTGTCGAACATCTCGCGGTAGGCGCTGTTTTCGGCATAACAATCTTCTCCCATGCCGAGGGTTTGTGCACCCTGACCGGGGAACAAAAATGCTTTCATGTCGCTCGCTCCTAGTTCAGAACCGCTTTAACACTGTCGATAATCGCGTCAATCGCCGGTTTGTTTAAAATGTCCTTGATGATGTCGCCGGCCGGTTCTTCTTTTTCCAGCATACATGCAATCTGGCCCGCCATAAACGAACCTTCCTTGATGTCGCCATCCACCACCGCTTTGCGCAAAGAGCCTTCGCCCATGGCTTCCAGCTTCTCCACCGCGTCGGGTTCGTATTCCACGCGTGCCATCTCGCGGCTTAAGGGCGAACGGATGAGGCGCACCGGATGTCCGGTGACTCTGCCCGTCACTTTGCTGTCCACGTCCTTGGCCTTGATGACCTTGTCCTTAAACGCCTGATGCGCGGTGCATTCGGTGGCCAGAATGAAGCGTGTGCCCACCTGAACGCCTTTGGCGCCCAGGCAAAAAGCCGCCGCTGCGCTCCGTGCGTCGCCGATGCCGCCCGCCGCAATGACGGGGATGGAAACCGCGTCCACAATATTGGGAACCAGCACCATGGTGGTCAGCTCGCCGATGTGTCCGCCGGCTTCGCACCCTTCGGCCACCACCGCGTCCACGCCCATGCGCTCCATACGAATGGCCAGTGCACTGGACGCCACCACCGGCACCACTTTGGCGCCGCTGGCCTGCCACATTTCTAAAAACTCGCCCGGATTGCCCGCGCCGGTGATAATCACAGGCACTTTCTTCTCGGCAATCAGTTTGGCCACCTCATCCTTAAAGGGCGAAAGCAGCATCACATTGACGCCGAACGGCTTTTGGGTTTTGGTGCGAACGATATCGATCTGTTCGGAAACCCAGGACGCCGGAGCATTGCCCGCCGCGATGACGCCAAGCCCGCCCGCTTCGCTGACTGCCGCCGCAATGTGCGCGTCCGAAACCCAGGCCATGCCGCCCTGGATGATGGGGTATTCGATACCGAACAGTTCGCAGATGGGGTTCTTAGCCATTACTTGTTTTCCTCAACGTAATTAAACAGATCGCCGACCGTCTTGATTTCGGCCAGTTTTTCGTTTTCAATCTTGATGCCGGTCGCTTTTTCCATCTCGATGACCATTTCCATCATATCCAAAGAGTCCATTTCAAAATCGTCCACAAAGCTTGAGCTCTCGGTGATTTCGTCCTTCGATAAGTCCAGCTGTTCCATCAGAATCGCAATAATTTTTTCTTTCATGTTGTTGTCCTCTCGTTTTTTCATCATTGATTTATCATTAAAGCGGATATTCGCTCTAATATCTACATTCTATATAGCCCATTTCACCACGATGCCGCCGTAGGTCAGGCCTGCGCCGAATCCGACCAGCGCCACCTCGTCGCCTTTCTTCAGCCATCCGCTGTCGTGCGCTTCTTTCAGCGCAATCGGGATGGTGGCCGAAGAGGTGTTGGCGTATTTGTCCACGTTCACATAGAACTGGTCTTTATCAAAGTGGGTGCTGTTGGCCGCAAACTGGATGATGCGGTTGTTGGCCTGATGCGGCACAATCTTGTCGATCTTGGTGTCGCCCATCGCCGCTTCCAGATGCTTGATGGATTTCTCCATGGCGTCCACGGCAAAGACAAACACGTCCTGACCCTTCATGGTCAGCGAGATATCGTCGTTGGCCTGCGCGGCGCTCCAGGGGTTGTCGTTCCGCTTGTTTTTGATAAAAAGCACGTCGTCGGTGTCCGGAATCGCGCGCAGGAAAGGATGCTTGATATGATTCTCCTCACTGCGTTTCACCACCACCGCGCCCGCGCCGTCGCCGAACAGAATGCAGGTGGCTCGGTCCTCCCAGTTCATGCGGCAGGAAAGGTTCTCGGCCGCCACAAGAAGCCCGGTATCCACGCCCAGCGTATCCATCATCGACGTGATCGTGGCCAGCGCATAGATGAACCCCGTGCATCCGGCCGCCACATCCATGGCCGCGGCCATCCCGCACCCGATACCCTTTTGCACCAGTGACGCCAAGGACGGCGTGGCAAAGTCGGACGTGATGGTGCATCCCACGATGATGCCGATGTCGTCGGGCGAAACGTCCGCATGGTCCATCGCCTGTTTGGCCGCGCTGATGGCCATCTCGGTATTCGTTTCCTCGGTCACCAATCGGCGTTCCCTGATGCCCGTTCTTTTCACGATCCATTCGTCGCTCGTGTCCATGATGGCTTCGAGCATATGATTATCGACCATCTTTTGGGGGACGCATGCGCCCACCCCGACGATCTTGGCAGAAATACTCAATATCCTAAAATCCTTTCATATTCAATGATCTCTGATACCGCGCCTGCACCAGCGCCTCCGGATTCCTCCCGGAAAGCTCGGCCAGCGCCCCCAGTACCGCCGCTTTCAGGCGGTCTGTAGTTCCCTTCATATTGTCCAGCGAAAAATCGTCGTCTTCCCTGATGATGCCGTCGGCCATGCCCAGTCGAATCAAATCCGCCGGCGTCAAAGCCAGACTCTCGGCCGCAATCTCGGCCTTGGAGGCGTCTTTAAACAGAATGGACGCGCATCCTTCGGGCGTAATCACCGAAAAGTAGGTGTTTTCCATCATCAGCAGTTTGTCCGCAATGGCGATGGCCAGTGCTCCGCCGCTGCCGCCTTCGCCGATGACCACCGAGATGACCGGCACCTTGGCCGAAGCAATGCAGCTTAAATGCTCGGCGATGACATTGCCCTGTCCCCGCTCTTCGGCGTCCACGCCGCAGAAAGCGCCCGGCGTATCCACCAAACACAGGATGGGGCGATTAAACTTTTCGGCCTGTTTGATGGCGCGCATAGATTTGCGGTAGCCGCTGGGATGCGGCATGCCGAAATTGCACAGCTTTCTTTCCTCTATGGTATGACCCTTCTGGTGGCCGATGATGGTGAAAACCTGTCCGCCGATTCGGCCGACGCCGGTCACCATGGCCGCGTCCTCACCCAATGTGCGGTCGCCGTGGACTTCAAAAAACTCGTCCGCCATCGCGCGGATATAGTCCCGCGTTTGGGGACGGTCCTGCAATCTTGCGTTTTTGATGCAGTCCCATGCCCGGGCCTGTTCGCCTTTGGTCTGTCTATTGGTCATGGCTCGCCTCCCGGTTGTCGGCGTGCAGAGCCAGAATCTGCGCCAGCGCGGCTTTCAATTCTCCGCGTTTGACGATGCCGTCGATCATACCCTGCTGATACAGGTACTCGGCTTTCTGAAACGCGTCGGGCAGTTCCTCGTTGACCGTCTGGGTAATGACGCGCGGTCCGGCAAACCCGATCAGTGCCTTGGGTTCGGCCAGAATCACGTCGCCCTGCATGGCAAAGCTGGCGGTGACGCCGCCGGTCGTCGGGTGGGTCAGCACGCTGACATACAGCAGTCCTGCATCGCCCAGCTTGTTGACGGCCATGGTCGTCCTTGTCATCTGGAGCAGTGAAATCATGCCTTCCTGCATCCTTGCGCCGCCCGAAGCCGAAACGATAATCAGCGGCAGGCGTTTGGCCAAAGCGATTTCGGCGAGGTCGCAGATTTTTTCGCCGACCACCGCGCCCATTGAGCCCATCATAAAATAGCTGTCCATCACGGCCAGTGCGGCCGGATACCCTTCTATCGCGCATGTTCCGGTGACGATGGCGTCGGTCAGCCCCGAATCCGCTTTCGCTTTTTTCAGTTTTTCCGAATACTTCGGAAACTTCAGCGGGTCGGTGCTGGTCAGTGTTTCATCCGTTTCGATAAATGTATCGGCATCGGCCAGCATAGCGATGCGCGCCCGCGCCGGCATACGGAACAGTCCGCCGCAGAAGGGGCAGGTTGAACCGTTCAGGTGCACCAGAGCGGCCAGACTCTGCTTACCGCAGTCGTCGCAGGTCAAAATGCTGGGCATTGAGAATTCTTGATTGGTTCCGGCCGCAGCCGGTATTGGTTTAAACAGCTCCATACTGCTTCTCCATGTCTTCCGGTTCCGGCGAAAACAAGGCCGGACACAGTGTGGTTTCTATCCATTTGGTGTTGATATTCCCGCTGATAAAATCCGGGTGCGTCAATATGGCCTTGGCAAAGTCGCGGTTGATGTCCACGCCTTCCACAGTCAGCTCGTCCAGCGCGGCGCAGGATGCGGCCAGCGCTTCGGTACGGTTGGCGCCAAAGCAGATGACCTTTAAAATCATCGAATCGTAGAACGGCGAAATCTTATCGCCCTTGACATAGCCGCTGTCCACCCGAACGCCGTATCCGCTCGGACACTGCATCTCGGAAAGCGTGCCCGGACAGGGCTTAAAGTTCTCGGTGGGGTTTTCCGCATTGATGCGGCATTCCACAGCATGCCCGAAGGGTTTGATGTCGTCCTGCGAGAGCGCAAACGCGTGCCCCATGGCCACCTGAATCTGGGCTTTCACCAGATCCAGCCCGAAGACCGCTTCGGTCACGGGATGCTCCACCTGGATTCTTGTGTTCATCTCCATAAAGTAGAACTCGTTTTCTTTCGTTAAAAGAAACTCCACCGTTCCGGCGTTTTGGTAGCCCACCACCCGCGCAATCTCCACCGCGGTTTTTTCCATCTGCGCGCGCGTTTTTTCCGGCAGATTCGGCGCAGGCGCCTCCTCCACCAGCTTCTGGTTTTTGCGCTGCATACTGCACTCGCGTGTGCCCAGGTGCAGAACATGACCAAACGCGTCGGCCAAAATCTGCACCTCAATATGACGCGTCCCGGTGAGGTAGCGTTCCAGATACACGCTGGCGCTGCCAAACGAAGCCAGCGCTTCCTGTTTGACCAGATTAAATTCGCTGTCGAAGAATTTTTTGTCGTGGACGATTCGGATGCCGCCGCCGCCCCCGCCGTGCGAGGCCTTGATGATGACCGGATAGCCGATTTTCTCGGCCAGCTTTTTGGCTTCGGTCAAATCGCTGATTTCGCCGTCCGAGCCGGGCGGTACGGGTATGCCGCTTTTAATCATCAGGGTTCGCGCTTTGGCTTTGTCGCCCAGCGTCTCCATGGCCTCGGCCGAAGGACCGATAAACACGATACCGGCGGCTTCACAGGCGCGCTGAAAAACGGCGCTCTCGGAAAGGAAACCGATGCCGGGATGGATGGCCCAGACCTTAAAGGCCTTGGCCGTCGCGATGATGGCGGCGATATTCAGATATGACTTTTCCGCCTTGGCGGGACCGATGCACACGGCATAGTCCGCCAAACGGGTAAAATATGCGTCTTTATCCGCTTCAGAATAAATTGCAACGCTTTCGAAGCCCAGTTTTTTGCACGTGCGGATAATCCGCACGGCCACCTCGCCCCGGTTTGCAATCAGTATGCGATTCATTTTCTTTCTTACGCTCCTCTAAAAACAAACAGTACGTCCTTTTCATCGACCGAGTTGCCGTCAACTGCAATGATCTCTTTGATGACGCCGTCCCGATCGGACTTCACCTCGTTCATCATCTTCATGGCTTCCAGGATGCAAAGGGTATCGCCCTTTTTCACCGAGTCGCCCACCGATACAAAAGGTTTCTCTCCCGGTGCGGGTGCCTGATAGAACACGCCGGAAATGGGCGCGGCTAATACAGGCCCCGACAGTTGCCGGGAACCGGATGATGACACACCGACCGATGGTTTCATTCGCCGGCTGGCCGTTTCGTTTGTTGTTTCGCGTTGAATGCGGATTTTTATTTCGCCTGTGTCCAGTTCAAATTCTGAGAAAGATAATGAATTTATAAAATTTATGATTCCGAAGATCTCATCGTTTGACATTTACACATATCCCTCCTCCCCTGATGGATTAATGTTCTGTGTCCAACAAACTTGTTAGACATACTAACATAATGGTTTCATAAAGTCAATCGAAACGCGAAATTGTTAAAGAATTATTACAATCCAATAATATTGTCTAAAAATAGCCATTTCGCGTTATATTTGATATAATAGTTCGTATATGAAAGGATGATTGAAAATCCCATGGAAACCGAACAAATTCGCGACGTACTCAATGGATATTTAAAGGATATCTTCTTTCGTGTGCTGGATATTCAGGCCAAGCAGGTGTCGATTGCCTCCAAGAAGCGCCTGTCCCGCACCGAACTTCACTCCATTGAAATCATCAAGGATGTGCCCGACCCCATTTTAACCGATGTGGCTGACAAGCTGCATATCTCCAAGGCCACCGCCAGCGTCTGCATCGACCGGCTGGTGAAGAAGGGCTTCGTCAGCAAGAACATCTCCAAGGACGACAAAAGAAAATCGACGCTGGCTCTGACCCAGATCGGCGAGGATACCTACCATCAGCACAAGGAATTCCACGAAAAAATGGTGGATTCACTCTTAAAGGACTTCGATATTTCCGAGTACCCCGAGCTGCTGAAAGGTCTAAAGAATCTGGCCGATTTTTTTAACTCCTACTAAAGCAAAGGGGAAATATGCAGTTTAAACACTTTGGCGACGAAAACAAACCCGTTGTCGTGCTTTTGCATGGCGGCGGTCTTAGCTGGTGGATGTGGGAACCCCATATCGCCATGCTGAACGAGGACTATCATTTTATTCTGCCCATCATCGACGGGCACGATATCGACGATATCACCTTTTCCAACATCTCCGATTCTTCCGACCACCTGATTCAGCATATCGAAAAAACGTGCGGCGGGCAGGTGTTTGCGCTCTGCGGACTTTCTTTGGGCGCGCAAATCGCGCTGGACGTTCTGGCCAAGCGGCCGGATATGGCGAAATATGCGCTGATTGAATCAGCGCTGACCGAACCGATGGGCTGGATCGCCGAAGCGGCCATACCTCTGGTGGGCTTAAGCTATGGGCTTGTCGCCAAACGCTGGTTTTCCCGGGCGCAGGCCAAAGCCATGCTGCTCCCCGACCCCATGTTTGAAACCTACTTTGAAAGCAGCAAAAGGATTTCGAAGGAGTCGCTTCTAAATATCACGCGCGCCAACGCCGCTTTTCGCGTCAACCCCGCGCTTGGAAGATGCAGCACCAAAACACTGATTCTGGCGGGCGGAAAAGAGGTGCGCGCGATTAAGAACTCCGCGCGCGCGCTCGGCAAAACCCTGCCGAACGCGGCCGTCCGGCTGCTCGCGGGCTACCGCCACGGGGAACTCAGCATCGGGCATCCCGATGAATATGTTCAGGTATTCTCGGAATGGGTGCTGAAATAACGGTTCAAAAACGTCAGCCGCTTGAGAAATCAGGCGGCTTTTTTGTTTCGCGTAATCTATTTTATGTTTATTGCATATTATTTAATGTTTTATTTAAACTTATTATTGACAAGCATAATCCAAACGGCTATAATGACACCGTAATCCATCTTTGAAATAGAAAAAAAGGAGAAAATTGAAAATGAAAATGCAGGAAAAGAAATTGAAGCGCTTTCGCGTTTACGAAGTCATCGCGAACGTACTGTTTATCCTCATTCTGGTTACAGGCGGTCTGGCACTGCTGGCGGCTATCGGCGGAGAAATCGCCATCTCGGTCACAAACCTCGATATCGCCGGACTGGCAGAACGTATGGTCACCACCTATGTGCCCGCTATCACGATTCCCGAGATGCCGACCAACGCGTTTTTCCACACACTGATTATCGGTGCCATAGCGGCTGGGGCGGTGGGTCTGGCATTCATCTGCTATCTGTTTAAAGCGGTTTCCAACCTGTTTGCCAACATCGTCAAGACCGAAACTCCGTTCCATGAGAAGAGCATCCGGATTCTGAAATCCATCGGCATCTCGTTTTTCATCTACACGGCACTGATGTTCCTCATCGGCGGAACTTTCAGCGGCGTTCTATCCAGCCTTTATCCGCTTGGTACCTTTAACATTGATACTTCGCTCAAACTGTCTACCATTATATATGGGCTCCTGATTCTGGCGCTGGCCGAGATATTCGAGTTCGGTGCCAGTCTGCAGCAAGACAACGAATCGATTGTGTAGGTGGCCGTCATGATTATAGTCAGATTGGACCGCGTTATGGTAGACCGCAAAATGCCGCTGAACACGCTGGCCGAGAAGATCGGCCTGTCGAATGTGAACCTGTCGCTCTTAAAAAACGGCAAGGTCAAAGGCATCCGCTTCAACACGCTTTCCGCTATCTGCGAAGCACTGGACTGCAGCCCGGGCGATATTCTGGAATACGCGCCGGGGGAAGACCAAGCAGACGACGAATAAACCACGCATGAAATACCCGCTGTTTAAACAGCGGGTTTCTCTTGTACATTTAATGGTTCGCGTATATAATTTAGAGAAATGTATAAAAATACTTTGGAGGCATGATATGGAATCCACGAAATCAAGAACCGTCGCGTTGTTGCTATGCATCTTTTTAGGCGGACTCGGCGTACACCGCTTTTATGTCGGCAAGGTCGGCACAGGCATCCTGTGGCTGTTGACCTGGGGCGTGTTCGGAATCGGCGCTTTGGTTGACCTCATCATGATTATCGTCGGCTCTTTTACAGACGATAAGGGTTTGTTCGTTTCCCGCTGGGACAACTAGGCGCCATTCTCGTCAATTGCAGTGAATCGGTTGGTAATAAAAAGCAGATTCCTATTGACACCGTCATGATGCTTTGATATACTACTAGACAATATAAAGGCGTTGATGGAGAATCCATGCGTCGGGAAAACATTTTCAGCGAGCCGGTGGTTGGTGCAAACCGGCAGTGTCCCCGAAGGCAAAACTCACTCCGGAGCTGTTGTGCCGAAAAGGTTCCCTGGAATCATGAGTAGATACAATCGGGTCGTCCCGTTATCGGCGTAGAACGTGTTGGCGTTTTAATAAGGCGGCTTTTCAAAAGAAAAGCAATTAGAGTGGTACCGCGAGGAATTAATCCCCGTCTCTACATATATATGTTGAGATGGGGTTTTTGTTTATACATACCAAGAAAAGGAGATCAATGGTGATGAAAAGAAATGTAATTTCGGTATTGGTGGAGAACCACGCTGGCGTTCTCACCCGAATATCCGGACTTTTCAGCCGAAGAGGCTACAACATCAACTCACTGACAGTCAGCTGTACGGAACAGAGCGGAATCTCCCGCATGACGGTTCTATGCACCGGTGATGATGCGACGGTTGAACAGATTATGAAACAGCTGGCCAAACAGGAAGTCGTCAAGAAAGTGATGCTTTTGGACGAAAGCACCGCTTCGCTCGGCGACGTGGCATTCATCAAAATGTATGTCCAGAACGGCAAGAGAAAACCGGTGATGGATCTGGTCAATGAGATCGGCGCAACCATTATCGATATGGGTGAAACCACCGTAACCGTTCAGATTACCGGCTCTTACCAGCACGTGGACGAGAGCCTGAAGAAACTCTATAAGCTGGATGTGGCCGAAGTGGCCAGAACCGGGCTGGTCGGACTCGCCGCAGGCGACGACCGGCTGATTGACCAAGAATCTTGAAGCAAAGAATAAATAAATATAATTTTAATGAGGTGAATAAAATGGCAAAACTCTATTACGAACAAGATTGCAAACCGGAACTCCTTAAAGGCAAAAAAATCGCGATTATCGGATACGGCTCTCAGGGCCACGCGCATGCGCTGAACCTGCACGAATCCGGCTTCGATGTCACCGTAGGTCTCTACGAAGGTTCAAAATCCTGGAGCATCGCTGAAAGCAAGGGTCTTAAGGTTAAAGTGGCGGCCGAAGCGGCCAAAGACGCGGATGTCATCATGATTCTGATCAACGATGAAAAACAGGTGGCTCTGTACGAAAAGGATATCAAACAGAACCTCTCTGCCGGTAAATACCTGGTTTTTGCACACGGTTTCAACATCCACTACAACCAGATTCAGCCCCCGGCCGACGTCAACGTATTTATGGTTGCGCCCAAAGGCCCCGGCCACACCGTCCGTTCGCAGTTTGAACAGGGCAGAGGCGTTCCGTGTCTGGTCGGCGTATATCAGGATCCGTCCGGCAACTCGTTCGACATGGGTCTGGCCTATGCGTACGGCATCGGCGGCGCCAGAGGCGGCATTCTGGCCACAACGTTTAAAGAAGAAACCGAAACCGACCTCTTCGGCGAACAGGCTGTTCTCTGCGGCGGCGTGACCGAACTGATGAAAGCCGGTTTTGATACGCTGGTTGAAGCGGGTTACCAGCCCGAAAGCGCATACTTCGAATGCGTTCATGAGATGAAGCTCATCGTCGATATGATCAACGAAGGCGGCTTTGCCAACATGCGTTATTCCATCTCGGATACCGCCGAATACGGCGACTATATGACCGGCAAACGCATCATCACCGAAGCCACCCGCAAAGAGATGAAGCAGGTTCTCCTCGAGATCCAGGACGGCACATTTGCCTCCAAGTGGATTTCTGAAAACAGAGCGGGCAGACCGGGATTCCTTGCCAAGAGAAGAATGGAAGCGGATCATCAGGTTGAAAAAGTGGGCAAGGTCTTAAGGGGCATGATGCCCTGGTTGAAGGATAAAAAATAAGCGCCGAGAGAAGAAAACCGGTTCTTGTTTTTTCCAGAAAGCGAGGAACAAGTGAAAAAATCTATACGAATATTCGATACAACCTTACGCGACGGAGAACAGGCGCCGGGTTGCAGCATGAATATTTCTGATAAAGTCCGAGTGGCACGCCAGTTGGAGAAGCTGGGCGTGGATGTGATTGAGGCGGGGTTTGCCATCGCCTCCCCCGGCGATTTTGAATCGGTGCAGGCAGTGGCTGCGGCGGTGGACAAACCCATCGTCGCCTCTCTCTCCCGCGCGGTGAAGGCCGATATCGACCGCGCATGGGAAGCCGTGAAAGGCGCCAAACGCCCGATGATTCATACATTTATCGCGACCAGCGATATTCATATGGAACACAAGTTGAAGATGACGCGTGAACAGGTGCTGGAACGCGCCGCCGAGATGGTGGCCTACGCCAAAAGCCTGTGCGGGCACGTGGAATTTTCGGCCGAAGACGCCAGCCGTTCGGATATCGACTTTCTGTGCCAGGTGTTGGAAACCGTCATCGCCAGCGGCGCAGATGTCTTAAACATTCCGGATACCGTAGGCTACAGCACGCCGAATGAGATGGCGGCTCTGATTACTCATATCAAGAAAAACGTGAAAGATATCGATAAAGTCATCATCTCGGTGCACTGCCATAACGATTTAGGTCTGGCCGTGGCCAATTCGCTGGCTTCGGTTGGTGCAGGCGCCACTCAGGTGGAATGCACCATCAACGGGCTCGGCGAACGGGCGGGCAACGCCAGTCTGGAAGAGATTGTGATGGCGCTGACCACCCGCAAAGATTTATATGAAGTGGCGCACAACATCGATACCCAGCAGATTTACCCCACCAGCCGCATGGTCTCCAGCACCACCGGCCAGCCGGTTCAGGTGAACAAGGCCATTGTCGGCGAAAACGCCTTTGCGCACGAAGCGGGCATCCACCAGCACGGCGTATTGGCAAACAGAATGACATATGAGATAATGACACCTGAAAGTGTGGGCATATCGGGCAATAAGATGGTCCTGGGCAAACACAGCGGCAAGCACGCGCTGGCCGATCGTTTGGTCAGCATGGGCTACCACTTAACCGACGAAACGCTGTCCGGCGTTTTTGAGGAATTTAAAAAGCTCTGCGACACCAAGAAGAACGTGGACGACCGCGACCTGGAAGCTTTGGTCAGCGAAGCCACGCACACCGAATCGCAGTTCTACCGTTTGGAGAATTTTGAAATCACCAGCGGAAACCTGATTGAAGCGCGCGCCGAAGTTTCCGTTTCGCTGGACGGCCAGATGAAGTCGGAAAAAGGCACCGGCGACGGGCCTGTGGACGCGGCTTTCAAGGCCATCGAACTGATTTCGGGCAAATCCTTTAAGCTCCAGACCTACCGCATCAACGCGGTGACCGAGGGCGAAGACGCGATGGGTATGGTCGACGTCACGATGGACATCGGCGGAAAAAGCTACAAGGGCCGTGGTGTGTCCACCGACATCATCGAATCCAGCATCCGCGCGTGTCTGGACGCTCTGAACCGGGCGATATAGACGAGGTGAACCTTTTGGCATCCGATAAGAAAATTTGGGTATTTGATTCGACTTTGCGGGACGGCGCGCAGGCCCGAGGCATCACGTTTTCCACTCAGGACCGCATCAATATGATGCACCTCCTAGACGAAGTGGGCGTAGATTACATCGAGGCGGGCAATCCGGCCAGCAACCCCAAGGAACGGGCTTTCTTTGAACAGGTGAAGCCCTCCGACCTGAAACACGCCAGACTCGTGGCGTTTGGTTCCACGCGGCGCAAAACCACCCAGGCCGAGGACGATCCCGGCATGGCCGACCTTCTGGCGGCAAACACGCCGGTCGTCACCATCTTCGGAAAATCGTGGGATCTGCATGTCACCGAAGTGCTAGGCGCCACGCTGGAACAGAATCTGGATATGATCTATGACTCGGTGCGCTATATGAAGTCTAAAGGCCTCGAAGTCATCTATGATGCCGAACATTTTTTTGACGGATATAAGCACAACCCTGAATATGCGATGAAGGCGCTGAAAGCGGCGGCGGACGCGGGCGCAGACTGTCTGGCCCTGTGCGAAACCAATGGCGGTGCCATGCCCTTGGCGGTTTTCGCGGCCACACAGGCCGTTGTCTCCGCCCATCCGAATACGCTGGTCGGCATCCATTGCCACAACGACGGCGAGCTGGCTGTGGCCAATTCGCTGATGGCGGTGGAAGCCGGAGCGCGGCATGTGCAGGGCACATTCCTAGGGTTCGGCGAACGATGCGGCAACGCGAACTTAAGCGCGCTCATCGCCAACCTCCAACTGAAGCTGGGTTACGACTGTATCCCAGCCGACAGGATGAAGAACCTGTACGCCCGGGCGCATGAAGCGGCCGAGATTGCCAACATTGCGCTGGACGAGAAGATGGCCTATGTGGGCGCGGACGCGTTTGCGCACAAAGCGGGCATGCATATCGACGGCGTCAACAAGGTGTCCCATTCGTTTGAGCACGTACGGCCCGAATCGGTGGGCAACCAGCGCACCTTCCTCTTGAGCGAAGTGGCGGGCCAGACGGCTTTGGTAGCCAAGCTGGCCGATAGGTTCCCCGCACTGCAAAAAGGCGCGCCCGAAACCAAGGCGCTCATCGAGAAGCTGAAGGAGCTGGAATCTCAAGGGTATCATTTTGAGGGTGCCGAAAGCAGCTTTGAGCTGATGGTAAAACGGCATCTTGGCGACTTTAAAACCCACTTCATGGTGGACCATTTTAAGGTCATCGATGAATCCGCGCACGACGGGGACAATGAAGGCGTCCAGGCCTATGCCATGGTCAAGGTCATCGTAAACGGCGAAGCGTTCATCACGGCGGATGAGGGCAACGGCCCGGTCAACGCGCTGGATAAAGCGCTGCGGTCGGCGCTCATCAACTTCTTCCCGCAGCTTAAGACTTTGCACCTCACGGACTACCGTGTCCGTGTGCTGGACAGCTACCACGAGACCGACGCGAAAGTGCGCGTCATGATTGAATGGGCCGACACAACCGCCAGCTGGACCACACTGGGCGTTTCGTTCGACGTCATCGAGGCCTCTCTTGCGGCCATGACCGACGCCATCGAATATAAACTGATGAAAGACGAACAAAAAGTTTAATATATTTATATCTATTAAGGAGGAAAAAAGGATATGGGAATGACTATGACCCAGAAAATCCTGGCTGCACACGCCGGCGAAAAGTCGGTGGTGGCAGGGCAGTTCGTCAACTGCGATCTGGATATCGTTTTGGGCAATGACATCACGACTCCGGTTGCCATTGACGAATTTGACAAGATGGAAGTGGACGGCGTTTTTGACAAGGACAAAGTCGCCATTGTACCCGACCACTTCACCCCCAACAAGGACATTAAAGCGGCCGAGCAGGCCAAGAAGGTGCGCACCTTCGCGCTGAAACACGACGTGACCAACTACTTTGAAGTGGGCGAGATGGGCATTGAGCACGCGTTGCTGCCCGAAAAAGGTCTGGTCGTCTCGGGCGATCTGGTCATCGGCGCGGACAGCCACACCTGCACCTACGGCGCGCTGGGCGCTTTTTCCACCGGCGTGGGTTCCACCGATATGGCGGCGGGCATGGCCACCGGCAAGGCATGGTTTAAGGTGCCTTCGGCGATTCAATTCGTCCTGACCGGCAAACCGTCCAAGTACGTCACCGGCAAAGACATCATTTTGCACATCATCGGCATGATCGGCGTGGACGGTGCGCTGTACCAGTCCATTGAATATGTCGGCGACGGCATCCAGTACTTAACCATCGACGATCGTTTCACCATCGCCAACATGGCGATTGAAGCGGGCGCTAAAAACGGCATCTTCCCGGTGGACGATGTGACGCTGGCGTACGTGAAAGAGCATTCCAAGAAGACGCCCGTGGTTTACGCGGCCGATGCAGACGCCGAGTACGCCCAGGTGATTGAGATTGATTTAAGCCAGGTGCCTTTGACCGTAGCCTTCCCCCACCTGCCCGAAAACACCCGTCCGGTGTCCGAGGCAAAGGGCGTTAAGCTGGACCAGGTGGTCATCGGTTCCTGCACCAACGGGCACATCACCGACTTAAGACAGGCGGCCGAAATCTTCAAGGGCCGTCATGTCAAAAAAGGTATGCGTGCCATCATCATCCCCGCCACCCAGAAGATTTATATGCAGGCACTGCACGAAGGCCTGTTCGACATCTTTGTGGACGCGGGATGTATCGTCAGTACCCCCACCTGCGGACCTTGTTTGGGCGGACATATGGGAATCTTAGCCGACGGAGAGCGCGCCGCTTCCACCACCAACCGCAACTTTGTGGGAAGAATGGGACATACGGGAAGCGAAGTCTATCTGGTCGGCCCGTATGTTGCGGCCGCATCAGCCATCACCGGCGAAATTTCTTCTCCGGAAGATTTATAAGAGGAGGAACACCGATGAATACCAAAGGAAAAGCTTTTAAATACGGCGACCATGTGGATACGGATGTCATCATCCCCGCACGGTACTTAAACACCTCCAGCCATGCCGAACTGGCGATGCACTGCATGGAGGATATCGACAAGGACTATATCAAACAGGTGAAAAAAGGCGACGTGATTGTGGCTGGAGACAACTTCGGCTGCGGTTCATCCCGCGAGCACGCTCCCATCGCCATCAAGGAGAGCGGCGCGGGCTGCGTCATCGCCAATTCGTTTGCGCGCCTCTTTCTTAGTAACGCCATCAACTCCGGCCTGCCGTTTCTGGAGTGCCCGGCGGCGGTCAAAGGCATTTCGGCCGGAGAC
>ERZ1645192.2113-NODE-2113-length-16552-cov-7.434988_pt1 | contig 16552 bp, 11 predicted proteins | sample MGYA00575354_ERZ1645192 | MGnify/ENA primary metagenome ERZ1645192 (study PRJEB40844, sample SAMN11349763) | freshwater sediment metagenome | isolation source: river sediment | host: Sediment | place: India: Faizupur Khadar , New Delhi | collected 2017-02-21 ... | reverse complement strand
CATCAATGCCATAACGGACGGGTTTTTCGATACGAAATAAGCAATAAACATCAAAATCATGATGGTCAGGCCTTCCCAGAAAGCAGAGAAGTTACCGGCCACAAAACCGGACAAAATGTTCAAAGAAGCACCGCCCTGCTTGGAAGCATTAACCGTTTCTTCGCAGTGGCGTGAAGACGTGCTGGTAAAGACTTTGGTAAATTCCGGAATCACAGCGCCGGCGATGGTTCCACAACTGATGATAACGGCCAGAGCCCACCAGAGACTGGTGTAAGGCTCAGTCAGGTCACCCAGCAGATAATAGCTGGCGGCAAACGTAATCGCGATGGCCACAATCGAGGTAATCCAGACCAGATTGGTCAACGGATGTTCAAAGTTAAATTCTTTCTTTCCAGAGAAAACGGCTTTGCTGATCATGTCGTTGACAAAGTAAGAAATAAGAGAGGTGATGATCATGAAAATTCTCATGGCGAAAATCCAGACAATCAATTTGCCGCCCATTTCGGGATTGCCGGCCAGAGCCAGAGCCAGGAAGGTCACCAGAGCAACACCGGTAACACCGTAAGTTTCAAAACCGTCCGCCGTGGGACCGACGCTGTCACCCGCGTTGTCACCGGTACAGTCGGCGATAACACCGGGGTTTTTCGGATCGTCTTCGGGAAGATGGAAAACGATTTTCATCAAGTCGGAACCGATATCCGCAATCTTCGTGAAGATACCGCCGCAGATACGCAGAGCGGAAGCACCCAGCGATTCACCGATGGCAAAACCGATGAAGCAGGGGCCGACCAGTTCTTTGGGAATGTAAGCCAGAATGATGATCATGAAGAAAAGCTCGATGCTGACGAGCAGCAGGCCAACGCTCATACCGGAACGTAGACAGATGTTAACGATGTTCATGGGATTGCCGCTCAATGAAGAAAAAGCGGCACGGGAGTTGGCCACGGTGTTGATACGAATACCGAACCAGGCCACCGAATAGGAGCCCAGAATACCGAGAATCGAACAGATCAGAATAATGATGATGTCAGAAACTGCTTTTCCCTGCAGAGCGCCAAAATAGTAAACGATACAGATCGCGATCAGAATCCACAACGCGATGAGGAATTTGCCCTGTTGGAACAAGTAGGTTTTGCAGGTTTCCCAAATCGTCTGGGAAACATCCAGCATCGCCTTGTGCGCGGGCAGGTTTTTGGTTTGCACATACTGCATGATACCGAAAGCCATTCCGATAACGCAGATAATCAAACCAACATTAAGAATGGTCAACCCGGCAAGGGTGCCACCCATAAAGCTGACTTGCGTCAGATCAGGCAGATTGATGTCCGCTTCACCGGCAAACGCGGCGCCGGCCATGAGCAAAAACATCAACGTGCTCAGTAAAAATGTCCAGAGACTCTTTCTATTGTGTAACATTATCCATCCTCCTTTTTTAATTACTTATATTTTTTGTATGGTATTTAACCATAGCTTGTTGCATGCCAATTTTCAGAATGTCAGCGGTAGCTTCCGATGCCGATTGAATAGCCTGTTGCAGCATAACCGATTCGTCCGAATGAAATTTCTGCAAAACATAATCTTCCACCGGAGTTTTGTCAGACGGTTTCCCGATCCCCATTCTGATGCGCATAAAATCAGCCGTTCCAAGCGCTGTGATAATGGATTTCAGGCCTTTATGACCTGCATCCCCGCCGCCGTTCTTAAGGCGCATCGTTCCAAAGGGCAAATCCAGATCATCATGAATGACGATTAAGTGACTTACATCCACCTTAAAATAAGCCAGTAAACTTCTTGCCGCGTTACCGCTTAAATTCATATACGTTTGAGGCATGGCCAGCAGCACATTCTTGCCGGCGACTTTACCTCTATTCCAAAGAGCATCAAAACTTTTTTGTTTCCAATCTATTTCCCATCGGGCGGCAATGTTTTCCAAAACCATAAACCCGATGTTATGCCTTGTTTTTTTATAGCGGCTGCCCGGATTACCGAGTCCAATAATCAGATACATGACTTGCTCTCCCTCGTCATTTTGCCGGAATAACAATGCTTTCAATTTCGAGAGAAGCACCCGCCATCACCCAACGATTGATTTCCTCTATAAATTTATTTCCCCTTTTCTTTCTCTGCCGGAGCCGCTTTTCCCTTTTCTGCCGGAGCAGCAGCACCTGTTGCAGGCGCCTCACCCTCAGCCGGTGCAGCACCCTCTTCAGCCGCTTCTTCTTTCGCAGGCTCTTCCAATTTCGCGACCTTGATCACCGCAACAGACGCTACCGATGTATCCGGCCTGTCCAGGAGCGTTATCCCTTCGGCAACTTTTAAATCTCTGATTTTTATGGAATCACCTATTTCCAGATTGGTGACATCGACATCAATATGATCGGGAAGATCCAGAGGCAGACAGGAAACTTTCACCTCGCGTTTGATATGCTGCAATTCACCGCCGTTTTCCACACCGATGGCTTTACCGATAAAACGCAGTGAAACATCCATGGTAATCTTGCGCTTAACATCCACTTCATAAAAATCAGCATGATAAAATTTCCCCGTCAGCGGCTGTACCTGCAATTCCTTAATCAAGGAGAGTTTTTCCATCTTTTTGGCGCCACCATCGTCAATGATCAATTTAATGAAAGCGTGATCCTTCTTATCCTTGTGAAGCTTGATCAGTTCATCATTCTTGACTGACAGCAAAATATTATCTGCAGAACGGCCGTAAAAAACCGCCGGGACAAATCCTTTGTCCCTTAAACGGCGAGATGGTCCTTTCTTCTGTTCTTTACGGACTTGAGCCGCCAAATCTGTTACTTCCATTTGTTCCTCCTCAATATATAGCTATATAAATAATGAGCTCACGGAATCGTTGTAATAAATACGACGCACCGCTTCGCTTAAAATTCCTGATACGGTTAATACTTTTATTTTTTTACAATGACTTGCCTTATCACTGAGCGGAATGGTATCTGTTACAATTACTTCTTTAATTTCAGATTTTTCAATTCGATCAATTGCCGGCCCTGATAACACCGGATGCGTGCAACAAACAGAAACCTCAAGCGCTCCCGCTTTCTTCATGGCGCTCGCAGCCTGCACGACGGTTCCCGCCGTGTCAATCATATCATCCAGAATGATAACTCGTTTATCTTTGACATCGCCGATAATATTCATGGCTTCGGCTTCGTTGGGCCCTTCTCTCCGTTTATCGATGATGGCCAGCGAAGCTCCCAACCTTTTTCCGAACGATCTAGCCCGCTCCACACCGCCGGCATCGGGCGAAACAATCACAGTGTTATCTTGGTAATTCTTTTTCATGTAGTCCAGCAGTACCGGTTTGGCAAAAAGGTTATCCACGGGAATATTGAAAAAGCCCTGAATCTGACCGGCGTGCAAATCCATGGCAAGAACACGATTGGCGCCTGCAGCCGTAATCAAATCCGCCACCAGCTTTGCCGAAATGGGGGCGCGGGAAGACACTTTTCTATCCTGTCTTGCGTATCCGTAATAAGGCACAACTGCCGTTATTCTGTCCACGGAAGCCCGTTTCATCGCGTCGATCATGATGAGCAACTCCATCAACGTACTGTTCACAGGTGGACAAGTGGACTGGATGATAAAAACATCCATCCCTCTTACATTCTCATCTATTTCTACGCGTGTTTCACCATCACTGAACGTTGTTACATTAGCTTTTCCCAAAGAAATGCCTAATTTATCACAAATTTTTTGAGCCAGTTCTTTGTTGGCATTACCGGTAAAAACTCTAATTCTTTCTAGCATTTAATCCTTCTCCACAATTATGACTGGCTGGGGCGGGAGGATTCGAACCTCCGAATGCAGGAACCAAAATCCTGTGTCTTACCGCTTGACGACGCCCCAATAAACCTATTCAATGAAGGGTATTGTTCACAATCTTATATAAGGAAGGATCAATAATTACAAAGAGTTGGCAAGAAAAAGAAAATATTGATTAGAAACTTCTTTCTTAACTAATTCCAGGGCTTTTTCTGCCTCTTTACCGTTCCTAAATATACCAAAGACTGTGGGTCCGCTACCCGACATCAATGCGCCAAGCGCACCGTGCCCGAGCAACATTTTTTTTAAATCAGTCAGTTCAGGATGCATTTTCAACGAAACTGACTCCAGGTCATTATGCAATACCTGAACTATGTCGCTCAGATCCAAAATTCGCGGAATGCTATAATTATTTTTGCCCATTGTCAATCTTAAATTGAGGCTTTGATAAACCATTTTTGTAGAAAGGTCGAACGGTGGTTTTATGAGGAGAAGATTGAATGGGGGAAGATTTCTGAAATGTTTTAGTTTATCGCCCACACCAGAAGCTAAACCCGCGTTTCCAAAGATAAAAAACGGAACATCCGCCCCGATTTTTGATCCTATTTTAATCATTTCACTCTTTTTAAGGTTGAAAGAACATATTTTATTTAAAGCCATTAAAGTGGTTGCGGCATCGGAACTTCCGCCACCTAGACCGGCAGTCATAGGTATTTTTTTATGAAGCGTTATTTCCATCCCGGACTGATAGTCACAATAATCAAAGATGGCTTTAGCGGCGCGCACTATCAGATTATTATCATTTGTCGGCAAATCAGTTCCGGGACAGTGAAGAACAATGCTTTTGGAACGGGGGGAAAAAAACAATTCATCATGCAGGGAAATTTTCTGCATCAATGAAAAAATATTGTGATATCCATCCGTGCGTTTATTGATAATACGAAGAAAAAGATTAATTTTTGCCGGCGCAATCCAGTGCATCTCAAGCCTTTTCTTTTACATAACGCATTTTCAGTTCGTAGAGAACTCCCTGGATGAGATCACTTTCGTTTTTATCAAGATTACCCTTGGTTTTTTCATGGAGCATATCCAGAATATCTATCGTCTGTTTCGCCGCCGGTAGATTCTTTTCCGGCTTGCCTCCTTCAGTTTCAGGAAAATCCCCGAAATGAAAAAGGGCCGACGTGCTAAGCGATAAAACGAAATTGGTGAAATTGACGAGAGGATAATGTTGCTCACGGTCCTGTGCCGATCCGCTATTTTCCTGACTTTTCTGTTGTTCTTCTTGCGCAGTTGTATTCATTTCATCCTTCGTTTTATTTTCAGTTTCAGCCGATTCTCCCGAATGACGTTTGTCTTTGATAACGAATCCCGAATCATTTTTCTTGTCTTCCATAGATCGTTGCCTCCCCCTTGCTGCTTGATAAGAAAATCTAATCTTGTTTAGATAACGTTATGTCGCCTTTTTTGGATAGATCCATTAAAATTTTATTTCCGTCGCTGAATTTTCCTGCCAGAATGTCCATCGCCAGCGGGTCAAGTATGAGCTTCTGCAAGGAACGTTTGAGAGGCCGTGCCCCGTAGATCGGACTGTAACCCTGTTCGGCTATATATTTTTTCGCTTTTTCTGTCAATTCCACGCTCATCTTGCGCTCTTTAAGCCGCTTGTCTATAAGCCCCAACTGAATATCAACAATCTTATATATATCTTCAAGTTTGAGCGCCGAGAACATAATAATATCGTCTATTCTGTTTAAGAACTCCGGCTTGAACGTTGCCCGCAGTGCCTCCAGCGAATGGTTCTTTTTTTCCTCATCATCCAGCGATGGATCCTGACTCCACTGGCTGCCGACATTGGACGTCATGATGACCACGGTATTTTTGAAATCAACCGTCCGTCCATGCCCGTCGGTCAAACGACCGTCATCCAGGATCTGCAACAAAATATTGAACACGTCGGGATGAGCTTTTTCGATTTCATCGAAAAGTAAAACGCTGTAGGGCTTGCGGCGCACGGCTTCCGTCAAATAACCACCTTCATCGTAACCGACATAACCCGGCGGTGCACCGATGAGCCGGGCGACCGCGTGTTTCTCCATGTATTCCGACATATCAATTCTCACCATGGCATGTTCATTATCAAACATGAATTCCGCCAACGCTCTCGCCAACTCGGTCTTGCCCACGCCGGTCGGTCCCAGAAAAATAAACGATCCGATGGGACGATTCGGATCCTGCAGTCCGGAGCGCGCGCGGCGCAACGCGGCAGAAACGGCATTGATACCTTCCTCCTGACCAATCACACGCATGTTAAGGCGCTCTTCCATGTGAATCAGTTTCTGCACATCGCTTTCCATCATCCGGGAAAGCGGAATGCCCGTCCAACTGGAAACCACTTCAGCGACATCTTCCGCATCCACTTCTTCTTTGAGCATCTGGTTGCTTTTCTGAATATCGTCCAGTTTTTTCTGTTCCTTTTGGAGATCCTTATCCAGCGCAACCAGCTTTCCGTAACGGATTTCCGCAGCTTTCTCAAGATTCCCTTCACGCTGGGCGTTAGCCTCTTCTATTTTCAGAGCTTCTATCTGCTTTTTGGCATCCTGTATTTTATTGATAATATCCTTTTCGTTTGACCATCGGGCCTTCATCTGATCAACACTGGATTTCAGTTCAGCCAGTTCCTTTTCAATCTTATCGCGCCGTTCCTTGGCGGTTTTATCCGTTTCCTTTTTCAGGGATTGCTTCTCGATCTCCAGTTGAATGATCTTCCGGTCGATGGCATCGATTTCAGAAGGCTTGCTGTCCAGTTCTATTTTCAGACGGGACGCGGCTTCGTCAATCAGGTCAACCGCCTTGTCCGGCAAAAAGCGATCGGTGATGTAACGATTGGAAAGCGTCGCAGCAGCTACGATGGCGGAATCCTTAATGCCCACCCGGTGATGCACCGAGTATCTCTCCTTCAGACCACGCAGGATGGCAATCGTATCCTCAACTGTCGGTTCCTTGACCAGAACCGGCTGGAAACGACGCTCCAAGGCCGCGTCTTTTTCGATGTATTTGCGATATTCATTGAGGGTTGTCGCGCCTACACAGCGCAATTCTCCGCGCGCCAGAGCAGGCTTAAGCATATTGGAAGCGTCCATCGAGCCTTCCGCCGCTCCCGCTCCGACCATGGTATGGATCTCATCGATAAAAAGAATTATTTCTCCTTCGGCACTGATGACTTCTTTCAGCACAGCCTTCAGACGCTCTTCGAACTCGCCGCGATATTTGGCGCCGGCAACCAATGCGCCGATATCCAAACCGATGACGCGTTTATTTTTCAGATTTTCCGGAACGTCGCCGTTGACAATGCGCTGCGCGAGACCTTCCACAATGGCCGTTTTGCCGACACCCGGTTCACCGATCAGCACCGGATTATTTTTTGTGCGCCGGGAAAGAACCTGCATGATACGGCGTATTTCTTCATCACGCCCGATGACGGGATCAAACGATCCTTTCTTGGCCAGTTCATTGAAATCCCGCGCGTAACGCTCCAATGCCTGATATTTGCCTTCCGGATTCGGATCGGTCACTCGTTGATTACCGCGAATATCCTTCAGAACCGTGAAAATGTTGTCTTTGGTCACCCCGGCTTGACGCAGGATTTTACCCGCCTGACCTTCTTTTTCTTCTGCAATGGCGACAAGCACATGTTCGGCACTTACATATTCATCCTTTAACTGCGCCGCTTCGGTCATCGCCTTGTCAAATACCTTATTGAGTCTCCCTCCAAGATAGACCTGCCCCGCCCCGGTACCGCCGACACTGGGTTGTTTTTTGAGATAATGATCAAGCTCTCGTTCAATTTTCTGGGATGACGCATTCAGTTTATTGATGATGGCCGCTACGATGCTCTCTTCCTGTCTCAAAAAACAAACAAGAATATGCTCCGGTTCGATGGACTGGTGGCCCAACGACGATGCCAGCGACTGCCCTTCCTGAAGAGCTTCCTGAACTTTCAAAGTAAATTTGTCAAAACGCATATTTTATCCTCTAACCTACTCTTCACATTTCATTTGTTTTCAACTTCATCCCACTACCCCCATTCGCCCCTGCCGACTTCGTCGGCGGGATAATTCGACTAACAGATTTCAGTGCATTTCATTTCTGAAATCTGAGTCTCATTACTTCGCTCCTAGGATAGTTCGGCTTACGCTTCCTATAGTCAGCGAGTGTCATTATCCCACTCAGCTGCGCTTTGGGGATAGTTCAACCATCAAGTTCCAGCGCGCTTCGCTTCTAGAACTTGGGTTTCACTATTCCACGGGTTTCTCAATGGTCACAAACAGTTTGCCGTTTTTAAAAACGGTTACATTGCCCGACGATTCGGAAATGACGATCGCCACGGCTTTCGTCACGCTGGTGATACCGGCAGCGGCAATATGGCGGCTACCCAAACCGGGAGGAAAATCCCGGCTGTCCAGAGCGGCACTAAGATGCCTCCCGGCTGTTACCAGAACGCCATTTTCCTTGATAATGAAAGCCCCGTCAATGGCCGAAAGCTCCTTGATGGTTTCTTCCAATTCCGGATTCAGGATGTTAAGCTGATCTTCCGAATACCCGGAAAAAGGATTGATAATCATTTGCCGGGAAAGCTGCATGACTTTTTCATCATCTCCCAAAACAAATATTGTTCCTACTTTTCTGCTCTCCCTTCCCTGGGCCGCCAGTTCGCAGGCAATATTCAGTACGGCGTTAAAAACTTCCGGACGAACGTTTTCAATCACATCATTAATAAAATCGGATGTCAGAATTTCAAATTCCCGCCCTACATCCAGAACAAAAATGCTGTCAGCGTAACCGAATTTTGGCACCCCGCTGACACAGACAACCTTATCTCCCCGTTTCAGGATGCCGAGCACGATTCCCTTGGCAATGGCAATTTTAATCTTTCCCACGCGGGTTAAATTAACATTGGGAATGTATAAAATCTGCGCATTTTTTTTCATCTCATCGGCAATGATTTCATCCTCACGGGATACCATAATGAAATTGATTTCTTTTTTTAATTCATCAATCGTACCGGCATCGCTCATCACATCAACGCACACCAGCATCGCGTTGGCTTTAATTTCATGCGCTATTCTGACTGCGTGATCCATCATCGTCTTATTTAATGATTTCATACATTCACCTTAACCCTTAATTTTACTTAGAATAAGCATAAAAATGCCCTCTGTCAAGGTGGGATGAGGCTGTTTTTTATGCTGGGCACGAACGATAAGATGCTCAGATTTGAACCTACAAAAAACAATACTTCTTACTATTATTATTTTGTTTGCAAAAAAAAGACTTATATTCTGTCAAATATCCCTCTTTCGAGGGATTGCGTTCGTTATCATTTTCTTATAAAAATCGTTGCAATGAAAAATAATTCTTAATCAACAGGATCTGATATGGCCCCCAAAAAACAAACCTATTTTCTTGACAAAGTGTTCCAGGTATCACCCAATATCATGTCCATCATTAAAGCCGACGATTCAACTTATGTGGACGTCAATAACGCCTTCACAAAATATTTCGGACTGCGGCGTAAAGACGTCATCGGCAGAACCTCTATTGAATTGGGACTGATCACTGCGCATGAAAGACTGGCTTATCTGAAGCAGATGAAAGAAACAGGAGATGTTCAGAGTATCGCTGTAAAACTCACGTCGAAGAAAAACGGTACGTCTTACATGCTGTGTAATACAAAACGCATCAAAGTCGATGGCCATTTCTATGACCTTTCCATCGTAACCGATATTTCGACCATGGACTTTGTTTGGAAAGCCCGGCAGTTTGATCAGATCATTGCATCAATGGAAGCGTTGAAAGAAGTCGGCGTCATTCTTGTCAGCAATTATGAAAAGAAAAATCCGTCTGTTGCCCACGCCAATCATGAAGCTCAAAATGTTCTAAAAATTTATCCTCTGAAAACCATACTCAAAATGATTCACGGTAAGGATTCCATCTTTTTGAAAATGCCCGCCTTCGTTTATTATGTCAGAAATGTTCATTATCAGCAAGACTCGCCGTTGAAAATTATATTCATGAGACGACTGATTGATGCCACCTGCATGACGCAGAAGTTGAAAGAGTTCCATTTGACACCCCGGGAACGTCAGATAGCCTTGATGGTCGCATATGGTCATTCCAACACTGACATCGCCCACAAGCTATGCATCAGCCAATTCACCGTCAAGGATCATATAAAAAGTATTTTTAAGATTATCGGCGTCCATAAACGCAACGAGCTTTTTTTCAAGATTCTGACGTTAGGCTGATTCGGGAAATCATTTTTTTCACCATCCCCTATGACGCTTCATTTGGAGTCCTGTTGAAGCAAGTTTTTTGGATTCACCCGTTTTTGTGTTTTTTTTCTGGATTCCGGCTTCCGGGAAGAAGAAAATTAGACATTTTTTTAAAAGACTTATAGTTCAGACTCAGACCTTGTCTTCCTGAAGTTGCCGGGCCAGCACTCATCTTGATTCATTCAACCACTCTTGACATCAAAATATTATAACTTGAACCCGGCAAAGGCCTGATAATCATACAAGAGGCACCTTCATAAGGCGCCTCAGGCCTTAGGTAAGATCGATTTAACGCACCCCCGTATGATAAACGGTTACATTGATACTGTCGTAATCCCGTTCATAAGTCACTTCCTCGATCTTCTTTAATTTACGATCGAAAAGGTTTTTCATCATCTGGGTATCTGATGCTTGTTTGCTGGACTTATTGTAATATAGGCTTTTAACAGCCTGTACATCCAAATTTGTATCATCTATTCTGCAGACGATAAAAACCGTCCCCCGGGAATTGCCCATTCTCGATTCAATAATCGGGATCATATCGTCCGGTTTTCTTTCAGCTGGTTCTGAGTCCACGACCAACTCTTTAGAGCTTCTTTCCGGAAAGCCAATTTGTTTGAGAGATGTTTGAAGATAAAAGTTCACCGGAAGGTCAAACCACTCAGGAGCAAATACAATGACATCATTTTCCCGGGCTCTGGAATCTACAAAACGGGCTATTTTTTTATCACAAGATTTGACCGATACAAAATAATACCAGTACCATGACACCGATGAAATCAATGTTATGAGAATCAGTGAAAGAACAAGAATGTATTTCCCTCTGATTTTTGATAATCCCAGACCCAGTATTAAGGCAAAGGCCGGCCAGGCAGATATTGAATGCCTGTCCGGCATGAAGATGGGCTGTTTTATGGAAATGAGCATCGGGATGGCCAGTGTAACCAAAAGGTAGCACAACAGTAAAATCAGATTCATGTTTGCTTCTACGTAAGGAATAAAAATTTTTTTATAAGGCTTAATTGAAAAAATGCCGGTAAGGAAGAAATATAAAAATATAATAACACCTATGGCTATAATCGGAACATGGTTAAGAGCAAATGATCCCAGAGATAGTCCACTAAATGCAAGAAACGTATTAAATACATGAAAAAGACGCATGCTGGGGAGCCAGCCGAGAAGGCTGGAAGTTCCGTATTGGTTCATATGAAATATTAGCAAACAAGGGATATAGCCTATCGCTATAACACTAAGCGAGATGAAGAAATTACGATATACTTTTTTCTGGGTTACAAAACAGATAAAGGCAAAAACAACTCCTGACGATGTTATGAACATCCCATAATTATGAGTATAAATGATCAGGATGGTAAACAGGATATACCCGACCCACGACGACTTCCTGTCAGTTGTTAATGCTTTATATAGAAAATACATGGAGAGTAGGCCTAAAAGTGCAAGCATCGTATACATACGCGCTTCCTGACTGTATCGGATATGGAATTCACCGATGGCAACTATGTACGCACTTATAAGTCCAACGTTTCGGTTAAACAACGATGATCCGACGTAAAAGATGGCGGGTATGAGCAACAATCCCCATAGGGCTGGCAACATTCGCACAGCGAGTTCACCTGTTCCGAATACCTTCATCCATAAATGAAGCATAAAGTAATACAATGGCGGCGAGCAATTCCAGCCGACACTAAGATCAGTAATAATCCCAGCAAATTCTCTCTCTGCCGTTCTGACAGTGAGAACTTCATCGAACCACAGAGATTGGTCCGTTAATCCATAAAAACGCAGAAACGCTCCAAGAGAAAAAATCAAACCTAAGAGGATCCAGTTTTTTTTATTTCTAATATCCGTCGAATCAGTCATAGCTATTTATCGTATCTACATGGTTTCAAAAATATGTCTTATGCTGAGATAATACTTACTTTTACAATAACATTAAACTCGAGTTCAACATTTTTATTTTTTAATAAAATACGATTCGATTGTTGCACATATTTAAAATGGTCTCACTGTTCCATGTTGCTACACTCCGGGGACAGTTTGTCCAACGAATTGCAGCGTGCTTCACTTCTGAAGTTCGAGACTTACTAAGGGTCATGAATCCCCGTTCGCTTCGCTCAGGGGATAATTCGACTAGCACATCGAGCTTCATTAAAAGACTTGACCGTTAAAATATAGTTGGATAGAATTTAAAAATTAAATAAAGGAGATGACGGATCAGTGGAACTACCTGTCGTAACAGGAACGCTGAATTTATATATCGCGGAAATCAATCGTTTTCCTCTTTTAACGCCGGACGAGGAATTCGCGCTGGCCATGCGTTTAAAAAAAGACCAGGATGTTTCGGCCGCCCAAAAACTGATTGTTTCCAATCTGCGTTTTGTGGTCAAAATTGCTCATGAGTACCGCAACTATGGTTTCAAACTCGCGGATTTGATCCAGGAAGGCAATATCGGACTGATTCATGCCGTAAAAAAATTTGATCCCGAAAAAGGATACCGTTTGATTTCCTACGCCGTCTGGTGGATTCGTGCCTACATCCAGAATTACCTTATCAAATCATGGAGCATTGTTAAAATCGGCACGACACAAGCTCAGCGAAAACTTTTTTTCAAATTAAATCAGACCAAAAAAGAACTGGAGACTCTTTCCCGGAAAAATCCGGAATTCAGCGAAATCGCCACGTCTCTGGGCGTCAAGGATTCGGAAGTGGCAGAAATGGACTTGCGTATGGGCGCGCGTGATGTCTCTTTAAACGAAATCATCAACGATGAAAGTGATAATTCTCATCTTGATTTTTTGGCGTATGAAGGAGATAATCAGGAAGCATCGTTGATTAAAAATGAAGAAAAAAGTCTGGTCCAGCGCAATATAGCCGGCGCACTGGCCCATCTCAACGAAAGAGAAAGCTATATCATCCTTAACCGCATCATGGCCGATGATCCAAAAACCCTTCAGGAAATAGGTGAAAAATATAATATTTCGCGGGAAAGAGCCCGTCAAATCGAAAAGCAAGCCTTAAAAAAAATGCAATTGGCGTTACCGTACTTTAAACCTGACAAATAAAATTTTTGCAGCGGAAAAGTCTTAGATCATTCTTAATTTTTATAAAGAAACATCGCTTTGAATAAGTATTTCAAACTATCCTTCAACTGTTTCAGAGGCATGAAGAATTGAACATGAATCCATTGGTGAGATATTTAAATCGGCTGAAAATTCGCTTTCCCGTTTTACGTCTGAACAGACAATTAACAGATGAAGAACAGATACGCTCCGAATTATTCAGTTCCAAACAGATGCGTCAGCACGGCAAAATCATTGCCGGTATACATAAGCTGGGGAAAGGCCGTACGTCCAACCCATTACTCAATAGACTGACAGACAATGAAACGGTTCTTTTAAAAGTCCGGGAAAAATTGACGAAAGCCGTCATGGACAATCGCCGTATCACTCCGGCGGAAGAATGGTTTCTTGATAATTTTTATCTGATTGAAGAACAGATTCGCACGGCCAGACGGCATTTCCCGGAAGATTACAGCAGGGAACTTCCCCATCTAGAAGAAGGCCCTTCCGCCAAGTTACCCCGTGTATATGACATCGCACTGGAAATGATCTCCCACGGTGATGGTCATGTGGATTCAAAAACACTGAGTTTGTTCGTATCTTCCTATCAGACCGTCTCGGTGCTAAAAATTGGCGAACTGTGGGCCATTCCCATCATGTTGCGTCTGGCCCTGATAGAAAATATCAGACGCATAGCCCTGCGCATATCCAGAGACAGAACCAGCCGTAACAAAGCCGATTACTGGGCAAATAAAATGACAGCCACCGCCCAGAAAGACCCCAAAAATCTATTCCTGGAAATAGCCGATATGGCCCGCACACAGCCGCCGATGGTCGCCGCTTTTGTCGCGGAGATCACGCGTCAGTTACAGGGTCACGGCCCCGCTCTGGCTCTTCCCCTTACCTGGATAGAACAACATCTCGCTGAATCCGGACAGACGATAAAGGGATTGGTACAACTGGAGAGTCAGCAGCAGGCGGCCGACCAGGTGTCGATGAGCAATAGCATCATCAGTCTGCGCTTTCTAGGCACCATGAACTGGCGTGAATTTGTTGAAACCATGAGTTCGGTGGACCAGATTCTGCGTGAAGATCCTTCCGATATTTACGTCAAAATGGATTTTCCCACACGTGACCGCTACCGTCATGTTGTGGAAAGCATAGCAAAAAAAAGCGACCTTTCTGAAAGTGAAGTCGCACGAATGGCCATCCTTCTCGCCCGCAAAGGCACCGTCAAAAACGGTCATGAGGACAGATCTGCTCATGTGGGATATTATCTTATTGATAAGGGGTTGTCCGAACTGGAAACCCTGGCAAAAATTCGTTTGTCGCCATGGGCAACTATAACCCGTTTTGGTCGAGAGAATCCTGTTTTTACTTATATTGGATCCATTTTTCTTCTAACATTGATATTCACAGGAATTTTGATTACAAAAGAGTATGGCAGCGCGCTTAACCTCGGCCTATTATCTCTCTTTGTGTTCATCTGCCTCCTGGGTACAAGTCATCTGGCGGTCGCATGCATTAACTGGTTGTCCACGCTTCTGGTAACACCCTATCAGTTGCCCCGCATGGATTTCTCAGGAGGCATACCGCCGGAATATCGCACGCTGGTTGCGATTCCAACAATGCTCTTTAGCGAAAAAAATGTGGTTCATCTGCTGGAATCCATCGAAGTACGGTTTCTCGCCAACAAGGATGAGAATCTGCGTTTTGCGCTTCTGACGGATTATCGCGATGCTCAAACGGAAAATCTGCCTGATGATAAAAAGCTTTTAAAGCAAGTCCGTCAAGGAATTGAAGCGCTTAATGAAAAACATAGAACCACTCTGCAGGGTGATGTTTTCTTTTTATTCCACCGGCCACGCCGATTTAATCCCAGAGAAAATGTCTGGATGGGTTACGAACGTAAAAGAGGAAAATTGGCCGATTTGAACTCTTTGCTTCGGGGCCGAACACAAGGTTCCTGCGGTGATTTGTTTTCGACGGTTGTCGGCGACATGACCCTTCTCAGAAATATCAAATATGTCATTACCCTCGATACCGATACAAAGCTTCCGCGGGATGCGGCGTGGCAGCTTGTGGGAACCATGGCGCATCCGCTCAATCAGCCGATATTGGATGAAGCAAGAAAAATCGTTTACGAAGGATACGGTATTTTGCAGCCGCGGGTTTCGGTTTCCCTGCCCGATATCAGCCGTTCGTTTTATTCCATCATGCACGGCAGTTCCTCCGGTATTGATCCCTATACAAGAGCGGTTTCGGATGTTTATCAGGACATCTTCGGCGAAGGGTCGTTCATCGGCAAGGGTATCTATGATATTGACGCTTTCGAAGCCTCTTTGAACGGACACCTCCCCGAAAATTATATCCTGAGTCATGACCTCTTGGAGGGATGTCACGCGCGATCGGGCCTGATCAGTGATGTGCAGCTTTATGAAGAATATCCCTCGGCATACAAAGCCGATGTCAGCCGGAGGCATCGTTGGATTCGAGGAGACTGGCAAATCGCCCGCTGGGTGCTGTCCGTGGTTCCGGCAGCGGATGGGAAAACCCGTGAAAATCCTCTTTCCACACTTTCTCAATGGAAAATATTTGACAACCTGCGCAGAAGCCTGACCCCTGCGGCTTTAATGCTGATGCTTTTACTGGGATGGACAGTTCTATCGTCGGCTTGGCTGTGGACACTCTCGGTCATCGGCATCATCATGCTTCCCTTCTTCATTGCGTCACTGCAGAATATTTTTCAGAAACAACGCAATGTGATGTTCTCACATCATCTGACGTCTGTCGCGCAACGAACGGGCAGCAACTTTGTTCAGGTTTTATTTTCTCTCGTCTGCCTTCCTCACGAAGCCTATTTCAGCATGGATGCTGTATTACGAACCATCTGGCGGATGCTGATTTCACATAAACATATGCTCGAATGGAATCCGTCGGAAAACGCCAATCACACCTTGCGCCATGACAGGATCGGTTATTATCAGGCAATGTGGTTCGCCCCGGCGTTCGCCATCGCTTCATCGGTCGCTATATTGTCTTTCAGGCCGGAACACCTTATGGTCGCAGCGCCTTTTCTGCTGGTCTGGCTTTTTTCTCCGGCCATCGCGTGGCGGATCAGCCAACCGTCCCGCCGCCGTGAAGCAAAACTTTCCGCCGCTCAGGTTCATTTTCTGAGAAATGTTTCACGCAAGACATGGGCTTTCTTTGAAAATTTTGCCGGTCCCGATGACAACTGGCTGCCCCCGGACAATTTTCAGGAACATCCTGTCGGTGTCGTCGCTCATCGCACGTCTCCGACCAATATGGGCCTTTCCCTTTTAGCCAACCTCTGCGCTAATGACTTT
>ERZ1645192.2111-NODE-2111-length-16553-cov-4.364771_pt1 | contig 16553 bp, 10 predicted proteins | sample MGYA00575354_ERZ1645192 | MGnify/ENA primary metagenome ERZ1645192 (study PRJEB40844, sample SAMN11349763) | freshwater sediment metagenome | isolation source: river sediment | host: Sediment | place: India: Faizupur Khadar , New Delhi | collected 2017-02-21 ... | reverse complement strand
GATCTTCACGAACCTGGCCAGAGGGGCCATGCGCGCTTTGTTGAGCTCGAGGGTATTTCCGCTAACAACATAGTTATCGGCAGTTTCAAGCACTTTGAGCAGTTCCTGTTCGGTGCTGAGGTTGGGGCAGGCCATCAGGGTAGATCCCATTTTTGAGAAGGTGATGCGGTTCCCGGCTTTCAGCTCATAATTGCCAAAGAACCCATTGCAGCCGGCAAACCCGTTTACCCTGGTTTCACGGGTGTCGAGTTCGATGAAATAATCCTTTCCGCTGCCGGCTGGCTGCTCTACGGGTTTGCCGTTCAGTTCCACCAGTTTCCACTTTTTCCCGGTAAGGGAAGGATCAAACACCTGTTCAGTCTTTTTAAGTATATACATATCAGCAAGTTCCCCTTCAACGGCTTTGCCCTGCATATCAAGCTGCGTAACCTGATTCTCACCGACTTTATAATAAGCGGATGAATTGGTTATCCCCTGAAGCATAACCACCGAACCCGTATTGTCCCAGGAAAATTTGCCCGATTCCTCAAAAGCCTGATCACTTTTGCCTTTGTAAACCATCACCCGCTTAAAGGTTTTGTCCTTGTTCAGCGTGAGTGTTGTGAGCAAACCATCACAATCGGCACAGGGCAATACACCATGATATACGCCGGTCCAGTCGAGCGAAGTGGCACTGTTGTCACCGATAACAATTTTCTGTGGCTGATCAGGTGTTACCACCGCAGCCTGCTTTTTCGTGGTGCTGCATCCTGTTGCCACGGCAGCAGAAATCGCAATTATCAGCATTGCTGTTCTTTTCATAAAATGTGTTTTAAAGGTTGTTTCAGGGTTTACAAATCTTTGGACGACCGGATCCTGTATATGGTACTCATTATCATCAAAGTTAATAAATTTATAGGATCCTGATCAATGATATCTGTAAACCTCTTTTTTAAAATATTTTACAAAGACTGTGCCAGCCAACCCTGAATATTGGGTTTGCTTCGCTTTATTTCGCTTCTGAAAGAGTTTATTATTTTGTTATACAGTTATTTATAGAATGTCATTTCAACGCTATATCTGGTTTGCCAGGAATTCGTTGTACAAAGAAATGTACCCGGCAGCACTCAGGTCCCAGTTAAAACGGGCTGCCTGCTCCTTCATGGCCTGCTTTCGCAGCAGGGAATGGCTGTTAAAATCATTCAGTCCGCTGAGGATGGCATCGCGCATGGAATCATTCGCAAGCTCTTCAAAATAATAGATGGTTTCACCCCCGATTTCGGGAAGGCTGGTAAACCGGGAAGAAAAGACCGGGCATCCGGCTCTCATGGCTTCAGCCAGTGGGAGCCCGAAACCTTCGGCAATGGATGGGAACAGAAAGGCATCACAATTGGCATACAACCAGTTCTTTTCATTCTCACTGATGGTGCCGGGCAACACCACCCGCCTGCCTAGTCCCAGACTGCTGATCAGGCTGAGGATCTCTTTCCCGTACTCCGTATGATAATTTCCGGCCAGCACCAGCTGATGATCCGGGAAATGCTTCATCAGCGGAAGCAGGGTATGGAACTGCTTGCTTTTTTTAAACACACCGATCGAAAAGAAATATTTTCCCGGTTCCAGGTATGATGGCCTGTTTCCTGTTGTGGCGGGTGGAGAAGGAATGCCATTGCAGATGACCCTGATTTCCTTTCCCCGGAGGTTGATGTGCTCTTCGATCTCATGGCGGGTAAATCGGGAGATGGTGGTGATCGCCTGTGCCCTGTCAACCATCTTCTGCAACCTGTTCAGGTACCTTTTTGCTTTGGCAGGGGTTTTTCCATGCATGAAATTCAGGTCATGGATGGTAAGAATCATCGGGGTTTGCGGACCGGGCAGAAACGATGGAAATTGCTGGGTGCTGTGCCAGAAAGCGTACCTGGGATTCAGTTGTGGGAAAAACCGCTTCTGCAGGCCGGCCTTCACAAAGGAGATGTTTCGCTTATCCCTGAAATGTTGGCTGGTTTCTGTTGAAGGAACCAGAAATTCAAGGTCTTTACCGACCGGATTTTTCATCAGCTCCGCAGCCAGGTGATAGGAAAACTGGCCCAGTCCGGAATAAAAATCCCCGATTTTGTAAATGTCGACCAATCCTTTTTTCGCCATCGTCATGTTCAGAAAACCCTTTTCCGAAAGTCTGTGCCTCAGTTGTCAATGAAGCGGAAGTCAGGCAGTTCAGACTCAGACTTCAGCCCTGATAAGCGTTTCATCGTTCAAACCTATTAAATATTTTCCATACTGCAGACGAAAATCTGTTGCTTCAAACGTTAAAGGGCATCCCAGGCTGAAGGTCTCTGAACCGACGAACGGGGGATTTGCTTAATTTCGCCGTTCCATGACTGAGTTATCTGCTGTTTACTTTGCTCCTTTTCAGGGAATTACCACCCACATTTTCAGGAAGGTGTATGCAAAACACTTCCGGGGGGTTGACAAGCTGTATACCCCCTATTATTCAAATTTTGAAGCCGGATGTAAACTCCCTCCAAGAAAACTGGCCTCACTTCAAAACAACCATGAACTGGGCATTGAAGTTGTTCCGCAGGTCCTGAGCAAAAGTGCCGGAGAGATCATCTGGCTTGCCCGATGCTGCGAAGACCTCGGGTTTAAAGAGCTTAACTGGAACCTTGGGTGCCCTTACCCCCAGGTTGCCAACAAAAAAAGGGGGTCGGGAATGCTGCCATATCCCGGTATGGTTGATGCCATACTGGAGCAGGTAATGAAATCCATTGACATCCGTTTTTCGGTAAAATGCCGGTTGGGGTATTTTTCAGCAACAGAGGCCGAAGCCCTGCTTCCTGTGTTTAACCGCTATCCGGTCAGCGAACTCACGATTCATCCGCGCATCGGCAAACAGCTTTACTCAGGGGAGGCTGATATGGAAGCCTTTGCCCGGATAACTCCAGACTTGCTGATGCCGCTAGCCTACAATGGGGACATTTTTTCTGTTTCAGATTGTAACCGGTTTCGCACCATATCGCCAGAAACCACTGCCGTGATGCTTGGACGGGGTCTGCTGCGCGATCCGTTTCTTGCCGGATTGCTCAAAGGAATTGCTCAACCTCACAATCCGGGGGAGGTCATCCGGGAATTCACCGGGGAGCTTTATCAAAGTTACCGGTCCGACAGGAACGACAATCCTTCGGTACTGAACGCCCTGAAGGAATACTGGGCCTATCTTTCACTTTCGTTCGATGAGCCTTTAAAGGTTTTCCGAAAGATCAGAAAATCGGGAAACTTTGAGGATTATGAGGAAGCCATACACGTAATTTTCAGTGAATACCGCTGGCTTGGCTCGGAGAAAACCTGGTAGCTTAGCCTATCCGAACCGAAGTCATGGAAATTGACCCCATGATGGTTTTGGTATTGAAGAACGATGCCTCCTCGGTTTTCTCCTGCATCCCGAGAATATAGAGTAAAGGCAAAAAGTGCTCGGGAGTCGGAACTGAGAGTTCAAGCGCACGACCTCCCTTGCTGAATGTGTTGAGCGCATGGTGATTGCGCTCAGCAATCCATTTGCGGAAAGTTTCGTCGGCTTCGTCAGCCCAGTCGAAACCTGCATCGGGTTTGTTCCAGTCGAGCATGCGCAGGTTGTGAACCATATTGCCACTACCGATGATCAGTATTCCCTTGTTACGCAGCACCGAAAGTTCACGGGCAAGTTCATAATGACGTTTGGGGGTGAGGGTGTAATCGAGGCTAAGCTGAACCACCGGAATCCGGGCATCGGGGTATAAATGCCTGATCACACTCCAGGCTCCGTGATCCAGACCCCAGGATTTGTCGGGCTTCACTTCCGATGAGGTCACCGCCAGGGCCGTTTCATTTGCCAGTTGCGGACTCCCGGGCGCAGGGTATTCAACCTCGTACAAAGCTTTCGGGAAGCCGCCGAAATCGTGAATGGTTTTCGGATGCTCCATGGCAGTAACAAACGTACCCCGCGTCTCCCAATGGGCTGAAATACACAGTATGGCCGACGGAACCGGGAGCAGCGCTCCCACCTTCCGCCAGCCCAGCGAAAACTCATTCAGTTCAAGGGCATTCATGGGACTGCCATGGCCCAGAAACAATGCCGGCATTCTGGCGCTGCTTTTCAGGTTTTGTGCCATTCCGGCAAAAGTCCTCAGTTTCATGGTCATGGCTGTTGAACCCAGTATCAAACCCGATCTGATAAATTTCCGGCGATCCATTGTTCCTGCATCTTCAACGATTAAGACTGTTTCAGAAACTGAACCTCAGCGGAGATCTTCACCTCGTCGCTCACCAGCACCCCGCCGGTTTCAAGGGCTGCATTCCAGTTAAGGCCAAAGTCTTTGCGGTTGATTTTCCCGTTGACACTGAATCCGGCCTTGACATTTCCCCAGGGGTCTTTCATCAGTCCCCCGTACTCAACTTCCAGTACAACGCGTTTTGTAACTCCTTTGATTGTCAGTTCTCCGGCAAGTTCAAAGTTTCCTTCACCGGTTCCTGTGAAAGATTCAGACCGGAAGTTTATTTCAGGGGAAGCACCGGTATCAAAGAAATCAGCACTGCGCAGATGTGCGTCCCGGTCGGCATTGCCGGTGTTCACGGATGAGGCATTGATACTGGCAGTTACTGATGCTGTGGCAAAATCATCACCTTCGGTGGTGGTTTCGGCTCTGAATTCAGTGAAGACTCCTTTTACATTGGAGATCATCAGGTGTTTTACACGAAAGGATATTTCGGAATGGGCCGGATCGAGGATCCAGGTAGTTTTTGCGGTCATAATTTTGTGATTTGATTGATGAGGCAAAATTACACCCTGGTTGACGGACAGGGGTAACACTTTCAGGAAAAGAAGTGGTACAATCAGGAAATCAGTTCAAAGGATTCCTCTCTGAAGGCTGTCGGAGTTACACCGGTTTTCTTTCTGAACACCCTGGTAAAATAGGATTTCTCGTTGTATCCGAGCTCAAATCCGATTTCCGAGACAGATTTTCCGCTGGTGAGCAGCAACCGTTTCGCTTCGGTCAGTTTCCGGGTTTCAATGATCTCTGTAGCGCTCCTGCCAAAAACAGCCTGGGTGATGAGGTTCAGGTTGCGGGAACTCATGTTGAGCTTATCGGCATAAAAATCAACTCCTTCGGGTCTTCTGTAATTGCTTTCCAGTATCTGCAGAAAGCTGTTGAAAGTGAGGATGCGGGGATTCGAGCTCTTGCGTTCTTCCAGGTACTCACGCCGGCTGTCGTTTCCGAGTTTTGCCAGTACTGCACTCAGCAGATGTCTGATCACCGTAAAATCGGGATTCTCGTTTGTACGTTCCTTCAACATCAGATCGCAGAGTGTATTCAGTGTGGTGCTGCAATATCCGTGATCCAGTCCGAACTGCACCTTGTCAGAAAATCCTGAATAAAAGCTGAACCGGCTTGTTTCCACAAAATCTGTGTTGTAGCGGATAAGCCATCCCTGTGTTTTCTCATCCGGAATGAAAGAATGAACTTTCCCCCGGGCTATGTATACTATCACCGGCGATTCAAGGGTTTCTGCAGCAAAATCAACCGTATGCGAAGGTTTACCGTGGGTGATAATCCACAGTTCTTCATGGTCATGCCGATGGGGAGCATCGGGATTCAATGCATGAGGTTGAAGAAACTCACAGGTCAACGGTGTTATGGTAAAGGGAGTATTCATTGCTTTTCCTGCTGAAAGGCACACATTGCCTTGCCCGGCGACTTTTTAAACCAATAAAACAGATAATTGTTCCCATCTTGTCCCGACAAAGAGACGTTTCAACCGGGCTGCTCTTTTCCGCCGGGCTGCGGCAACATCTTCTCAGGCAATCAGATCATAACGATAAACATGCAAAAACCTTCCCTTTCTTCTGCAGGAACAATCCCTACTTCAGCTCCCTCCACAAACCTGAAACACCGCCCTGACCTCAGTGCACCTTTTCTACCTTAAACTCCTGTTTCATGCCATTGAGTCTTACCCGCAGCATATACATTGCTTCGGGAAGAGTGCTGAGGTTCAGCCTGGTTATTACTCCGGTAATGGGCCCTGAAATGATCTCTTTACCCCTCATATTCCACAGCGCAAAATCTGCAGGATAATCAGGATGGTAATTGATACCCAGGTCGATGGTGAGCAGGTCGGTAGCCGGTACCGGGTAAACCGAGGCAAAATTGCGGTTGTCTCCCAGGGGTACTTCAATGTTTGTTCTGACATCGCAAAATCTTGAATCTGTCAGGTACACCTGATAAGTTCCGGGCTTCAGGCCCGAAGAACTGTCCTGATGCAATCCGTACTTATCAGATAAACTCATGGAGTAAGGCGGAAACCCTCCGGTAACCGAAACGTCGATGGAACCATCGGCCTGAGGCGTAAACGGATTATCGGGCACAACGGTGTAGCTCAGGGCAATGGGCTCATAAGGCTCAATCTCATAGCCTGATACCTGGCTGCATCCGAGGGGGCCGGTGATGGTAACGGTATAATTGCCCGGAACAGAAAATTCGGCAGTCGCTCCCGTTGCCCCGTTCGACCACAAAAAGGTAAACGGAGCCTGACCCTGTGGTGTAATGCTGACTCTTGCAGGACTATCGTGACAGGTGATCTGTTTTACCTGACTGGTGACGGCGAACGTTTCCTTTATAACTTCGGTGGTGAGGGTTTCAGTACAATGCCTTGAATCCGTAATCGCAACGGTATAGGTCCCCGGGTCGGTTGTTTCAAATACGGCTCCTGTCTGACCATTGTTCCAGAGATATGTCACCGGAAGGAGACCTTCAATAATCGTGGGAGAAAGCCGGGCCGCATGTCCGGCGGTACAACCGGTAATGTAAGATTCTTCCATGTGAGCATCAAAAACAGGGGGTGCCAGAATCACCTCATTCCGTTCCACACACCCCACATGGTCGGTTGAAACCACGCTGTAGAACCCGGGCTCCAGTCCGGTAATCTCACGGTCGGTACTTCCAGTGTTCCATTCATAGGAATAGGGCGGCAAACCACCGGTGGCAGTTACCGCTATCCGTCCGTCGCTGCCGGGCTCACAGGTTGACTGCTGTATTTCGGTAGCTGCAATGAAATCCACACACTGGTAACAATGCGTTCCAAGTTCCGTAACCTGAAAGCTCCCACCAACGAACACCTCTTTTTCGCCGTTGTGATCAAAATCGGAGATTTCGATACACTCATTTACGTGCCAGTGCTCATAATATTCATCACGGGATACTCTTGCAGTGTATTCAATGTGCCCTCCCAGCGTGCTGAACCAAACCCTGCCCGAAGAAACAAAGATCAGCTCCGGTTCACTGTTACCGGTAAGGTCGTCCACCCGCAGGCCACCAATCCGTTTCTCCATCTGCACCGGAAGCCATGAAATGGTAGTTCCCGGACTATCGATCACCCCAATTTCCCCGTTGGTGGTACCAAAAATGATCTCCTTGTATCCGTCGTTGTCGATGTCGTAAAGGTCGAATGAAGCGATGTTATTGCCCACTGTGACAACAGCATGGGTCACGCCGTCGATGATTTTCAGAGAATCTGAAAACAGGATAATCTCACCGGCGGGGTCCTGATCAATATTTTCTACCATCAGTTGACTATGATAATGATCAAAATAATGATATTCAGGCAATGACCATTCAACAACTGCTGTTTCAACATCAACCACCATTACGGTTGTGGGAGCCCCGAGAATATATTCCATTTTTCCGTCGTTATCCGGATCAGCGATAGCAATGTCAGTGAACTTCTCCGGGTTATCATAGAAATATTCATTCTGTATCTGATGTGTAACCGGGTCCAGCACATAGAGGGCGGCCTTGTAATTTTTGGAAGTGGGTAGCACGATTTCCGATACACCGTCATTGTCGGTATCGAAAATGGCGAAATCAAAGATAACCGTAGAATAATAAAACATATTTCCCGGCGACTTCCACTCCTGTTCGTGCGTGTATGGGTCCCAGAAAGAGAGCTGGCTTTCATTGTAAAAATTACTGGTGCCGGGCGCCAGGGTCACGAGTTCTTCGATTCCATCGTTGTCAACATCAAACAGCTGTATATTTTCAAAAGGGCCGTTCACCGATTCGCTTTGCCATTCCTGTTCCTGCGTTCCAAGATCGAAGGTGTACAGATAATCCTCGCCGGTACTGCCATGGGCAACTGCCCAGATGATTTCCTTTTCCGGCTCATCGTCAACATTGCCGGTTGCAAGACAATTCAGACCGCCATGACCATAATCTCTTGACCAAAACACCTCTCCGGTGGTTGTAAGCCGGCAATAAACATTCCCCCAGTCAGCCTCTCCGTAATACAATTCCTTTATGCCATCGTCATCGGCATCTGCCAGGTAGAAAGCATGGGGATCTATGTCGGCTGCCATACTGTACTTCTCTGACTGGGTTTCAATATCCCACACCTGAATGGTATTGTTACCGCAGGCAAAGATCTCATCGTTCCCATCACCATCCTGATCGGCAAGTCCAATGCGGCTGTACCCATAATTCTGATTCCCATAGAAGTCCCACAAAACCGTATACCCGCCATTGCTGAAACGGACAACCTCTCCCTTACTGTAACAAAGCTCAAGCGAAGGTTCGTCATCAACATTTCCGCAGACTATGTCCTGTCCACCGATAGGAATCACAAATTCAAGCTCCGGAGGATTTCCTGAATAAATATAGGTTGAATCGGTACTCAGAAACACCATCTCAGTTTCTCCATCGTTGTCGGCATCGGCTGTCAGCACAGTGACTACGCCTTCGTTGTAATACCCTGTATTGGTATGATCAACCGCAAAGGAGCTTATCACCGACATATCCGCAGAACTGTAAATCTCAGCCCGGCCATTCTGCAATCCGAGCACCACCTCATACACTCCGTTGTCATCTATATCCAGTACCGACATCGTCATAATGCGGTCAGTATAATAAGGGCTTACCCAGGTCTGCTTAAATGTCTGTTCATCAGCAACATACTCAAGAATATACCAGTATCTTCCGTCTTCAAAGGTTTCATCCCCGGCACTCAGGATCATCTCATCCATCCCGTCGTTGTCAATATCGACCACAGAAAGTCCGGTGGTTCCGATGGATTCACCAAAAACAACCTGCCGGAACGACCCTTTACATACCTCATCGTTTTCCTGACTGAAGGCTGGCACCGCATAGAGCTGAAGAAGAAGGAATAAGCATACAATATATTTCATAACACAGGATAACTATAGTGACTAACCAATCATGCAACGAAGATAAACTGTTTTTAATTCTGTCTGGCATTTGCCTGATTTCTGTTTCTGCCACGCGATTGAATGTAAAAAAGTGCAGAGAAGAAATCTTCTCCCGTGAACCTGCTCTTAAATAAACTGCTGGTTCAGCGAGTCCGTCACGCTGTATCACTGAAGGATCCGAGAATGAAGGAACAGATTCTTTAAATGGGCCATGGAGTAGCAGGATGACCTTTTATGCCTGCAGTTTTTCACACTCCGGATTCTGGAGAATCGGCCCGGGAAGAAGCCCTTTTTAACTATTGTTGTATGCTAAGAAAGCCGGGAAATTCAAAAGTTTTTACGGATGTCGGACAAGCTCATTGTTACTTACAAAACTCAAAAAAAGCCCTGCAATCAAATACAGGGCTTTTCATTCAGGTAAAAACTTTTCAGGCCCTGGGCGCTTCTTCTGGTGTTTCTTCTGTTGTTTCCTCAGGCTTGTCAACAACCTCTTCAGCCAGAATTTCAGGGGTTTCAGGGGTTTCCGGTGCTGCTTCTGCCACCTCTTCAACCGCCTCCACCGTTTCAGCTGCAGGTTCGGTTGTTTCATCTGCCACTTCAATGGTGCTGCGGAGCTTTTCTTCCAGTTTGTCAACCACCGCGGCGGCTTTGTCGTCGAGTTTTTCAATTACATCGGCTGCCTTCTCCTTCAGGTTTCCGCCAATTTCCATGGCTTTTTCCTTTGCTCCGGCAGCGGCTTCCTTCACATCCTCAACAACGTCTTCAAGTTTGTCATCAATTTTTCCGCTTACCTCTTTGGTGTATTCCTTCGCTGAGGTAATGGTTTCGGCAGCCTTTTCCTTTATTTCGGCTGATTTAACAGAGGCAACCTCTTTTGAGGTACCGAACAGTTTCTTTAATGAATCCAGGAATCCCATTTTATTGTTTTTTAGTTGTTTACAATTGCAAATTTAGTCTTTTCCAACGAAATTCACAACAAGCATTATCCTGACTATTCAGTTTTTCCTGAAAATACCTCCCTTACTTAACAAACTGTCTGCGGTTGTCGTTGATATACTGAAAAACCTGCAGGTTGCAACGGGCATATTCATCCATCAGCCTTTTAATCTCCGGAAACTCCCGCGAATAATCCTTCATGCTTCTGTTTCTGTACCTGAACAGTTTTGAACTGCCGTCGTGTTTTACGATCAGGAAGAACTCCTTTCCGATCACCCCAAAGTTGTCGATGCTGTTGACCATAATGAAAGGTCGCTTCTCTTTCAGCAGGTCTATCCCAGAGGTGTTGTTGATCCATGGCTGTTTAAGGATTCCCATGATGGTCGGGAAAACATCAATCTGACCCCCTATACAATTGTAAATACGGGATTCAGGTAACAAATGCGGTGCATAAAAGATCAGCGGTGTGTGGTGATATTCCAGCGAAATGTCGTAGCTGCGCTTTTTATGAATGCCATGATCGGCCACAAAAACAAACAGGGTGTTCGAAAACCAATCCTGCTGTTCAGCCAGTCGGATAAACTGCCGCAACGACCAGTCGGAATACTCAATCATCTGGTTTCTGATCTCATCACTATGCGGCTTATAGTACTCAGGCAGGTAATAGGGCCCATGATTGCTGGCTGTCATAAAAACGGTAAGAAAAGGCTTCCCTTTCCGGTGAAGACTGTTAAGGACAGGAATCGAATACCTGAACATGTAATCATCGGGGACACCCAGGGTCGTTTTCACTTCGTCTGACGGATAATCATCTTCGGTAATGATCTGATCAAAATCGTTGGTGCTCAGAAATCCCTCTACATTATCAAACTGACCGTCGTGCGTGGTGATGTATGTGGTTGAATAGCCGAGCTTTTTCAGGGTATTGGAGAGGCCGTTGTATTTCAGAATCCGGCTTTCGCGCATGGGTTGCTGCCTGAAAATGGCAGGATAAGAGAACAGCGTACTGAAGATTCCGTTGAATGTATGTATCCCTGCTGAATAAATGCTGTCGAAATAATAGCTGTTCATGGCCAGGCTGTCAAGAAAAGGGGTCAGGTTCCCGGTTTCGCCGTTTCGCTTCATTTTTGAAGCTGCCATACTTTCCATGATTACGATCACAACATTGGGCTTAACATCCGCAAATGTATCAGGCACCACCCTGCGATAAAGCGGGTAATAAGGATTTGCCGGTTCAATACCCAGATACTGCTGAACTTTATTTATGGCCACTATTTCATCAGCCAGTCTGATTGCCTGATTGCGCTTGTCAAGATTTTCGAAAAAACTCTGCATCAGCGTAAACACCGGATTCAACCCCAGCTGGTTCAGAAATGCATTGTCGGTGACATAGGCGGTACCCACCTTGATGGGGGACTTCTTCGCCAGTCTACCCCTGGCCCCGGCAAACATCACCCCCAGAAAAACAAGGGATATCAATACTTTAAATACCAGTGGTCTTTCAGTAACCTGCGACTGCTCAAAACCCGCAAAGGCCCGGCTGAGCAATCTGTAGAAAATCAGTGTCAGGATAACAAAGGGAAGGATAAATATCCAGTAAGCCGGCTCTTCAACAATCATCCTGAAAACAAAAACCGGACTGTCGAACCACTGAAAAGCGCTGATGGTAAACCGTGAGAAAAACTGATTGAAATAGGGAATATCAACGGCACACACAAGAAATGAAACCGTGAAAACCGCAAAGACAAAATAAAATACAGTACGGGTTACAATCAGGCTTCGCCTGTTGATCAAAAACATAATGGTAAGCACCAGGTAAGGAAGCACCAGCAAATAACCGCTGATAACAATATCGAAGCGGACGCCCATGATGAATGCCCTGGCTATGTCAGATGCTGAATCCGAAACATTGCCGATGTTGCCGATTCCGGTAAAAAACAAAATCAACCTGAAAACAAAGAAGAGCAGAATCGCGATTCCATAGCTCTTCAAAATCAAACGGATATTCTCCCAGCCTTTCAACAACTTCATGAATGTAGTTTCAGGTTTAAATCATTGTACTGCCGGGGATTGCCTGAACCGTTCCCCACCGGTTAAATAACCGAAGGCCGGATGATGGTCAAGGATCATATTTACCAGTCCGGATTCCCTGGCCTGATCAATATTGGTGCTGTCGACACCATACACTATCCTCCTTGACAACAACCCCCTCCGCCTGAGCCATTGGATATGGTTGTCGTTCACTTTCCCGATAAAACCTGACAGATAATCCGGCTTCAGCTTACGGGGAATCAGGTTATAGGTCCATTCTTTGCCGGCATTAAATCCTTCAAGGGCGGTAATAATGCTTCCGTATCTGTATTCGACGTAGAAAATGAAGAAGGCATCGGCACTGGCCACGATGGCCGTTTTTTCAATCCCATACTTTCTGATAATCTGTACAATCTGGTCGGCATCCCTGAAACTGTTCAGTTTCATGTCAAAATAAAAAACAATGGTATCCCTGTGGCGATTCAGTACCTCCTCCAGTAATGGAACATAACAAGAGGTTGGTTTTCCGTCCATCAGCAAAGGGTAGTTTCCTAGCTCACCAGTATTTATTTCGCTGATATTCTGATGTTTGCCAAGCATCCTGTAACAATCGGCATCATGAAAAAGGACGAAATCTCCGCTGGCAGTTTTTCTCAGGTCAAACTCAACAGCTGTGAAACCCTGCTTCACTGCATCTCCGACTGATTCAAGGCTGTTCTCCGGAAAAGCAGTGGTAACGCCCCTGTGAGCAAACATAAGCGGTGACCCTGCTGGAAATCCGGAGGAGATGTCAGTCATCCCGGTCAGTGATCCTCCCAGTGATAAGAAAGCCAAAAAGTAAATAATACCAGGAATCGCAAGGGCAATCAGAATGTACCTGAATGGTTTACAGCACTTGTGGGGATTCTTCAAATACGATGGATTAAGGTCAGCCCTGAATTAAAAAGCTGCTAAAGTAAGGAAATAACCATTCCTTTGAATACGGATGACCATCAATGACTCAGAGGTTGCCTTGTGTGAGTGATTTCAACGCCATCCAGGCCATCAGGCCGGCACCGGTCTCCAGGCTGGTTTCATCCACATCGAAACGGTCGGTATGCAGGTTGTGAACGATGCCCCGGTTTTCGTTGCGGATCCCCAGACGGTAAAAGCAGGAGGGAACCAATTGCGAATAGAAGGCAAAATCTTCGGCCGTCATGCGCATGTCGAGATCAACCACATGCTCCTCCCCAAGGTACTCAATGGCAAACTGCTTTGCCCTGGCAGTTACCTCATCGTCGTTTACAAGAAAGGGATAACCTTTGTCGATAAACACTTCGCATTCCCCGCCCATACCTTCGGCGACCGATGAGGCAATTTTTTCAATGTTCAGGTGTGCCTGTGCCCGCCACTTCTCATCGAAGGTGCGCAGGGTACCGTCGAGTTTTGCCTCATTGGGGATGATGTTGGTACGGCCTTCGGCAATAAAACGGCCGAACGAGAGCACTGCAGGTAACTGCGGAGGGAGATTGCGGCTTACCACCTGCTGCAATGCAACCAGAATATGGGCTGCAATCAGCACCGGGTCAACATTCAGCTCAGGGGTGCCACCATGGCCGCCTTTGCCTTTCACCGTTAGATATACCTCATCGGTTGAAGCCATGTACTTGCCGGGCTTCATGCCCACTTTTCCGGCTTCCAGCGTTGGCAGCACATGCTGACCATACATAATCTGAGGCGCCGGATTTTCAAGCACCCCCTCTTTAATCATCATGGAAGCCCCACCGGGAAAACGTTCTTCAGATGGCTGAAAAATCAGCTTGATGGTTCCTTCAAATTCTTCTCTCAGCTCATTGAGGATTTTCGAAGCACCCAGCAGACTGGTCATGTGCACATCGTGCCCGCAGGCGTGCATCACTCCGGGATTCTGCGAACAATAGTCCACCGGGTTCTTTTCAACAATGGGCAATGCATCCATGTCGGCACGAAGGGCAACTACCCGCGATTCGGGATTTTTGCCCTCTATCAGCCCGACAATCCCATGAACCGCAATCCCCGCGCTAAAAGGAATGCCATATTCTGTAAGTTTCAACTGAATAAATGCAGAAGTCTCTCTTTCCTGCATCGATAATTCAGGGTGCATGTGAAGGTGGCGACGAATCGCAATCAGTTCGGGCATCATGGAAGATGCTTTCTGTTTTATTAATGCAAGAAGGTCCATTTATTTTGGTGTATTACAGAATCACATGGTTATAGCATTGCAAAGTTTTAGGGCTAAAGGGTTCAAAGGTTCAAGTGTTCAAGGTCTGCCTGACTATCGTCAGGACAGTCAGGTGAAATCCACAATCCGAAATCCGAAATCCACAATCCGAAATCCACAATCCGAAATCCGAAATCTAAAATCCGAAATCACGACTGCCCCATAGCCTGCAGATCGTTGAGTCTTTTATAAACCCCTTTCAGGGCCATCAGTTCACTGTGTGTTCCACGCTCTACAATTTCGCCTTTCTGCAAAACAATGATTTCGTCGGCATGCTGCACTGTTGACAGCCGGTGTGCGATTACCAGGGATGTACGGTTTTTCATCAGGTTAACCAGGGCATCCTGCACCAGGCGTTCCGATTCAGTGTCCAGGGCTGAGGTGGCTTCATCGAGAATCATCACCGGGGGGTTGCGCAGCACAGCCCGGGCTATGCTGATGCGTTGCCGCTGACCTCCCGACATTTTGATGCCCCGGTCGCCGATGTTGGTTTCATAGCCCTCGGGCATCTGCATAATAAATTCATGGGCATTGGCCACTTTGGCAGCGGCAATCACATCTTCACGGGTAACCTGCTGCATACCGAATGTAATGTTGTCAAACACGCTGGCATTAAACAATATGGTCTCCTGCGAAACGATACCCATCAGTCCGCGCACGTCGCTGATCACAAAATCACGGATGGGGGTTCCGTCAATGAGGATTTCTCCCTGTGTAACATCGTAAAACCGGGGTAAAAGATCGGCCATGGTCGATTTTCCCGAGCCTGAAGCACCCACCAGCGCAATGGATTTCCCTTTCGGGATCACCAGGTTGATGTTTCTGAGCACATCTTCCTGTTCGTAACGGAACCACACATTCCGGTACTCGATCCGGTGATTGAATGTCTTCACCGGCTGGGCATTCTCCTTTTCGGTAATTACCTCTTCTGCATTCAGAATCTGTTGGATGCGGTCGATGGAAGCCGCCCCCTTCTGGATATTGTAAACGGCTGTTGACAAGGCCTTTATGGGATTGATAATTTGTGAAAACACCGTAATATACACGATAAAGATTGCGGCATCCATGCTTGAGCCGGGCGAAAGGATGATTTTACCGCCATACCATATCACAAAAACCGATACCGCGATTCCCATAAACTCGCTGAGCGGGGAGGCCAGGTCTCTTTTACGGAAAAGCCTCACCATTAGCCTGTTGTACTTAAAGTTTATGGTCCTGAAGTTTTCATTGGCCCAGTCAATCGAATTGAAGGCCTTGATGTTCCTTAAGCCGCTGATGGTCTCTTCGATGTTCGACAGCAGCTCACCCATTTTTATCTGTCCCTTGGCAGAAGTCCGTTTCAGGCTTCTTCCGATCTGCCCGATCAGCAAGCCGCTAACCGGCAGTAACACCAGAACCACCAAAGTCAGTTCATAGTTCATCATAAAAAGGGTAACCAGGTAGGCAATGATGGTAACCGGATCGCGGAAAAGCATCTCGAGGGAGCTGAGTACCGACCATTCTACCTCCTGCACATCGGTGGTCATGCGGGAAATGATGTCACCTTTCTTTTTTTCTGAGTAATACGACAGCGGAAGAATGAGGATTTTATAGTACAGGGCATTCCGTATATCCCTCACAACGCCGTTGCGCACCTCGGCAATGTAATACATGGCCAGGTACCTGAAAAGATTCTTCAGGAAGAAAACCGTTACAATCACCCCGCAGATATAGGCCAGGGTTGTCAGTTCACCGTATTGTTCTATCAGCACACCGATCTGGTAATAGAAGTTCTGCTTCAATGCATCGAAGCTCCACTCAAATTCGGGTGGCAGAAGTACCGGTTTTTCGAGTTTGAACAATATGTTCAGCACCGGGATCACTGCAGCGAAAGAGACCAGCGAGAAGACAACACTAACGATATTAAACAGGATATTCAGCAGGGCAAATCCCCAGTAAGGGATTGCATAACGCAGCACTTTAACAAGGTTTCTCATGGTGAAGGCCGCATCGGATTGCGGCGATACGGCAAAGATATGGCTAAAAGGGATTTGTTGGCAACCTGACCATGATTGTCTTATCCTGTCAACGCGGTCTGACTCTGGTTTATTATCTATCTTTGCACCATGGAAAGTACAAGACAACAAAAGATTTCGAGGC
>ERZ1645192.2110-NODE-2110-length-16554-cov-8.414510_pt1 | contig 16554 bp, 14 predicted proteins | sample MGYA00575354_ERZ1645192 | MGnify/ENA primary metagenome ERZ1645192 (study PRJEB40844, sample SAMN11349763) | freshwater sediment metagenome | isolation source: river sediment | host: Sediment | place: India: Faizupur Khadar , New Delhi | collected 2017-02-21 ... | reverse complement strand
GCCCACAACAGGGCTAAGGGTGGATGTGTCCTGCACGTTGGTTATTATGTACACGCTATCCCGCCCGCCGATCAGGCTCTGCATTGTAACCACATTATGTATGTCTATCCTGGCCTTTTGCGTCGGGCTAAGGCCGGCCTGCTCCTGGCTGCTTGGCGGGATCAGCCCGTTTTCTGTCGGGTTGTACACCTGCCCGGAGCCGAAGGGGGCAAAGCCCCGGTTAACCTTCGCCGTTACGCTCACGTCCGCGGTGAAGTTGGTACTGCTATGGATAGTGTCTATCTCGAATACCAGGCCACGGCCGTCAAATATCTCGTACCCTACAACCAGCTGTGTAAGGTTGTACCCGTTGCCCATCCGGTCGGTGAAGTTCACTATGTCGCCCCGGTATGAGCTGTCTGCCAGCAGGGCGAAACCGGAAAACGAGCAGTTGCCGACGAAACGCTTTTCCGGAGCCTGCCCATACAGGGCAAGCCCGGAAAGCGCCACTATGAGGAATATAAAAAATGGCATCTTCATGTTATACCGTGTCTGCTAGAGAATAATGGACAAGCGACTGAACGATAATAAACCCTTCAGCCGGGAAATTATTCATGTTCGTGAATATCTGTTCAGTTGCGCCCGCCGAAACCGTTTCCGTCTCCGTGATCGCCATTTCTTCCCGGGGGTCGGAAATCACCTCGAACGTGTCAGCCCTCAATAGCTTGCGCGTTGACCACACCAAAAGGCTGTCGTCATTGCTGATGTTTATCGTCAACTGGCCGCCGCCGGTCAACACGCCCGCAGCGCCTGCAATCACAAGGGAATGCGGCTTCGTGCCGGGGAAGGCTATGGTATACTCTCCTGTGGCGTCCTTAACGAGCGTGGCCGGGTCGGCAGAGCCGAAAAACACAGCCTTGACGGTAAGCCCGTCAGCGTGGCTCAGGTTGTTCCACCCAGTAGCGAAACCTGTGTTAGGGAGCGCGGCCAGGGTGTCTATGAGGTCTACATATTGCGATTCCGTCGGCGTGTCGCCTGTGTTGAAATACCCTTTCAGGGTTGCTATGCTTACTATTGCCATGTCGCTATAGTTAATATACGATCAGATCATCCTCAACCGTGTCGAACCCTACTCCTATCGGATCGGGCGTCATAATGTAATACGGGCTGCTCTCCATTATCACGGGGCAGGCCGGCGTCTGTACGACGAAATATATGAACTCTGCCCCACCTGGTATCGGTATGGCAACGCCGGCCTCAACCTGCGCAGCCGTGACGGTGGCTATCAGGGTGGACACTGAGCCTATCCGGCTATATACGGCCGCCAGGGTGCCTGGGAATGTCCGGCCAGTCATCACCCCGGCTGTGATGTCGTCGATCACCGGCAGGATATAAGAGCCGGAATCATAGAAGTAATACCGGCCTGAGTTGGCGTCATATATTATGTCATCCTCATTAGAGGCCACCAAATTGTACCCGGCCGGCACAGGCGGGATAATGCTCCCGGCCTCTCGCTGGTATAGGTTCCTGTTATGCGGAGGCGCTGTTTCCGTGATAAGCACATAGTCATCGCCCTCGAAAAGCACGGGAAGGCCGGTGGCCTCGCTTATGAAATACGCGCCGTAGTAATTCGAGGAATCTTCGCTTATCTCCGCAACCGCCGTGTAATCTACTGCCAAGCACCCGCCAGGCTCTGCCTCGTATTCCAGCGACGTCACGCCTGAGCCTGATTTGACGATAACCGTGTCTGTCTGGAAGTCTACCACAACGCTGGCCCGGTCGCCGGCGTCCAGCCAGCTTGGGTTAGCCATGTTGATCTCGTCTACCGTGTAAGTGCGGCCGTCGTTGTGGTTGGTTATCTCCACGAAGTCGTGGAGCGGAACCTGCCGGAAAGCGTCTATGAGGTACTCCGGAGCCAGGAAAACAAACTTATACTGCTTGGCGCTTATTTGTTTCAGTTTGAAATTCTTGCCGTTGCGCTCGATTACCTCTTGCTCGAACGTGTATTCCGGCTTGCCGATGTTGGTTTTCAGGTAAAACCGCCCCTTGTACGGGAAATTATACCGGACGTGGCCGGAAGGGTAGCAGAAATTGCCGCTGTGCCAGAACTCCACCTTGACCAGGCCCTGAGTAGAATCCACGAAGTTGAAAACTTCTGAATACCAGGTATTGGCGCCGTCCTGCATGCGCAGGTAGTGCCGGCCCAGGTTGAATGATCCGACAGACAGGGTGGCTGGATAGATGATCAGGTCGTACCCATCTGCTGGATATTCAGCCACTTCCAAGCCGGAAGCATAAGCGATGGCCAGGATGTCGGTTTCTGCCCCGGTAGCTATCTCCACGACAACCAGCGCCGTTACGGCCGCCCCGGTCTGCTCCCGGCGGTGCTGGAACGGGATCAGCATCCCGGCCGGCGTCGGGTTGGCATAGTAGGCCCCGTAAGCGTAAGGCTTGTTATGGTGCTGCAATTGCAGGCTTGTGTACCAGGGCAATATGTTGATCTCGGTGGCTATCATGTCGTATCGTGCGCTATCTTAACAGAAAGGTACTCGCCGGCCACGTTTTCCCTCAATTCCAATATCTTGCCCGTACCCAAGCCGGTAGTTACCAGCTTGATCGGCTCGGTAATGCCGATCAGCGGGTAATCTATCTCCTGTATCTTGCGCCGGGTAACGCTCAGGGCTGTGGTGTCCTCTTCGTTGAGCCTGATCAGCGAGGCCGGCAGGCCATATCGGTGGTAGTTTGGGTGGAGGTAGATGAATGCGAGATATCCGTTTTGGAGCTTGAACTCTGCGCCGTCCGGCAGGGTTATCTCCACATAAGGCACGGTATACACGCCCTTGCTCTGTGTGCATTCGACCACTGCGAACCCATCCTTTCCGATGTCCTCCGGCTGCAACTGCATATAGTCGATGTCCGACGTGAACCGGCTGGCTTTCTGCTGCTCTATGTTGCCTTTCTGAACGAAAACAGAACGGACAACAATAGGATATCCTTCGAACTCCCGCGTTGTCCTGTCCATCCAGCCCGGCTCTATGCGCTCAGGCATCTCTTCTTTTTCGTACTCCCATCGGTTGGCGCCATGCTCCCAGTTCTTGCCCGTCTGCGGGTCTGTAAGGGTGGTTAAGTCTGCGCTTACCTCAGTGCCGGAATATGTGCCTCCGTTTTCATAGTAGGAGATGTGTTCCACTATGAAATTGCCAGAGGCGCCGATATGCCACTTGCACCGATAGGCCGCCCATAGGTATTGCAGGATGTCGGCGAGCTTCACCGGCCCTTTCTTGGCTGGCTGGCCGTATTCGCCGACTGTGATATTGGTCTTCGGCGTAATGATAGGGTATTTCACGGCGCCCCGTATGGCGTTGGATGCCCCATACAGGAAATCCGAAAACGTATCGCTCTCGGAGTGGCTAACCCCTGGGTTAAGCTCCTGCAATATAGCATCCAGCGCATCGGCCAGCTTGTAAGCGTCGGCAACCTGGATAAGCTCCGCCCCGCTTTCCTGGAAATCCCTAAGCACCGAATCATACTGAAACCAGAAAGAAGCACCTGGCCAGGTGCTTTGCCCTTGCGGGTAGATAGCTCCGGAGCCAGCGCCGGCCGGAATGGTGAAATACTCGCCGGCAAAAAAAGGCGCGCCGTCAGGGAATTTGCCGTACCTGGTCGGGGTGGGTGAATGGCCGGCGTGGGCGATAATTACATTTTCCCAATCAGTTCCTTCAGGCACGTCTGAATCAGTCAGTCCTATAGCCAACACCCGATCATAGGCTGCCGGGCTGGAAACTATGTCGCTTGCCGGGATGGCGCTAGTTGGCGAGGAGCCTACTGACAACTGGTTTGTGATGAACCTGGTGAAAATATTTTTACCTCTGCAATGGGCAATATGCCCGCCAACAATAGATACTATGTCGTCCTCGAATAGTGCCGCTCCTGGTGCGCTCTTATACATTACGGTGCCGGTAGAAACGTTTTTCACTTCCCATTCCGTTGTCCCAGCGTTGAGGGTTATGCTGTATGCCCCGTCTGTTTTCCGGACATAAGAAGGCGTAGCCGACAATGCGGCAAGGGTGACGTTATTGATGTATTCTCCGCTAATATCCGGGTCAAGTACATCGCCAAAAACGACAAGGTGGGAACCGGCATATCCAAAAAAGTATGTTGAAAACAAATCCGACACATCGGACACCGGCACAGGCACTTCCAACTCAAAATAAGTGCCGCCCAGGTAGCAGGTCATTACGGAATCGCCAAGAGAATAAACCTGAAATATTGGCTGCCTCGTAAAGTTGAAGCCCGTTTTAGGCGGCTCAAGCTCAACCAGGTCAAATTCCTTGTCCATGCCGCCCAAGATGGCGCCGTAGAAATCGCGCGGCGTAATATCCACCCGGCAGATGCCTTCTCCGCATTCGTCCACCTCAAATTTGCAGTCCGCCTTAGTGAAATACCCGGAAAAATAGGTTTGCCATTGGTTGCCGTCCCATTTTTCCATGTTGAAATTGATCTGCTCTTCTATTGATGTCCCGGCAATGAGCGCGTAGTCATCCCGGAGGAAGGCAAACGAGCCGTTCAGCGTTTCCCGGTAGTACTCCTCCCCGCTGGCCTTTTCCGTCACCTTTTCCAGCCCGTCATCGTAGACAGGGTTCACCTCCGTGAACACGAGGCTTATCTCCAGGGAAAAACGGTATGTCGGGCCGTTAGACATAGGTTACTTTTCTGTTCCCAATCACTTCCACCAACTGCCCCCGGCTGTTAGTGTATGTCTTGCGCTTCCCGTCCCGGCGCAATGCGTCCAGGCGGCTTTCTACTCCTCGTGTGTTCACGTTCACCGCAACCCCCGGCCTTGCAAGGCTGTCTGTTGCGCGGTTCAGGCTGCTGATCTTCGCTTCCAGGCTTCCGGTATTCACCGCCTGGACCAGCGAAGGCAATACCCCTCCGTACTGCCGCACTGCCCGGCGGGAAAATATGGCCATGCCCTCGCCGCCTTCCGCCCGGCGCTGGGCCCGGTCCCGGCCGGTGTATAGCGGGATGTCGTTGCCGGATGCGTGGGAGCCGCCCTCCAAGACTTCGAAGCCGCCTTCCCGGAATATCTTGGTAGCTTGGAAGGCTTTGATCTTGGCGGCGGCGAACGTGCCGAACAGCAGCGCAGACGCCGGCAGGGCAAGGAAGAAAGGCAGAGTGGCGAACAGCTTGGAGATAGCCGTTACCAGGTTGCTGGCCTGCTCGATGGACTGCGCTAACAACTGCTGCCGCTGCGCCCGCTGCCGGATGCGCTGTGCCTCTTCCTCCTTTTGCCGGGCCAGGGCAAGCTCAGCCTGTGCTGTATCTACCCGGTTGGCATACCCGGCGGCGGCTAACTGGAGTTGGGTTTGCAATTCGCCCTGTGCAGCCTGTACTCCCTGCTGGGCTTGCTGTAGCTGGAGGTCCGCCAATTGGGCCTGCTGTTGGAAGAACTCTCCGACGGCTTGCTTCGCCTGGCTGAAGGCGGACGTCAGGTTCGCCATGCCCTCCTCCGTTACTTCTACGCCGGAAGAGATGCTTGCGCTGAAGTCCCTGGCATTTTTAGCCAGGGCCTCCATGATCAATTTTGCTTCTTTCGCCCTCTCTTTCTGTATTTCAGCAGCCCGCCCGCCAGGGCCTGTCAGGGCCTCCAGGGCCTGGAAACTCGCCCTCACGCTTTCTGTCAACTCCCGCTGCGCCCTGGCTAGGTCGTCTACCACTAAACGGCGCTCCCGTATGATTTCCAACAGGCGGCCCTCGACGATCTCCGATAAACCCAGGGCGCGAATACGGGCGTTCAGTGTTACGGCGTCACTCTCTGCGACCAGGCTGTTGGCGTCAACCTGCGCCCCCGTAAATTCCTGTATGGTGGCAATCTGCCGGGCGAAGGATTCATCAGCAAGGCGTGCGGTTTCGTTCAGTATCGTTTTCCGGCGCTCGAATGTTTCCGTTTCATCTGCAATTATCCTTTCGTTGATCGTCTTGATGTTGTCGAACCCGTCGATCAGTATATCCAGGTCGCGCTCCAATCTATCCTGCACCAATTCCCGCCGGGTCTTTTCATTGTCGGCAACCGTAACGGTGTAGTCGCGTTGGGCGGCTGCCAAGGCCTGGAATGCGCTTAACTGCTGGTCCAGTAGATTATCTACCGCTTCCCCGTTCGCCCGTCGGATAGCAATTTCCCGCTCTATTAAGCTAAGATTGTTCTGTGCTATTCGTACCTCCAGGGCGGCACGGCGTTCCAGGGCTTCCCGTGCGCGTTCGGCGGCTTGCTCCCGTTCTGCAAAGGATCGGGTGGCGTCATCTGCCGTTACCTGTGCTAATTGTTCGGCGGTGGACAGGCGTTCGGCCTGTTTGGCAAGTTCCCGGTTTTGCTTAACTACCTCCCTCCGGGCGGCGGCAAGTTCTGACATCGCCAATATAGTAGCCTTTATGGCGTCAGCATATTCCTTTTGCGCGTCAGCATCCATGCCGGTATGTAGCTGCACAAGGGCCGTCGCGGCGTCCTGAGCGGCTTTCTTCAGCGCCGGGAGGTCAACATTAAATAACGCCTGAAAGCCACTACCTAACGTCTTAATCAGGTCAACCAACCCCTTAAACCGGTTAACAATGTTCTCTTGTATTGCTTTCCATAAGTCCTTAACCCCTTGTACAGGGTCCTCCCATATCCCGATCAGTACATCGGCAACCTGGCCCACAACCCGCACTAACAGGCTCATAACGCCCTCCAGGGCGCCGGAGGCCTTGGCCATCAACTGAGCGCCGCGTTCGGAGCGGGTGAAGGCCTGAAACAATGCTCCCAGGCCGGTAACTATCAGGCCGATGATGGCAATGATAGGCGTCTTTGACAGCAGGGAAAATGCCTTGTCAAGGCCTAGGGTTTCTTTTATCGCGTCTTTCATGCCCTCCTTGTAGTTGCCCACATTTAGCGTGGTTTTTCCGGTTGCCTCCTGCAAGGATTTCATTTCCTCATAGATGGCCTTGGTGCTGGCTTCCAATTCCCGCCCGGCCTGGGTGGCTTTTCGCTGCTCTTCGCTCATTGCGTTTAGCCGAAGCTTGTTGATCGTATATTGTGCAGACAGGGCGTCATAAGACCCTGCTGCCGCGTCAGCAAGCTTTGCCTCCGCCTTCGCAATCTGGTTCGCCTTGTTGCGCTCTGCCCTTAGCTTTTGTATTTCCTTGTTCGTGTCCGAATAGGCCTCCGAAAGCTTTTCGTGTTCTTTTGCCAGCGCGTCAGCCTGTTTTGCCGCGCTGGCAATCTCTTCCCGGCCGGCGCTGGTCGTGCTGTTCTGTTTTTTCACCTGCACCGTAAGGCTGGCAGACTCCATCCTCAGAGCGTCGATTGCGCGCTGAAGTTCCCCAAGCTGCTTGATGGCCCGTTCTATCGCGCCGTCGTCCTGGTATAAGTCCGATGCCTTAATTGGGTTCGCCATTCAACTGCTTATTGTATTTTTTGCCGGCATCCTTCATGGATTCCAGCGTTTCATAAAATTCAAGCACCGTCATCATCTTTGGGTCTTTGCTCTGGTGCTGCCGCATTATCGCGCAGGCCCTTTCGTAAGCCTTTATCATTTGCACCTCCTCTCCTTCGGCTCCGCCGTACTCTTGCGGAGGCAGCATTTTCAGCAATTGCAGTTCAATCCTTTCAATATCTCCCGAAACGTCAGCGCCGGAAATCCTTTCCAGCACCAACGCCGTGTGCCGCTTCAGCCCGGTGTAGTACTCCTTTGTTTTCGCGCTGTCCACGATGCCGGGAAAAAACGTTTCCAGTTCGGCGTCCAGTTTTTTTTTACGTGGGCCAAAAAGCCCCGGAGTTTTCCGGCCGTTAGGCCCCGCCGGCTTAACTCTATTATAATCCGCTTAACGTTGCCTTCGCTCAAATCCGTTACCTCGTTGCCGTCCATGCGGTGGATCAATACCACGAACGCCTTAGCCTCCGGGCTTACCCCATCCAGCACGAAGGCAATGGCCTGGCGGAGGTTCAACAGGGCCTGCTCTGCGTGTTCCTTCTCCCCGGCGGCATTGTAGCGCCTTGCCATGTTGATGTGCCTGTCTATCGCCGCTATGTCGCTGCCAAGCCCGCTGTCGATCATCACTGCCCGGTTGTACTCCTGGAAACGCCAGAACGGCAGTTCGTCAATGCTTCCGTACATTTCCAGGTAGTGGCCGTTCAGTTTGATGTTCAGCATTGCTCCCGGATTATCATTTCCCCGTCCAGCCGGAATCCGGTAAACGGGAACATAAGGAATTGGCTTTCCACTTCGCTGTACGTATAGCCCCGGTAGATGTTCTCCACGCGCTCCGCCACCCGGTCGATGAGCAGCGTTGACCTGGTAAGCCTCACTGCCCGCAGGGCTGTTATCACGTCGCTTTTGGCGTGTTCTATGGTCCGGCTCTCGTAGTCTGCCGGGTAGGCCGTACGCAGGTCCAGCCAGAAAACCAGGCCAATGTCCGCCCTGAGTTCTTGGTACAGTTCGCGCTCCACCTGCATTTCCTGGTAATCGGCAACATCCAGCCACGAGTAGTTTCCGATGTGGCCGTCCGGGAACATATTCAGGTAGCCGCCCAGGGAGTTGGAGTTATTGGAGCCGGTGAACACGCCGGGGAAGCGGATTTCCCGCCCATCCGGCCCGGTTTTCGCCATGCGCTGGGCCTTGCCGAAGGCGGAAGTAAGCCATGTGATGTTGGCGGCAAGCTCGCTTTGCAGTTCGGCAACGGCGTAATCCCAGAGCTTTGGGGACGTGGGCACTGGTATGGATGGGGTTGCTATCATGCGGCCTCTATTTCTTCTGCTTCAGAAAAATTGCCGCAATTCGGGCATTCGAGCATAGTTGTGCCTTCCGGCCTGACAGCGGCCCACTGGTGCGTACACACCAAGCACTCAACCATCCCGCCTAGCCATGTTTCGCCAGGGACAGCCTCCCCGGTGACCCTAAGGTATCCTACATTTTCAGAACAATATTTTTCGGCTGCTTCCATTGTTTTTGCCCTTACTTCTGGGCCTGCCCAAGTTTTAAGCTGGCCGTCTGCCGGGTCTATGGCTCGTAGCTCGGTAAGGAATATTTTTTTCATGCGCCTAGCTCTTTTCTCAGGCTGGCTATCAATTCCGGCCTGACGTTATCAACCAATTCCTGCAACCCGGCATCGTTCAGCCCGAATATCTCCCGCCCGTACTTCTGCACCAGCTTGCCGGTTTTCGGATCGGAGGCCGTGATTACGAACTGAGTGGGCTGCCACACTACGGAAAACGACTGATGGAAATCCCCCGTATCCCGGAGCGTCACCCGCCCGGTGGGCTGGCCCTTGGCTTGCTTAATCTGTATCGTAAGCGGCCGGTATGGAGGAGCAACCGCTGTGCCGTCCGAGTATTGGCCCAGCCGGAAAAGCTGCTCCTCGGTGTTGTAGTCCAGTATTTCAGCCTCAAACTCTTTGGCCGCGATAATGACATTCTCTTCGGCCCTGTCCTGCCAGGATTGCAGGGCCTCCACTTTGGATTGGATTGCCGGAAGCATAAGCAACACTATTAAGGGGGGGGTGCGGGCTGATTCTCTGATAGCCCACGAAATGAACGAGCCAAGCCCGTAGGCGGTGATAAGGACATAGCCCCATGCGCCGGTGGCTGCGCCCCACGAAAGCAGGGCGACAACTCCCAGGGCAACAAGGCCCCATTTTTTCAAGAATATTTTCAATTTCCTCATACGTGATTTTTTTCGTTCAAACGGACGTGTATCGAACCGCCCTCCGGCGGCAAGGCAGGCAGGCTGAATCCAAGCCTGTAGCGTCCAACTGTATCGCTTCGATTGCGTCCTCTAACTGCTTCCTTATCCCTCCGGGCCTATATCCCCGGCTGTCGCCATCCACCTCGTAAAGCAGGCTCTCCCGGTCAATATTGGCCTCGTGCCGGTTGATCCTGGCTGTTGGGTTGAATGCCAGTTCCCTGAGCAGGTCTGCGGCCACCTGCTTGGCTATCAGGTCGGCGAACAGGTTCTTTTGCTCCAGGATCAGCGCCGTGTAATCACACTGCGCGTTGATGTCCAGGTTGAGGCCGTAGTTGGTAGCCAGCGTGTAGGCGTTGCCGGAAATATCCCACATTGCAGATACGGAAGCTGCCGCAGGGGCCTCGAACCCCACAGCCTGGAAATACCTGCCGGAGGGGTAGTAATGTATGTTATCCCAATTTGCGAAGCCGTAATCATACACGCCGTTGATGCTCTGCCCGGCAAGGGCTGCCTGGTCGTACACAATGTAATAAGCCCCTTCGCCGGATAGCGCCCAGTTCACCGTTTCCCACTGTAGGCCGCCGCCGCCGGCGTAGGCTATGGCCTGGCTCTGCTCCGGGGCGGCATCCTGAGAGTGGAACAGGTAAACGGTAATGGTTTGGTTGGTGTCGAATTGCAAGCCGATGCGCTCGATATTCAATTGCAGGCCCCGCCGGCGGCGCGGGATTACCTCTATGCCAACAAGCGAGGCCCCGGCGCTGTCCAGTTCGGCAATCCGGCTGGCATTGTCGAACAATATTTTCCTTTCGAGCAGGCTGTTTCCTGTCTGCCGGACAACTTTCTTGTTCAGCCAAGCGGTTATTGCCCGCACTATCCCGGCCTCGGTCTTTTCTTTCAGCCATTCGGTGAATGCGTCATACACCTCCCAATATGTTGCATTCGGCGGCGTTTGGTTTGTGCTTGCCGCAATGGCCCTGTAGTTCGTGCCGGAAAGGCTAACCAGGTTGCCGGCAACGTAAGCAGTTCCGGAGTTCCATGCCGGGATCGTTATCTTGTCGAACTCCGGGGCAAGGCTCAATAAGTTTTCTATGTTCAGTAATGGGTGTTCGCCGTTGAAATACAGGCCCGACGAGCTGGTAGTAAGCGCGGAAAGCTGCACCCCGGAAGGGTCGTAGTTTTGCCGCCACCCTACTAGCCCGATAAGGCCTGACTTCAATTGCGAAACGTTGAACATACTCTTATGTTATTGCGTAGGCTGGCTGGCTGCCAGGTTGGCGTCCACCCTGATATTGGTTACTTGCGTCGTCGTGTCCGGAGCAAGGATATACAGCTGAAGCCGGCCGCCCAGGATATCGCCGGGATCAGCCCCGGCGGCACAACTGTAAAATACTTTGAATAAACCAACTTAAACGCTTATACGGCCACGTCAAACTTGATGATCGGAGCCGGTATCGTGGCAATCGCGGAATTATACGCTACCGGGAAAGCGATGTCAAAGGCGAAGTCAAACGCCTGCATCGAAGTCCGCGTCAGGTGTGCGGTAGCTGCGCCGGCGACGGCGGAAGCGTCCACTGCGCTGATGTAGCTGTAAGTGCCTACCTCGATGCCAAGCCCAGGCAACACGAAAGTGTCCCACTCGTGGCCGTCCGGCAGGCGGGTGCGGAATACGCTATCCGGCTCCACGCGGGTAAGCAGGCCCAGGGTGCCGTCTGCGATGGCAAACCCGGTGGCATCCTTGCCTACCGCGTTGCTGATCGCGTTGGAGAAGCCAAAGCGCTTGCTCATGAACTGAAGCGTCTTGTTCTCCTGGTTGAACTCGCCGAAGCCCTCCATCCGTTGCAAGATCGCATTTACGCCCTGGTTGCCGACCACGTCCATCATGAACGGCATGTAGTCGTTAGACCGCATTAGCGGGTCCAGGTCGGCCAGGATGTAGGAATCCTTCAGCGTCGCAGCCGCTTCGCTCACTACGTTGCTCGCGAATGTGTGGCCGCCGACTACTTCGCCGATGACCTGCGTCTTTGCAGCGTCAAGCGCCGTGACGGCCAGGCCGTCCAGGGTGGCGGCCAGCTTAACGAGCATGGCCTTAAACTTGCGGTCAAAATCCTTCTGGTAGTCGATCTCGTTGTTGTAGTGCTGCATAGGGTACATGTGGAACCCGTAGGCGAGCGTCGAAAACGTGATGACATCCAGCGCTGAAGTGTTCTCGTCGGCTGCGATGGTGAGCGGCCGTGTAGACCGGATGGTAACGTCCTTGTAGTTGATGACCGGTACGCTTACAGTGTTTGCCGGCGTGGAGCCAAGCACCGTCCTTTTCAGGTCGGGGGTCATCCACGACATTCCGCTCATGTCCTGCGTGAGAAATGCGTTGAAAGCGCCGGCCTCAGTGATGCGGAACTCGAATTTGTCGTACTCCGGGGCGTTTGCCCTGAAGTTCTGGACCAACGTTGCTACCAATGACATAGCTGTTGTTTTTGGTTGTTATTCAATTGCGCGTTGGCCCGTTGCGCGGTTTGTTATTGCAGCGGCAATTCTGCCGCGTTCATGTCGTTCCAGGCTTCGTCAAACTTGGCCTGGAATTGCGGGTGGCTGGTGCTAATCCCCTTTTGCATCAGCGAGGCCCGGATCAGTTCGGTGGCTTCCACCTTTGTCTTTGCGCTGTGCGCGGCAAAGCTTCCGGCCCCTGTCCCGCTTCCGGCCCCTGTCCCGGCCCCGTTCTGCTTTTGCCCCATGTCCAGCACGTCGGCAAGCTCCTTAATTACGAGGCGCTCCGCCGTGTACGGGTTTTGCAGGTTGTCCGGGTCGTTCATGAGGTTGCCGTCTTTGTCGCGGAAGCGCAAAACCTTTTGCCCGTTGTTTGCCTTGTCCCATTCCGGCTGCACTCGGTTGAGCAGGGCGGCAACCCGGTTTTCCTTTACTTCCCGGTAGATGTCCTCAGATATGCCCGGCTTTGGCTTCTTGCCAGCCAGGGCGCGGTCAAACTCGTGCATGACCTGCAGGCGGGCGAACTCTTTGTCTTTTTCGGAAACTTTTGCCTCCATTTCCTTCCGGGTTTGGTCGTATTTTGCCTGTAATTGCTGGACGCGGCTCTTTTCGTCAGCAACGGCCTTTTCAAGCTCTTCGACCCGGCTCTTCAGCGCCGCGTCGCCCGCCCCGGCCTTGATCTGGCCTTGTAGGCTTTTCTTTTCGGCCTCCAATGCTTCAACCTTGGCCTTCAACTCGCCGGCGCTTCCGGAGCCTTCTTTGGCTTTCTTCAACACCTCCCGGAGGTGTTCGTAGCTCTTGACGTTGTGCGGCTTCTCTTCGCCGAAGATGTCTTTGATATCGCCGTCCAGCTTGTTCCACCACTCTGAGCGGTGCTGGGCTATCGTGGCGTTTTCGTCATTCTGCGAAAGCGTCGTTATTGCCGCTACCGCTTCGTCGGAAAGGCCCTTGAGGGCTTCCTGCTGAATAAGGATTTCTCTCGTTAATGCCATGTCCCTTTTGGCTTAATGTTATGAAATCAAGGCTTCCTTGCCCCCTCCGGCAAATGCAAAACCTCTTGTATGGTGAACCCGAGCGACTTGTGGTTGTTCAGGAAAATAGACCACTGCCGGGGGTTGGTAACATATTGGTATGGGGCGCTAAGGCGCTCGCCGGTCTGAGGGCTGAACACAGGCCCTTTTTCGATGATAGCGAACACCATGCCCTCTTGCCCTTTTGGCACGGCGAACCCTTCAGCCGCTTTGGGCTGCGCTTCCTTCTCCTGGCGGCTGGGGCGGGCTTGTGCCTGCTCCTCCTGTCGTCTGCTGTGTTGCATATTGAAGTAGTGTTTCCCTGATTGCTTCCACCTTTTTGCCGAACTCAAGGGCCGCGCCGAACTCGGTAACGGCCATGTTTTCGCGCTCAAAGCGGAGGATCAGGCTTGAGAAATTAATTTTCAATATCAATTCCGGCAGGCTTATAGCGCCGGCCTGGAAAAGAGCCTGGGCTTGGCTGTTGTCGAGGTGCCGAAGCGGCTCCAGGTTTTTTAGGATGCCAACCCTGCGCAAAGCCTCCGGGTTGTTGCGGTATTTCGTTTCAAAAAACTGGTCCTGAAGTATGTCCAGGGTTATGCTGTCGGCCCCGCCTTTGCGGGCATTCTGGTATGCTTCCTGTATGTCGTCGGCCGTGAACAAATACCAGTCTGTGCCGTAGCTGACAGACGCCGAAACGAAAGCCGGGCCATAGCGCAGGCGGCAAACCGTCTCTTCCGCCCACTGCCTGGCCATATCGAAATTCTTGGCGATGGACTGTATCTTTTCCTTTTTCGCCTCGAAGAAGCTGCCCACCTGCTTTTCGTTGACCGCCTGGTCGTTAACAGGCTCGCCGCCGTCGCCGGTAATATTCCGGAAGATGGCGGTACTCAGCCGGTTTTCTTCACTTACAGCATAATCCAGGCTTGCCCGGTCTACTGTCACGATGCCAACCGGCGGGCGCAAGTCTGCCCCGTCGTTGTGCGGCCCCGGCGGCGGCACTTCTATGAACGACCCGGCCCCGGAAAGGCGCCTGGTAGAACACACCGGGCATTCCCGGACCGTTCCTGACTGCCGGTTGATGATATAGATGTTCTCCGATGTGCGAAGAAAACCGCCGTCGCAATAATGGCCACTATGCTCATCCCGGTAATCGCAGTCCTGGGAAAAGCCCCAGTAGATCGCCCACGACCCGTAATTGTCCAGGTTGCGCTTGCTGACCGCATAGTATAGCAGCCAGTCTAGGTTGTCAAGCTGCACCGTTGCCGGCGCTTTTTTCAGTTCCGGCTCCCGGCTGGTTATCGGCGTTGTCCAGAACCAGCGGGCAGGGCAGTAGCCAAGGCCGTGCGGGGCTTCGTATTCCAGCCTGTCAATTTGTGCACCGTCCTCCGTTGAGAACAGGCGGTAAGATGTATCGTCAATGACTGCTATCTGCTTCTTTTCTTCCTGGCCTTCAATGTCCTGCGTGAAGGCTATCCATTCCAGCTTGCCGCGCTCTTCGGCTTCGTATTCCAGGACGCTGCCAATGTCCAGCAGGTAGTAATAAGGTTCCGGCAGCTCGCCGGCCTGCTCCCGGGGCAGGTCCACCACCAACACGGAATTGATGGCGGTTTTCATCGCCTCGAACGCCTCATTGCGCCAAAAACCGGGCTTCAACTCGGTAGACTGGTAGTACTGCCAGTCGTCTTTCCATTCGCCGTCCGTGAACTCGTAATGAAAAACCGGGTCGCGGCCGTCAAACACCTTTTCCAGCGCCGTGTAAACCTTTTCCATCAGGCTAACGGTCTGTACCGGGAAGCGGAAAAGATTAATGAAATTGGCGTACTTGTCGGCAGGCAGGCGTTCTTTTACGCTCTGCAGGAACTCAGTTGCCGCCCATCCGGCCTCGTATTCCGAAAGGGTGGGCTGGCCATGAAACCGCAGCCGCGCCTCATGCCTTTTTGCCCTTTCCAGCGCGTTTTTGTGCGCCTTTTTCGGGGCTTCCAGCCTTTGCCTCAGCAGGCTCTCCGGTATCGGCATGGGTAGCGGTTTTCTTGTCGTTGCACCCGCAATCTTCTTCGGCCTGAAGCTCCGGCGGGCAAGGCGGAGGATCGCCCTTCCACTGCCAGCCGCCGGTATTGGGCAGCAGCATTATTGCCCAGGCGTGGCCGGCCTCGAACTCATGTTCGGCTCCGGTGTGCGGGTTGGTTAATATGGCTGTTTCCTTCGCCATTACACGAGGTTGTCAAGTGGCGAAAAGTCAGTCGGCGTTACGATGTACAGGTTGTCCGACCAATTAGCAGGCAATTGGAAACGGATCTGGTTCATGTCCGGCTGCGTCCGGCCCCCCAGCATCTTATCGCCAATAAATAGGGTTTCCTCCGCAAGCGGGAAGCCCCGGAAGGTGGTGGCGCTATCGTTGTCGTTGGCAAGGCCGATGATTTGGTTGTTCTCGTTGATAAAATAGACGGAAAGAACCTCGCACATGAGGTTTTTCAGGTTGTCTATTTCGATCTGGCTGCGGTTGTACATCTGAGCGGAAAAGGTGGACGGGTCAACGCCCTGGATGGTTGCGATGCCGCCAAGGGTTTCCTCGCCGCCGCCGAACTCTACCGGCTCGCCTACTGTCATCTCAACAGCCTGGATGTATGGCGTCTGTATCACCTTCGTACCGTCCACCGCGGTAAGAAGCGGGGTCCAGGACGCCAGAACGTTAGGGTTGGCGCTGGCGATGGTGAATGAGTTCAGCGTTGTTCCGGCTGAATATTTTCGCTGGAAGAAAAGGCGCTGGACCTGGCCCACTTTTTCATAGCAGGCTTGCAAGTCCGGAGAGGTTATTGCCGCAGCGGGCGGGCAGGCGCAAAATAGAGCCATATTATTAGGTTTATGGCCTCATTCGCCTTGCCCTTTCGGCGGTGGTGAGGAAGTGAAAATTATATTTTCAGCGTAAATATAAAGCAAAACATTAAACCTTCCAAATTATTTTGGAGGATGGCAGGATAGGGGGCTGAATGCGCTGATGATATAATTAGAAAGCCCCGGCAAGTTATCCCGCCGGGGCTTCTCTTTGCCTTGCCGCGCCTTGCATGGCCTGGCCTTGCATGGCCTAGCCTTGCCATGCCGCTTATCTTCTATTTCTTCGATTAATTAACCTTGCATCGCATTTCCCTGCCATGCCGCACCTCGCTTGGCCTAGCCGCGCCTCGCCCCTCTGCGCCCTGCCGTGCCTGGCCTCGCCCAGAGCAGTGCAAATATACACATTATTTCCGGCCACAGCTTGGCAGGAACCTTTTTAGTTCACCCGGCGGACGCCGGAACCCCGGCCGGCAACCAGCCGCATGAATGCGTAACGGGCCGCGTCGATCAGGTGGTTATAGTCATCGACC
>ERZ1645192.2109-NODE-2109-length-16556-cov-6.554633_pt1 | contig 16556 bp, 15 predicted proteins | sample MGYA00575354_ERZ1645192 | MGnify/ENA primary metagenome ERZ1645192 (study PRJEB40844, sample SAMN11349763) | freshwater sediment metagenome | isolation source: river sediment | host: Sediment | place: India: Faizupur Khadar , New Delhi | collected 2017-02-21 ... | reverse complement strand
CTATCTGGGGGGACGGATTGAGAGGTGTCTCATCCGGGGTAACACGGCGAGGGTGGGCGGGGGTGTGGCCGGTATGTTTCATGGGTTTGTCGAAAACTGCCTGGTGGTTGGGAATACAGCCGGTCAGGGCGGGGGGATCCACTGCTCACAGTACACGGGCATTCGCAACTGCACGATCGCCGGCAACAACGCGCAGACGGGCGGTGGGATTGACGCTTTTTTTGGAGGGCGGATAGAGAACTCGATCGTCTATTTCAACACCGCCGCGCAGGGTTCCAACGTCTTTGTGCGCGCGTCCCCGGACAACGGCGCATCGTTCATTTTCTCGTGCACGGCGCCGTTGCCTATGGGTGAAGGCAATACGAATGCGGATCCCTTGTTTGTGAACATGGCGGCCGGAGACTTCAGGCTTCAAGCTTCCTCGGCCTGCATGGATGCCGCGTCGTCGGCCGTTGCTCCGACGAATGATCTTGCGGGTGAAACCCGGCCTCTGGACGGCAATGGCGACAGCGTGCCTGTGCCGGACATGGGTTCGTATGAATATCGTCCGTAACATGGTTGCAGGCGTGCTCCTGTTCGGCTGCGGATCGGCGCAGGGCGGTGTTTACTTCGTTTCGACCAACGGTCATGACGCGAACAGCGGGACATCCACCTCGCAGGCGTTCCGTACCCTTCAGCGCGCCACGGACGCGATGGGTGCTGGAGACTCACTGATGATTGCGCCGGGGAGTTACCGGGAGTTCCTGCGCTTGACTCACGGCGGGGCGTCGACCGGCCTGTTCGAGATCGCAGGCATGGGGGGTGTTCGGCCGGACATCAAGGGATCTGAAGCCGTCACGAATTGGGCGCATTGCACGAACTTCATTTGGATGGCTTCCGACTGGCCGCTGAATGCACAGCAGGTCTTCGAAGATGGCGCGCCGCTCCGGCAAGTGGGATGGCCCAATGTATTTCTCCGGGATTACGAACCCTCCACGTACACGCCGTCCACAGACACGCTGACAGGCATGACCAGCGGTTCTTTCTTCTACGATATGACCAATCGAATTCTCTACGTATGGTGTTCGGACGGCCAGGCGCCGACGGCCCATGTCGTCGAAGTGGCTGTTCGTTCCCAGATGCTGTACGCGGATGACACGGTTTCCTGTCTGGCCATTACCAATGTCCGGTTCGGGCACGGCAACACGTTCTCGCACTCGCGCAACGGATACTCCGGGGTCCGGGCGGGCGCGCGCGCGTTTCTGAAGGACTGCGTCGTGGAGTGGTGTGACGGAGAAGGGCTTTCCGTGGGAGGCGAGAGTGAGGTGCGGGATTGCGATGTCAGCCGCAACGGAATGGTCGGATTGGGATTCGGCACCAACAGCCTGATTCACTTCTGCACGATTTCCAGCAACAACTACCGGCGCTTCAACATGTATCACCATGCGGGGGGCATGAAAGTGATTCCTGCGGCCTGCCAGTACGGGAAAGGTGCGGCCGGCGGGACGGTGGAGGATAACGAGATTGCCTGGAATTACGGATTTGGCGTCTGGTTTGACTACTGCACCGGCGGGTATGCGCGCGTGGTCCGAAACAACTACATCCATCACAATCAGGGCGCCGGAGTCATGATGGAGGTCACAAGAGGCGGTGTGATCTGCAACAATTTGATCGTGAGCAACAACGGCGGAGGAATTCATCTTTCCGCCACGGACCGGATCCGTGTGTTCAATAACACGCTGATCGCGAATAGCGGCTGGGTGGATCTTTACCTGTACGGCATTCCCCGTGCCATTTGCGACAATCAGGGCACCAGCGAATGGGCAACCGCTATCTCGAATGAAATCGTTAATAACGTCATCTTCGACAGCCGCTGCAGCTTTGACGCCGGGCTGATGGGGGAATCCACGCTCTCCAACCAGTATGTCCAGGGGAACATCTGTGACTACAACTGCTACTACCGGCCTGCCGATTACATCCGACTCTCCCTGGCGGGTGTAGCGTGGTGGAGCACCCTGGCGGGTTGGACGAACGGCACGATCTGGGATTCGCACAGCCTTTCGCAGGACCCCGCGTTTACCAACAGCCCGTGGGGCATGGTCACGCCCTGTCCGACGAGCCCCCTGATTGACCGCGGATTTGCGGTCGCCGGCGCCACGACGGATTACCATCACACGGCCCGCCCGCTGGACGGGGACGCAAACGGCGTCCCGGTGACAGATATGGGAGCAATCGAATTTGTTCATCCGGCGGCAGACAGCGATTCGGATGGCCTGCGCGATACCAACGAGATGGCGATCGGCACGAGCCCCGTCCTTCGCGACACGGACCTCGATCAGCAGAGCGACTACGAGGAAGTCCTGGCCGGGACGGATCCTGTGGATGGCGCCTCCCTGTTCGAGTTAAGCTGGTTGAACGCGGGAGTTCCGGGTCAGTTCATTCTGCGATGGCCCAGTGCGGACGGACGATACTATGACCTCGCCCGAACGTTCAGCCTGACCGCCGGTTTCTTCAGCCTGCAGGAGAGTATTCCGGCAGTTCCGCCAGAGAACATTTACACCGATGCGGTTTCTGGGGTGGATCGCGCGTTCTATCAAATCACGGTTCGGCGGTAGTTTCCCGTCGTGCAAAACTTCATTCAACGTCTGCCTCTCCTTCTGCGCTTCAAGGCATTTGATGCGACGACGGAAGAAGGTCGCTCTCTCGAGCGGGCGCGGCGCATTGCCCTGACCACGGTTTCCGCCGCGGCGGCAAAGGCGATCGGCATTGCCGCGGGCCTGATCACCGTTCCACTGACGCTGAACTATCTTGGCGTCGAGCGCTACGGTCTGTGGATGACGATCAGTTCCGTAATCGGCCTGTTGGCGTTCGCTGACCTGGGGATCGGCAACGGTCTTCTGAATGCCATTGCGGACGCCAGCGGAAGAGACGACCGCGAAACGGCGCAGAGGTGTGTCTCCAGCGCGTTCTTCATGCTTTCAATTCTTGCCGTCCTGCTGGGAGGATCCTTCTTTGCCGTCTACCCGTGGATTCCGTGGGCGAAAGTTTTCAACGTCGTATCGCGGGAAGCGGTGAACGAAACGGGACCCGCGGTGCTCGCGTTTGCCGTGTGCTTCTTCGTGAACATACCCCTGGGAATCATCCAGCGGATTCAGATGGGATACCAGGAGGGGTTCGTCAATTCCCTGTGGCAGGCTGTCGGAAGTATCCTGGGCCTCGCGGCCGTCCTTGCGGCCATCCATCTGCGGGCCGGGTTGCCGTGGCTGGTGCTGGCTCTCGCAGGCGCCCCTGTAATCGCGACGGTATTCAACGCATTGCAGTTGTTCGTCTTCCAGAGGAGTTGGCTGTTCCCGGCCTGGTCCCGCGTGAACTGGAAGTCGGGACGCAGGATCATGAGCGCGGGCGCCTATTTCTTTATTCTGCAGGCGCTGGGCATCTTCAATGTCTCGTCGGACAACATCATCATCACGCAAATCCTGGGCCCCGATTCGGTTGCCGGGTATTCCGTTGCCGTACGTCTGTTTAGCCTCGTGCCCCTCTGTCTTGGGATGTTCATCACACCCCTATGGTCGGCTTACGGAGAGGCTTTTGCGCGTGGTGATCTGCAGTGGATTCGGCGGGCCTTCGTGAAGACGCTCAAACTGTCCATCTGGATCAGCGGCCTCAGCAGCCTTGTGCTGGTGACCTGGGGTGACGTGATTATTCACTGGTGGGTCGGCCCCCGCATTGCGCTCCCGTTCCTTCTGCTGCTGGGCATGGGGGTGGGCAACTTGCTGAATGCGTTTGCCGGTTCCATCGCCATGCTGTTCAACGGCCTCAACATTCTACGCTTCCAGGTGCTGATGATGTCGCTAACGGCCGCGGCGCTGCTGGTGGCGAAGATTGGACTCACGCGCGGGTTCGGCCTGCCGGGAATTGTGTGGGGCGCTGTTGCTGCGCAGACTGTTTTTACCTATATTCCGAGCTTGGTATATATCGTCCGCCGTTTGTGGCCGCGACTAACGCAGGAGATCGGTAAATGAGCCAGAAGAGACCGGCCATCAGAGCCATTGCATCGCATCTTCCGGAAATTGCAGTGACGAACGATCAGTTGGCCGGGGAATGGGGCTCGGAATGGCCTGCTGCAAAAATTCTCGCCAAAACGGGCATTGCCGTGCGCTATCAGGCCGCCGACGGGGAATGTGCGTCGGACCTTGCAGTCAAAGCGGCGCTGAAGCTGATTGAAAACGGAGCCTGCACGGCGGGGGAAATAGATTTCCTCCTGCTTTGTACGCAGACGCCGGACTACATCCTTCCGCCAACGGCGTGCCTGCTTCAAGATCGATTGGGATTGAAGACATCCTGCGGAGCTCTTGATATCAACCTGGGTTGTTCCGGATTTCTCTATGGACTTGCCATGGCCAAGAGCTTGGTTGCCAGTTCCACGTGCCGAAACGTTCTGCTGATTACCGCGGATACGTATACAAAGCTCGTTAACCGACGTGATCGCAGCGTGCGGACGCTCTTCGGCGATGGCGCTGCCGCGACCTTGATTTCTGCTGTCGACGTGGATTGTGAACCGATAGGACCGTTTGTTTTCGGCACGGACGGCAAGGGCGCTCGACACCTGATGGTTCCTGCGGGAGGGATGAGAACACCGATCACTCCGGAAGCAGTGGTGGAGAAGGATGTGGAGGGGGGGAATCGGCGCTCCGCATCGAACCTGTTCATGAACGGAGCTGAAATATTTAATTTTACGCTCCGTGCCGTACCCGAGGCCGTTCGCGAAATTCTAGCGAAGAGCGGTATGACGATGCAGGATGTGGACTACTTCGTGTTTCACCAGGCCAGCAAATTCATGCTCGATCATTTAAGAGCGAAGCTCGGTATTCCCGAGAACAAGTTCTGCTTGGACCTGGAAAATGGAGGCAACACAGTTTCGACCACCATCCCGCTGGCTTTGGAAAGAGCAAAGGCGTCCGGGCGTGTGAAGGTCGGTGATCGTGTCATGCTGGTGGGGTTTGGAGTGGGTTTGTCGTGGGCGGCGACCATAATCACAATAACATGATTGGAGAGCGCGAATCATGACAACAAGCGAGTTTCTTGCGGAATTGGCCACGGTCCTTCAGAAGGATCCAATGGAAGTTACCGAATCCTATTCCCTCAAGGAGGGTGTGCTGGATTCGATGGCCGTGTTGGAAGTGATCGCCCTGATTGATCGCGGGTACGGTGTGACATTGCCTGCCGACAAGCTTTCGGGTTGTCGGTCGGTTGGAGAAATACTGTCCTTGATCAAGATGGGAAAGGGGTCGTAGTCCCGGCCGGAAGGATGGCGTGACGGACATGCACAAGAAAGACCGGCTTCTGATCATCGGCGACGGCGAGTTCGCGCAGATTGCGTATGAGTATTTCACGGTGGACTCGCCGTATGAGGTGGTGGGGTTCAGTGTCGAAACGCCGTATCTCAAGCGCGCGGAGCTGTTCGGCTTGCCGGTGGTTGCGCTTGAGACTGTTGAGAAGTCGTACGATCCGCTGACCACAAAGGTGTTTGTTGCGGTCACGTCCACGCAGCTCAACCGTGTCCGGGCCCGTCTCTACGGAATGGCCAAGGACAAGAAATACTCGTTCGCAACCTACATCAGTTCCCGCGCCTTTGTGTGGCGCACGGCGAAGGTCGGGGAGAACTGTTTCATCTTCGAGAACAACGTGATCCAGCACGGGGCCAGCATCGGGAATGACGTCATTCTCTGGAGCGGCAATCACGTGGGGCATCAGACGGTCATTCATGACCATTGCTTCGTGTCGTCGCATTGCGTGCTTTCCGGCTACTGCGAGATCGGTGAGCGCAGCTTCCTCGGGGTGAACTGCACCTTTGCCGACCACGTGAAGGTCGGAAAGGACTGCCTGATCGGCGCCGGCGCGTTGATCACCAAGAGTACCGGCGACGGACTGATCTATCCCGGCCTGGCGACGAAACCGTCCAGCCTGGGAAGCCTGAAGTACTTCGGGATCAAGGAATAGCTGATGAAGTGGAAGAAGAGGGGCCTGGTTTTCAATCCCCGGGGAATGTTCTCGTGGGCCGAGGATACCGCTTTGACGCCCACGCCCCTGCTCGTTGACGAAGAGACGATTCGCATCTACGCCGGTTTTCGGGACCGTGAGGGAGCGTGCCGCATCGGATTTGTCGATCTCGATGCCGCCGATTCCCTGAAGATCAAACGGGTTTCGGAGAGCCCGGTGCTCGACATCGGCGAGCCGGGATCCTTCGATGACAACGGCGTGATTCTGGGGGATGTGATACGGCACGATCGAACAATCCTCATGTATTACGTTGGGTTTCAACTCGTCCGGAAGGTGAAGTTCCTCGCGTTTACGGGGCTGGCGATCAGTACGGATGGCGAGCACTTCGAACGAGTCGGGAAAGTGCCCGTGCTGGATCGCGCGGACGGAGCGCGTTTCATCCGGGCGGTTCATTCGGTGATGATGGAGAACGGCAAGTGGCGGGTATGGTTTGCGGCGGGTGATGGATGGGAGATCCTGGGAGGGAAGCCTTTCCCGCGATACAACATTCGCTGCCTGGAGGCGGACTCGGCAACGGAGCTCCGCGGCAACGGGCGACTATGCATTGATGTGCGCGGCGATGAGTATCGCATCGGACGACCTCGTGTGTACCGGATCGGCGGAAGATATGTGATGTTTTACACGCGGGGAACAACCCAGGGGGGCTACCTGGCCGGCATGGCCGTGTCTGACGACGGGCTGACGTGGACGCGCCGCGACGAGGACATCGGCATCGGCTTGTCGGATTCCGGATGGGATTCACGGCATCTGTGCTATCCCGCGTTGATCGAGCACGGCGGCAGGGTTCTCATGTTCTACAACGGGAACGACATGGGCAAAGAAGGGGTCGGGTGTGCTGAGTTGGACGACGGGTAGCCGCGTGGCAATGATTACGGCGAACTCATATACGAGTGACAAGGCCGATTTGTGGAATCGCTTTGTTGCCGGCAGCAAGAACGGCCTGTTCCTGTTTGACCGGTCCTACATGGACTACCATAGCGACCGATTTCAGGACGCTTCGGTGATGATGTGCCGCGACGGGGACCTTGTCGCCATCATGCCCGCCAACCGGGTCGGCAATTCGATTCACAGTCACGGCGGGCTCACGTTCGGCGGCTTAATTACCGGGGCGGAGATGTCCACGCCGCGATTCCTGGAAGTGTTTTCCGCGATGATCGATCACCTGAAACGCGAGGGAGTCAGCGAGCTGGTCTACAAGACGGTGCCCACCCTCTACCATCAGCTGCCCGCCGAGGAAGACCGGTATGCGTTGTTCCTCGCGGGGGCCGAGCGTTTCCGGTGCGACGTTACGTCTGCGATCATTCCCGGCAAGAGGCTGCCACTGCGCAAGGGGAGAAAATCGGAGGTCAAGAAAGCGCAGCGCCTTGGCCTGCGTTTCGAGGAGTCCGACCGTTGGGAGGACTTCTGGCAGGTCCTGACGGACAACCTCCGGAGAAAGCACGAGCTGAACCCGGTGCACACGCTGGAGGAAATTCGCCTTCTCCATTCGCGCTTTCCCTCAAACATCCGTTTGTTCGCGGTGTTCGCGGGCGCCGAAATGCAGGCGGGAACGGTCATCTACGAAAGCGCGTTGGTCGCGCATACCCAGTACATCGGATGCACGGAGACGGGGCGGGAAACGGGCGCGCTGGATTTTCTGATTGTCGGCCTGCTCGAGACCCCCTATGCCGGCAAGCCGTTTTTCGACTTCGGCGTTTCGAATGAGAATGGCGGACGGTTTCTCAACCGGGGGCTGATCGATTTCAAGGAAGGATTCGGAGCGCGCTCGATCACGCACGATTTCTATCGGCTGAATCCGCAGGTCGTTGACCCGGAAGCTCTGAAGGCGGACAAACTGTGACGCATGACAGGCGATGAATCGTTCCCGCATAGAACAGTGCCGCATCATTGACCTGCCGAAGATCATGGATGATCGCGGCAATCTCTCCTTCATGGAAAGTTCACGGCACGTTCCCTTTGCCATCCGGAGAAGCTACTGGATCTATGACGTTCCGGGGGGAGAGTCCCGGGGCAGCCATGCCTACCGTGAACTGGAGGAGTTTGTCGTTGCCCTCTCGGGCAGTTTCGAGGTGTTTCTGGATGACGGGGTCCACCAGAAGGTGGTCACGCTCAACCGCGCCTACTACGGACTGTACGTGCCCAGCATGATCTGGCGCAGACTCCAGAACTTCTCGACGAATTCCGTGGCGTTCATTGTGGCGTCCCGTTCGTACAGCGAGGGCGATTACATCCGTGACTACGAAGAATTCAGAAAAGCCAATGCCTGACCCGGTCATTCAGGCAGAACGTTCCACCGTCCATGACTGCAAGCTCATGGACCTGCCGAAGATCGGCGAGCGAAAAGGCTGGATAACGCCGATCTACGGGCAGGAGCATGTGCCGTTTGACATTGCCCGGGTGTACTACCTGTACGACATTCCTGGCGGCGCGACCCGCGCGGCCCATGCGCATCGGCGGCTTCAGCAGCTGATGGTGTCCGTCCTTGGCAGCTTCGAGATCGTGCTGGATGACGGGCGCGAGAAAAGAGTCATCACCTTGAATCGGCCGTACTATGGTCTGTACATTCCGCCCGGAATCTGGCGCGAACTGGTCAATTTTTCCTCCGGCGCGATCTGCATGGTGCTGGCGTCCGAGTATTACTCCGAGCCGGAATACATTCGGGATTACGGCGCGTTCCTGACAGTCAAAGGCGTTCGGCCTGCGGTTTGATCTGCTGGCGCCTCGCGCGGTTGACCGTTTTCATTTGAACGGAGGCGAGCATGAGTCCACTCGTAAGCATTCTTGTGCCGAGCTACAACCTGGGCCGTTTTCTGCCGGCCACCCTGGAGTCCATTCGGACCCAGACGCTGCAGGATTTTGAGTGCATTATCGGCGACGATGGGTCGTCGGAACCGATTCGCGACGTGGTTTCCGATTATCTAAAGGACAAGCGGTTCTCGTTTATCCAATGGACCCCGAACCGGGGCGCGCATCCCGCGATTCGGTTTCTCTACACCCAGGCGCGGGGCGCTTATTGGTGCCCGTTTTCCAGCGATGATCTTTACGAACCTGACTTCCTCGCGAAACGCGTGGAGCAGATGGAACGTTATCCCATGGCCGGGCTGGTGCATGGAGGGACACGCATTGTCGACGAGGAGGGGCGCGAGATGTCCGACCAGGGCCTTGTGTTTGACCTTCCTGCCCAGATGCCGGGTTCGCTCGCGCTCGAGCTGCTTGTGCAGCATAATTTTGTGACGGGGCCGGGCGCCATGTTGAGAGCCAGCGTGGCCCGGCTGGTTCTCCCCTTCTACACGCCCAACTGGCGCTACACGCAGGATTGGCTGATGTGGATACTCGTTGCCGCGATGGGGTTCGATTTCATCTGGGACCCCCGTCCGCTGGTAAGATACCGGATGAGAGCGCAATCGCTGAACCGCCCGGAGCAGGGCCTGGTGCCGGCGGCCAGCGCAGAGGCAAGGCTGATCCCTCTTTGGGCGTTGAGCCTGGCGGTGCAGTACTCCTCCGACGCGTCTCGATTATGGACAAGGTGGAAAAAAACCTTGTACCACCTGTGGTTGAGACGCGCCATCAAGCTGAAGATGGAGGGGACCCTGCAGCCGGAATGGGTGCAATTGGCGGCGCAGCGATACTACGGAGAATTGAACGGCGAGACATCGCTGGTGCGCGAGATTCTCCGGCATCAGCCCTCGGCCCTCGTCACTTGGTGGAAGGAGCGTGGGGCGCGGAGCCGACAGAGGCTTTGCGTCTCCGGCAGCGCGTTACTCGACGCGCCTCTTTTCCGTAAGTAATGTCTCCAACTATATATCTTGTCTATCCCCACGGAAAACGGGTCTCGTGCCCTGACGCCATCGGTCGAAACGTGGGCAAACGATTGGAGCGCGATTATCCGGTGCGATATTATGACTACGCTTCACCGGAAGTGATCCGGCCGGCGAAAGGCGATGTGCTGTTGGGGCATCCCCACTCCGCTCCATGCACGGTGTTCCGTCGGAGCATGAAGCAGCCGGGGTGGGGACGGGTGATCGCCATGAGTCCCTACCATCATGGCGATCTGTCCCAGGTGGCTTTCCTGGATTCGTGTTTGCCTCATTGTGACCTCTATCTGGCCATCACCGGCAACTACTGGTTTGATTCAATCGAGCGGTCGCTCTTTGCCCACTGGCGCCCCAAGATGGTGCATCTGGACCTCGCGGTGGATCGCGATGATTTCCCGCCCGTGAAGAAGGACTTCAACGACCGGGGAAAGCGGAAGTTTGTCTACATCGGCAGCGCGATCCGCACAAAGAACCCCGGTTATCTTTCACAAATCGCGCGGCAGATGAACGGGACCGAGTTCGGCTGGTTCGGGTCCGGCCGAACAGGGATCCGCGGACTCAGGGAATATGGGTTTCGCGACTTCGCGGAGCGGGAGACGCGCGATCTTCTGGCGGGCCATGACTTCGCGATAACCGTCGGTCGCGCAGACGCCAATCCCGCGACCATACTGGAAAGCATGGCGTGGGGCCTGATTCCCGTCTGCACACCGCAGAGCGGGTATGAGGGCTATCCCGGCATTGTGAATGTGCCGCTCGATGATCTGGACGGCGCGGTCCGGATTCTCGAGGAACTGCAGAACAAGCCGGAGGCGGAATTGAAGGCCATGCAGGAGGCGAACTGGAGATTGCTGGCCGAACACTTCAACTGGGATCGCTTCAGCGGGCAGGTCAAGGAGGCGATTGAAGGCGCAAGTTCGCCTGCTCTTCTGCCCGAAACACGCGCTCGAAAGTTGTTTCTCCAAGGGCGTGCCTGGACAGCTCCCAGTTCGCCGTTGAATCCCGTCAATCTGTTACGCAAAGCGAAGCGCAGCTGGAAACCTCGTTGTTCACCGGGGAGCTGACATGAAAAAGAATGCCTGCCGGATTTGCGGTGCCGATGTCACGCCCTATGGAAAAGCCACGGTTCTGCGGAAATACGAAGTGCAGTACTTCGAATGCTCCGCGTGCGGCTTCGTGCAGACCGAGGAGCCCTATTGGCTCGCGGAAGCTTATTCCGAGGCGATTGCGCGAACCGATATCGGGCTGGTCAACCGGAACCTGTTCAACGCACGTGTTGCATCCAGCGTGATCAACTGGTTCGTGGACGGTGGAGCGCGTTTTCTGGATTACGGCGGCGGGTACGGTCTGTTTACCCGGCTGATGCGCGATCGCGGATACGACTTTCACTGGCAGGACAAATACGCCAGGAACCTATTTGCGCAGGGCTTTGAAGATGCCGTGACGGACACATCGCGTTTCGAGATGATCACCGTCTTCGAGCTGGTCGAGCATCTGGCTGACCCCGTGGCCGAACTGCAAAAGTTGTGTGCATCCACCGATCATCTTCTCATCAGCACACTTCTGGTACCTGAAAGCCGGCCGAAACCCGGGGAGTGGTGGTATTTCGCTCTTGAGCACGGCCAGCATATCGGGCTCTTCACGCGTCAGTCTCTTCACGCTCTGGCTGAACGGCTGGGGCGCAAGCTCTGTTCGAACGGGAAGTCGATTCATTACATCGGCACTCGGAACATCTGTCCGGCAAGCTTCCGGCTTGCCGTGAGCGGGCCGGGCCGATGGCTGGCCGATGTCGCGTGTCGTCGTTCGACGTTACTCCTGAAAGATGCCGGTGGAGATGCGGCGGATATCCGTTGATCAAGAACCTTGCCATTCTGTTCCGCGACGTGGGCCTGTACCTGCTCGACAGGCTTTTCATCCTGTTGACGCCTCGCCCTGAAACACAACCGCAAACCCTCCTGGTTGTACGGCTGGACGAAATCGGCGATTTCGTCGTCTGGCTGAACGCGGCCGAGGGCCTGAGACAGCGGTATCCCGGGTGGAGAATCTGCCTGGCGGCAAACGAGATCTGGGCCGATCTCGCGGGTGTCGTGCGCTCGTTCGACGAGGTCATCCCTGTTCGGGTCCGGTCTCTGCGCGTCAGCCCTTTGTACCGCTATCGCCTGTTGCAGTACGTGCGGCGAAGGGGATTCCATACCGTCATTCATCCTGTGTATTTTCGGGAGAAGCACTTTCCGGATGCGGAAGCCATTGTCAGAACGTGCGGAGCGGTCGAGCGCATCGGTTCGACGGGTAACGGTTTTACGTGGCGATCGCGCGTCGGATCGTCGACCTATACGCGGCGGGTGGACGCCCTGCCTCAGCCGGCGGGACAACTCAGGCAAAACGCCTGGTTTGTGCGTGAGCTCGGAATGACATCGTTTCGCGCCGGACTGCCTCGCCTGCCCGCCCTTGATGATGTGCCTGACGCGTTTCCCGGTACTGCTCCATATTTCGTGCTTCTGCCGGGAGCCGGGAGCCCGCTCCGGATGTGGCCGCTGGAGCGCTTCGCGAAGATTGCGCGCCGGATTCATGACCGCACAGGATGGGTCGGGGTGATCTGCGGATCCTCTTCGGAGCGGGCTCTTGGAGAGCAGCTTGCGGTCCTGGCGGAAAAGGGGCTGATGAACTGGGCCGGCCGGACCACTGTGAAGCAGTTGGCGGGTATCATTTCGTCGGCAAAGATGGTCCTGGGAAACGAGACGTCCGGGATCCATCTTGCCGCCGCCCGCGATGTTCCCGCCGTCTGCATTCTGGGCGGTGGTCATTTCGGACATTTCGTCCCCTACGAATTAGATGACAACACGTCTTCTCCGGGCCCTTCTTTCGCCGTTCATCCCATGGACTGTTTTCGCTGCAATTGGAAATGCATTTATCCGCTGAATCCCGGGACCCCGGCGCCGTGCATTGACGCAATTCAGACGGATGATGTTTGGGCCGTGGTGGAAGGTGTGCTCGCGCGTGTACAGGTGGGAAGCGGCGTGCGGCGTGACCCCTGAAAGACGTCCGCGGCCCGCGGCGACTTTCGGCGGAAAATGATCGTGCTTGTGTTCACTCTTTATGCCAATGATTTCAAAATGTTTGCGACTGGAAGCGTGATGCCATGATTCCCCAATCCTTGATGATTACGGTCGGGTTTCTCATAGGCGTGTTTCTGATCACCGTCTATTCATACTCGACCAACAGCATGATCCTGTTGTACGCGATGGTGGCCGTCCCGCCTCTCGTCTTTCTCATCAATCGCCCGGATTTCCTGCTCGTTTGCGTGGTGGCATTGTTCACCAGTTTTCTCTCGTTTCCCGGACTTCCGTGGAACTTCAGCGCCTTCCTTCTCTTCGCCTTTCTCTTCTCCGGGATCATCTTCGTCGGTAACATCATATCGAAGAATTCCCGGCCGCTTCTTTTGCCGTATCGATTCGCCCTGATTCTTGGGTTGGTGTTGCTGGTTACGGCCAGCATCAGGGGATTCGGCATTCGCGCTTTCGGCAGCGAGACGTGGGGAGGATCCCTGTACATTCACCTGTTCGTGGCCATTTGGTTCCTGCTCATGGCGCGGTATTGCGACCTGACGGTGCGGCAGTGGAAGCTGGCGATTTACGGGATGTGCCTGTTGTCCATTCTTCCTGCAGCCGCGCAGGCCTTGTACGCGTTGAGCGGCGGCCGCATCTACCAGCAGTTCATGTTTGTGTCTACCGACGTGGTTTCGACTTTGGGAGTGGCCCGGGATGTTCGATCTTCAACGGGATTGGCGCGCTTCCAGCTGGCCAATGTAACCAGTATTTACGTCTGCTTCCTGGCGTTGCTGATGCTGTATAGAAAGCAGAACCGTTTGGTCGTGTACGCCTTGTTCGGCGTCATGGCCATTCTGGTGGGATTGTCGGGGCACCGCGCCGCGATGCTTCACAACACGATCCTGATCACCCTTTATGCGTACCTGAGCATGAAGGAGAGGAATGTGTGGCGTGTGCTCTTCAATCGGTACACGATGATCCTCGGCGTCCTTTTTCTCGTCCTGTTGCTTTTTGCAGACAAACTGCCGTTGGCCTATCAGCGAGCCCTGTCCTGGATTCCATTCATCAGCGTGTCCTTCGAGGCCAAGATGGATGCCGCAAGCACAACGGGATGGCGCTATGAAATCTGGCAGATGATGCTGAAGGAGATGCCCAAGTACCTTCTTCTCGGAAAGGGCTTCGCCTTTTCCGCCAAAGACGTGATGAACGTGATGCTGGGGTCGAGGGACGAATATGCCGCGGTCCTGGCGACGCGCAACTACCACAACGCGTTGCTGGGAACCATCATGGATCTTGGTCTGCCCGGGCTTTTTGCGGCGCTTGGATTTATCGCGTCGGTGGTGATCCTGGAGCTGAAGCGTTTGCGTGCGCCGTGGAACAGCCATCAGCTGCAGCACTATCATCGCGTCTTCTATGCGTCGTTCTTTGCCTACATCATCGTGTACTACTTCTTCGCGGGCGGAATGAACGCCTTCATCAACATGTTCATCTGGGTGGTTGTTATGGAGGGGTTGGCGCGGGCCGATGCGGCCCTGGCGCCAAAACCGCCGGAGCCGGACGCCCCGAAGCTGGCGGACCCGAAATTCAACAGGAACTCCATCGGCAGATTTTCGTCCCCGTACAGGTAGTCTCTTTTCGCTCCCATGCGTGTCAGCGTCATTACCCCCTGTTACAACGGAGGCGCCTTTCTGCCGCGTTGTTGCGCGTCGGTTGCCGACCAAGGGGAGGCCCTGGCGGAACACATCGTTGCGGATGGCGGATCCACGGACGGCACGGTGGAGTGGCTGAAGCGGCAGCGGAATCTCCGTTGGGTCAGCGAGAAGGACCGCGGCATGTACGACGCGATCAACAAGGGATTCAGGATGGCCGGCGGCGATATCGTGGCGCACCTGAACTGCGATGAGCAGTACCTTCCCGGCACCCTGGCCGCCGTTGCGGATGTGTTTGCCCGACATCCCGGTGTGGATATTGTTTTTGGCGACCTGGTCCTCGTGCGCCCGGATGGATCGCCCCTGGCCTTCCGGAAGGCGTACCCGCTTCGATGGCCGTACGTGGCGGCCAGCTTCCTGTACGTTTCCACCTGCACTCTGTTTTACCGGCGGCGCCTGATCGAAGAGGGCTTACGGCTTGACGCGGAGTACAAGACCGCTGGAGATGCGGACTTTGTCGTGCGGCTGTTGCGGGCGGGGTACAGGACGTTTCACGTGAAGCGATTTCTTTCAGCTTTCACGATGACAGGTTCGAATATGGGGTCTTCTGACGCCGCGGCGGGCGAAGGCAATATCCTGTATGCGCGCGCCCCCGGTTGGGTTCGGAGAACCGCGTGGTTGCTGCGGGCGCTTCGTCTGCTGGAAAAGGGCTTGAGCGGGGCCTATGCCCACCGCGGGCCCGTGTCCTATTCAATCTATACGAACGATTCGCCCGCCTGTCGGAAGCCGTTCAAAGCCGAGTCTCTTTCCTGCCGGTGGAAGACTTCGTAAGGGGTGGGGACGGTATCCCGGAGCCATAGGCGGATCACATCATGGTTTTTCTGCTGGTTCATAACTACTACGCGATTCGCGGTGGCGGCGAGGATCGTGTCTTTGATGCCGAGGCATCGTTGCTCGAAGCGCATGGACACCGCGTCGTGCGCTACACGGCCTCAAACGACCGGATCGACGACGTTTCGCGCGTGGCATTGGCGGCCAGGACCGTCTTCAACCGGACGGTCTATGCGGAGCTCCGTGAACTGATCAAAGCTCATAAGCCCGAGCTTGTTCATTTCCATAACACGTTTCCCCTCGTCTCGCCGGGCGCGTACTACGCGGCCCGGGATGAAGGCGTCCCCGTGGTGCAGACGCTCCACAACTACCGGCTTGTTTGCCCGCAGGGAAACCTGGTTCGACGAGGCCGACTGTGCAGCCGATGTGTCGGCCGCGTCCTGCCCTGGCCTGCGGTGCTCTACGGTTGTTATCGGAGCAGCCGGGGCACATCGGCGGTGGTCGCCGCCATGCTGGCGATTCATCGCGCCTGCGGCACGTGGAAATCGATGGTCAACGCCTATATCGTCCCCAACCGTCTTGCGCGGGAGCGTTTCATCCAAGGAGGACTGCCTCCGGCGCGGGTTCATGTGAAGCCGCACTTCGTTCCGCGGGATCCCGGTCCCGGACGCGGAGGTGCGGGGGCCGTCTTTGTCGGCCGGTTGTCTTCGGAAAAAGGAGTGGCGACCCTGCTGCGGGCCTGGGAGACCCAACGGCGGATTCCGCTTTCGATTGTGGGCGAGGGTCCGCTTTCCGGATGGGTCAGGGAGCGCGTCGCCGGCATGCCCCATGTCGCCTATCTCGGACCGCAATCGCCTGAACGCGTATTGGAGCTGATGGGCAATGCGCTGTGCGTGGTCTTCCCGTCCGAGTGTTCCGAAATGTTCGGCCTGGTGGTCATCGAGGCCTTTGCCAGGGGAACGCCCGTGGTGGCCTCGTCCACGGACGCCATTCGGGAGCTGGTTGATGACCGGCGTACGGGGTTGCTGTTCGAAACGGGAAATGCGGCGGACCTTAATGAAAAAGTGTCCCTTCTTGCCGACCAGCCCGCGGAGGTCCGGGGAGGCCTCCGGCGCGTCGTAGGCCGCGGCCACCAGGTCGCCGCGGGTGACGTCGATCTCGTCGGCCAACCGCAGGGT
>ERZ1645192.2108-NODE-2108-length-16562-cov-5.300176_pt1 | contig 16562 bp, 15 predicted proteins | sample MGYA00575354_ERZ1645192 | MGnify/ENA primary metagenome ERZ1645192 (study PRJEB40844, sample SAMN11349763) | freshwater sediment metagenome | isolation source: river sediment | host: Sediment | place: India: Faizupur Khadar , New Delhi | collected 2017-02-21 ... | reverse complement strand
GCGTCCGTGGCGGACACGTCGTTGGCGACGATCAGGTCGAGCCCTTTCTCGAGCAGTTTCCTTTTCGCTTCCTCTTCCAGGTTTTCCGTCTCGGCGGCAAAGCCGACGAACACGCGATTGCCCTTCCGGGCGGAGACCCGCTTCAGAATATCCGGCGTTCGCTCGAGATGAACGGTCGGGGCAAAGTCGCTGCCGTTCTTCTTCTTGATCTTGCTCTTGCTGATCATGGCCGGACGCCAGTCCGCCACGGCCGCGGCCATGACCAACGCGTCGCACCATTCGATGTTCTTCTCGACCGCGTTGAGCATCTCCTCGGCGGTCATGATCTGAATCACCTTCACATCGGGCGGCTCGATAGACACCGGGCCGGAGATCAGGATCACCTCATGCCCGCGTTGCCGAGCGACGCCGGCGACGGCGTAGCCCATCTTGCCGGACGAGCGGTTGCTGAGGAAACGAACGGGATCGAGCGGTTCGCGGGTGGGACCGGCTGTGACAAGCAGCTTCATAGTCTAAAGTCCAAGGTCCAACGTCCAAGGTCGTCCTCTCTCCACTTTAGACTTTGGACCTTGGACTTTGGACTCAAAGCACCTTCTCCACGGCCCTGACAATCTTCTCCAGACCACACAATCGCCCCGCCCCGACGACGCCGCAGGCGAGTTCGCCCTTCTCGGTGTCGAGCACGTTGATGCCGCGCTTCTTCAAGGTCTTCACGTTGTCCCGCGTGGCGGGGTTGAGCCACATTTTCTCATTCATCGCGGGGGCGACGATCACGGGCGACGTGGTGGCCAGCACCGTTGCGGACACGATGTCGTCCGCCAACCCGTGGGCCATCTTGGCAATCACGTTGGCGGTACACGGCGCAATCACGATCGCGTCGGCGGAGGAAAGATCGAGATGCTGGAACGCCTCCGCGGGAGTCGCCTCCGCGCGCCCCACCGGCACGGGATGACGCGTCAGCGCGAGAAACGTCAGCGGTCCAACGTACTTCGCCGCCGCCTCGGTCATCATGACCCAGACATCCCAGCCCCTGCCCGTCATGAGCCGGACAAGTTCGGCCGCCTTGTACGCCGCGATGGAGCCGGTCACACCAAGAACAATCCGTTTACCTGCTTTCATCGTTCCTCTTCTCCAAACCTGAAACTTGAAACCTGAAACCTGAGTCTCGGAGTACTGATCTGTCTTCCACTCAGGTTTCAGGTCTCCGGTTTCAGGTTTCCTTCACGTCATCCGCCCGATTCCTGATCTTGTGCCGTTCCGCGAGAATGATCGCGCGCATGTTGTCGTACGCTTCGGCAAGGCTGTCGTTGACGACAGCGTACTTGTATTCCTGCCAGTGCGAAATTTCCTCTTCGGCCTGCTTGAGCCGGCGCGCGATGGTGTCGTCCGTGTCCTTGCCGCGCTTGACGAGCCGGTTTTTCAGAATCTCCAGCGACGGCGGCACGACGAAAATATCGATCAGCTCGCGATGCAGCGGGTCGCCCGGCGGCGCCTTGTTGACGCAGTCACGAATGGTCGCAGCGCCCTGGACATCGAGATTCATCAGCACGTCCTTGCCCGCCTGCAAAGCCTTGATCGCCGGGGTCTTGGGCGAACCGTAACGGTAGCCGTGCACGATCGCGGTCTCAAAGAACTCGCCCTCCTTGAGCTTACGTTCGAACTCCTCGGGCTTCATGAAGTAGTAGCTCTTGCCGTCGATCTCTCCCTCGCGGGCCGGGCGGGTCGTGGCAGTAATGGCGTAGTGCAGGGACTTGAACTCCGCCTGCAGCTTGTCGCAAAGGGTGGTCTTCCCCGCGCCCGAGGGCGCGGAGACGATAAAGATCATGGGCTTCCAGGTTGGCTTGATCATTCGATGTTCTGCACCTGTTCGCGGATACGTTCCAGTTCGGCCTTGAGCGCCACCACGTCCTTGATAATCGCGCTGTCGTTGGCCTTCGACCCCATCGTGTTCACCTCGCGGAACATTTCCTGGGCCAGGAAATCCAGCGACCGGCCGACCGGCTCGGCCGACTGCATCAGCTGGCGCGCCTGCTTGACGTGGCTGTCGAACCGGGTGATTTCCTCGGTGATGTCCGATCGGTCGGCAAACAGAGCCAGCTCCCGAAGCATCCGTTCGTCCGATGCTTCCATCGTAAACCCGGCGGCCTGCAAGCGGGCCTGAAGCTTTTCCCGGTAATGCTCCGCCACGGTCGGAGCCTGTTTCCTGATCCGCTCCAACGCGTTGACGATTTTCACCAGCCGCTGTTCCATATCCTTCTGAAGCGTCGCTCCCTCGCGCGTGCGCATCCGTGCCAGCGAGTTCAGCGCGTCTTTCAGCGCCCTGGCCACGATGGGCCACGCCTTTTCCGCCGCATCGGTCGGCTGCTCATACCGGACCACGTCCGGCAGGCTCAGGAGCAGGCTGCCGCCGAAGTCGTCGTTCAGTTTCAGCCGCCTGGCCGTCCGGCGCAATTCCTCCACGTACGCCTTCGCCAGCGCCTCGTCGACGCATACCGCATTCTGCCGCGCCAGGGATGATAGCCGGATCACGACCTCCCCGGTTACACGGCCGCGCGAAAGAACTTTGTGGATCTCTTCGACGACCAACGGCTCGAGCGCGGTCAGCGAGCGAGGCAGGGAAATCGAGATGTCCAACTGTTTCCGATTCACGGAACTCAGTTCGACTTCAACCTTCACCCCGTTCGCGGAGGCCATCCCCCGCCCGTGCCCGGTCATACTTTTGAGGCTCATGGGTCCTGGTGCGTTGTGCTTGGTGCTTCGTGCGTTGTGCTTGGTGCGTTGCCATGAACCAGGCACTCAGCACGAATGCTTCATTTATGCTTCTTTTCCCACTCGGCCACCTGCTGGACATCCTTGTCGCCACGGCCCGAGAGGTTGATGATGATCACATCGCTCTTCTTCCACCGTCGCCTGTTCCTGATCACATAGGCCACCGCATGCGCCGACTCCAGCGCCGGAAGGATCCCCTCCCAGCGCCCGAGCGCGTTGAACGCATGCACGGCTTCTTCGTCCGTGGCATGGGAGTACTCGACCCTCTTCATGTCGCGAAGGAGCGCGTGTTCAGGCCCGACGGCCGCGTAATCCAAGCCCGCGCTGACGGAATGGGTCAGGCGGATCTGCCCGTCGCTGTCCTGCAGGACATACGTCCGAGTGCCCTGGAGCACGCCGATACGGCCGTCCGCGAACCGCGCCGCATGCTGGCCGGAACGGATTCCGAGCCCGCCGGCCTCGACACCGATCATTCTCACGCCACGATCCTTCAGGAACGGGTGAAACAGGCCGATGGCATTGCTGCCGCCGCCGACGCACGCCACCAGCACCGTCGGCAGTCGGCCCTCGCGCTCGAGAATCTGCTTACGCGCCTCGCGTCCGATGACGCTCTGGAAATTGCGAACCATGACGGGATACGGATGCGCGCCGTAGGCCGTGCCGAGAACGTAATGCGTCGTGCGCACGTTGGTCACCCAATCCCGCATCGCCTCGCTGATGGCTTCCTTCAAGGTCTGCTGGCCCGCCGTGACGGCCACGACCTCCGCGCCCAGGCTCCGCATCCGGAACACATTGAGAGCCTGCCGCTCCATGTCCACCTTGCCCATGTAGACGACGCACTCGAGACCGAACATCGCCGCCACGGTCGCCGTGGCAACCCCATGCTGTCCCGCGCCCGTTTCGGCGATCACGCGCTTCTTGCCCATGCGCACCGCCAGCAGGACCTGCGCGAGGCTGTTGTTGATCTTGTGCGCGCCGGTGTGGCAGAGGTCCTCGCGCTTGAGATAAATGCGGCCGCAGCCGATCTTGCGTGTCATCTGCTCGGCGAAGAAGAGCGGGGTCGGCCGGCCCACATAATCCCGGAGATAGTAATCCAGCCGGCGGAGGAACGCCGGATCGCGAACCGCGCGCTCGTACTCGCGAGACAATTCCCGCAACGGCTCCATCAGGGTTTCGGGGACGAAAATGCCTCCATAGGGCCCGAAATGACCCAGCGAATCGGGGTCGGTGTTCTTGATGACTACCTTTTTCGACATTGCTTGATAAACTCTCGAACTTTCTCGAGGTCCTTCTTTCCCGGCCGCAGTTCCACACCGGAACTGACATCCACACCCCACGGCTTGACCTTCCGGATCCCCTCCCTGACATTCTCCGCGTTCAGGCCGCCGGCCAGGACCACCGGGGTATCGCTCGTCTTCACGAACTCCCGCGAACGATCCCAATCCCCGACGATGCCCGTGCCGCCGGGGGTTTCGGCACTGTAGCTGTCCAGGACAAACGCGTCAACGTGGTAGGCCTCGGGCGGATCCGGGAGCTTCCGCTCCACGCTGAACGCCTTCCAGACCTTGACGGGCATCAGTTCGCAAATCTCCGGCGGCTCGTGACCATGAAGCTGAACCACGTCCAGCTTCGCAATCTTGATCGCCTTCGCGATCTCCGCGAGTTGCGAATCCACGAAGATTCCCACCTTTTGGATCGTGGCCGGCAAATCCCGCGTCCAGTCCGCGACGTCCTCCGCCTTGACCGCGAGGCGGGACATATGCAAGAAGACAAAACACATCACATCCGGCTTGAGCACCGCCACGGCCTCGACATCTTCCGGGATGCACAACCCGCAGATTTTCACGAAGACTTTTTTCATAGCGTCATCAAATCCTTGACGGCCTTTTCAATGGCCCCCTGCCTCAACAAACTCTCTCCGACCAGCACTGCGTGAACCCCCTCCGCCTTCAGCCGGGCGACGTCGCCGGCGGAGCGAATCCCGCTCTCGCTGACCACTGTACACTCTTTCGGTGCCAAAGGCTTCAGCCGAATGGTGGTTTCGAGCGAAATCCGGAACGTCTTCAAATCGCGGTTGTTGACGCCGATACACCGCACCGGCAGGGCTGCCACGCGGGTCATTTCCCTCTCGTCGTGGACCTCGACGAGAGGCTCAATCCGGGCCTCGCGGCACAGCTCCACAAAATCCCTCAACCGTGCGTCATCCAGTACCGCGGCAATCAGCAGGGCGGCGGAAGCCCCGAGGGAGGCGGCGTGCCAGATCTGCCATTCATCGACGATGAACTCCTTGTACAGAAGCGGCAATGCGACGGCCGAACGCACGTCGCGAAAATCGTCTTCTCCGCCGCCGAAGAACTTCCTGTCCATCAGGACCGAGACGGCCTGCGCGCCGGCGTTCTCGTAGGCCATCGCAATCGTCTTCGCATCGAACGGCTCGCGAATCGGGCCGGCCGACGGCGAACGGCGCTTGACCTCGGCGATCAAGCCCATCGGCACGGAATGAAGCGCCGCGACGAAATCCGGCGCGCGGCCGCGCCGCCGGGCCGCCGACTCCAGTTCGCCCATCGGGCGCGCCGTCTTGAAGGCGGCCACTTCATCGCGCTTGTTCGCGACAATCTCTTCAAGAATGTTCATGAGGGCTTGGATTCTGTTTCAAATAGGCCTCGATAAACAAATCGATTTCTCCGTCCAGCACCGCCTGCGTGTTCCCCGTTTCCACCTCGGTCCGATGGTCCTTCACCATCGTGTACGGCTGAAGCACGTACGAGCGGATTTGCCGGCCCCAGGCAATCTCCCCCTTCTCCCCGTAGAATTTCTCCATTTCCTTTCGCTTCTTGTCCATTTCCAACTCGTTCAGCTTGGCCAGCAGCATTTTCATCGCGCGGTTGCGGTTGCTGTGCTGGGAACGTTCGGCCTGGCAGGCAACGACAATGCCGGTCGGGATGTGCGTGAGACGGATCGCCGAATCGGTCTTGTTGACGTGTTGGCCACCCGCTCCGCTCGACCGGTAGGTGTCCACGCGCAAGTCTTTCTCGTCGATCTCGATTTCGACATCGTCGTCCACTTCGGCCACGACATCCAGCGAGGCGAACGAGGTGTGGCGCCGCTTATTGGCGTCGAAGGGGCTGATCCGGACCAGGCGGTGCACGCCGCGCTCCGCTTTCAGATATCCGTACGCGTACGGCCCCGTCACGAGGAACGTGACGCTCTTGATGCCCGCTTCCTCGCCGGCCAGGTAATCCAGGACGCTCAACTCGAACCCGCGCTTCTCGCAGTAGCGGCAATACATGCGGTACAGCATCGCGTTCCAATCGCAGGACTCGGTGCCGCCCGCGCCCGCGTGGAGGCTCAAGTAGGCGTTGTTCGCGTCGAATCTTCCGCTCAGCAGGGCACGCATCTGAAGATCGGCCTTCTCGATCTCGGCCTGCTTGAAATGATCCTCGATTTCACGAACGACGGCGGCTTGCTGGACGGTGTCGGTTTCGCCCTCGGCCAGCTCGATCAGCAGGCCGGTTTCCTCCATCCTCCGGGCAAGGGCATCGAACGGACCCAGAAGGGCCTTCAGCGCATTGGTCCGGGCGATTTTTTCCTTCGCCTTGACCTGGTCGTTCCAGAAAGACGGCGAGGCGGCTTCGGCCTCCAGCTCGGCCAGGCTGTTGCGGCGATTGGCGACGTCAAAGATACCTCCGCATCTCTTCGAGAGCCTGCAGGTTTCTTTGAAGCCGCTCTTTCAAATCGTCGAACATGGCAAACCCTTTCTATTGAACAGTCCGGCTAGATTACACAGGAAGAATCCCGAGAGGAATTCATTTCTGGCCGCGGGACCGCCACGGCCGCAAGACGAACAGGGCGGCCAGGCAGAGTCCCGTGCACAGTCCCGCAAACATGTCGCCGTGTCGCGTGTAGAAGGTCATGGCCCAAGGTTCACCGGGCACCTCGACGGTCGCTTTCTTGAAGCCGGCGACCCGCGTGCAGCCCTTGTCATCGGTCAGCATCGCGGTCACGCGTCCGCTCCGGTCGATGACGCACGACACGCCGGTGTTCGCGCACCGGACCGCGGGCACGCCGTTCTCCACGCACCGGAAGACACATTGAATCATATGCTGCTTGGACGCGAAAGACGGCTCGAACCATCCGTCGTTCGTCTGGTTGATCAGGAGGCGCGCGCCGTTGCGGACGGACTCCCGCGAGAGCGCGGCCACGGTGTCCTCGAAACAGATCAGCGCCGAGAACGCCACCGGCGGCTGATCCAGGTGGAACACGGTGCTCGTGGAGCCGGGCGTGAAGCCGTCCACGATGGGCGTCACGGCCTTGAGGAACGGGAAGATGCGCTGCAGCGGCACATACTCGCCGAAGATGACCAGGTGCCGCTTGTCGTAGCCGCCGGCGATCTTTCCGGACGCGTCGACGAGGAACGTGCAGTTGTAATAGAGCGGCCCGTCGTCGGTCCACTCGGTGTCGATCGAGCCGGCCAGCAGCGGCACTCCGTTCGTGACCAGTTCGCACACGAGGTTGTAGGCCTCCGGGCTGACGCGCAGTTCCTCGGGGTCCGCCGTTTCGGACCAGACGAGGAGATCCGGTTTTTCGCCGATCAGGGCGTTCATCGACAAGCGCCGCAGCGTGTCGCGGATGGTCTGGAACTGCTCCGGCATGGAGAACCAGGGCTGCGGAATATTCGGTTGCACCAGCGCCACGCGCAGCGGCCGGGACGGCGGCACGGGCTGCTGGAGACTGTGCTTCCCGTCCAGGATCAGCGCCGCCAGGACAAGCGCCGCCAGCATCAGCTCCGGGTGCGGGTGTTTCCAGCGTCCGCTTCGATCCATGTACTGCAGGAGCGTCAGGGCGACCGCCGCGTTCACCCCCGCGATCATCGCCGATACCGCGTACACACCGCCCCACCGCGCCGCCTGGATCAGGTAGATGTGCCGGTATTGGGTCGCCCCCAGGGGATTCCACGCAAAGCCGGTGGCAAAAACGGAGCGCGCGTATTCCAGCGCCACCCACCCCGCGGCGCACAGCACCATGAGCCCGAAGTGGGCCCGCCAATGCTCGACGCCGAGCCGCCGGCACAGCATGGAAAAGAGGAGCGCGAAGAGCATCACGTACAGCGCGCAGTAGAGCGCAAGCCCGATCGCGCCGGGCGCCGAGACATACCGAAGCCATCCGATCGATGGAATCCAGAACACGGCCCCGCCGACGAGTCCCAGCGCGAGCGCCCGGCGCGGCGGCGCGTCCCGCACGGCCAGCATCAACGGGACCAGGGCAACCCACGCAGACAGGGCCCATTCCAAGGGAGGAAATGAGGCGAAGAGCAGGAGTCCCGTGATGACGGCCCCAAGCCACGGCACAAAACGGCGGTTGATGTCACCCAGTTGCATAAACGGTCCGCGATGGTAGTTGAATCGGACGTTTTTGCAACCTCTAGCAGCCGTTGATGCGCGGAACCGGGGACGGTCGCCGGCTTACGGCGGGTAGTACGCGTTGGTGCGCTGCACCCACACGCGGTAGAAGCACGGGAAGGTCACGATGGGCGACGCATCCGTGTACGTGTTCGCGGGCGGCCACGAGCGCAGGCCGATCGCAACGTTCGTCCACGTGCCGGCCGCCAGGTTGACGCTGCGTTGAAGAACGTAGACGCGGCCCGTGGCACTGCTCCAGGTCACCAGTTCGTTTGTGGCCTGTTGCCCCACGCGCGTCAACCGGAAGCAGGAAGCGGGATTGTTCGGATCCGTGCCGGCGATGAACTCATCGCCGCTGCGGGTCCAATCCCCGTCGGGGTCAAGAGCCGCGTCGGCCGGATCGTTCGGGTCCAGCCGGTAATCGATCTCGTATCCGTCGAGCATGCCGTCGCCGTCGGTATCCCCGTACGGATTCACGAACTCATACGCGCCCATGTCCGCGATGATCAGGGCGTCGTCGTTCCCGTCGAGCGGGCGCGGGACACCGTCCTTGTCCAACAGCGCCACGTCATTCGTGCCGGTGTCGATGCACGGCGAAGCGGCCGTCAGGCGGAAGTTGTGCGCGGGGATGGAGACAAACGCGGGCGCGTTCGTGATATTCCCCTCGCCTTCGGGCAGGGGCTCCGTGCAGGTGTAACTGATCCAGCCGCCTTCCCAGTTCGGATTGTTCGTGCACTCGTTGTAATAAACGATGCAATTCACCATCCGTCCGTAGAACACCCCTCCGGCGCTCTGCAATGCCCAATTGGTCACGACCGAACAATGGAAGAGATCTCCGCCCTCCGCCCCGCCCCCGCGGTACGCCATGTTGCTCGAGAGCGTGCTGTTGTAGAGCGTGCTGTAGTAGGTGCCGCCGCCCAGGAAGGAGAAGTTGTCGCGGACACTGCAGGCATTCAGCACTCCCTGCCACACACCACCGCCCGCGTCGGACGAGTAGTTGCGCTTTACGGTGCAATTGTACAGCGTGCCCTGAAACACACCGCCGCCGACCTTCGCCGCCACGTTATCCGTGATGATGCAGTTCGTCAGCACGCAACTCACGTCGCTGCACCAGACACCGCCGCCACTGCGCTCGTCGTAATAGTCGCCCGCCAATCGCGTGTAGCCGTTGGTGATGGTGAACCCGCTCAACGTCGAGCCGGGGGCCATGAAAACACAGCGAATGGCGGCATCGCCCCAGGGCCCGTCTCCGCGGATGAACGTGACATTCGGGCCGTTCACGCTTTGAACGGTGATCGCGTTCGTGATCGACAGACGGTTGGTCAGGCTCGAGTACTCGGGGAAGTTGGTCGTGCCGCCGGTCTGGTAGTACCCGTTCGTCACCAGGACCAGGTCGCCGTCGGCGGAAATGTCACAGGCCGCCTGAATCGTCCGGGCAGCCGTGGTCCAGCTGGTAAACGGCTGCACGGGATTTGTGCTGTTCAAATTGACGTAGCGGGTCGCCGCACCGGCGCCGGGCGGAAGGCAAAGCAAGGCGCAGAGGATACACAAGAAGATGGCCGCGTCATGTCTTGGTTTCATAAAAGACGCCCTTCCTGAGTTGAACACAGCGACAAGTTAGTGCAAAAAAGTTCGGCGCGCGAGAGGAAAATACACTACGCTTTAAAGAAAGCGGTTCGCCCATGAACGTGATGCTCATTGCCGGATTCGTCGCCCTTGTCATCCTGGGCGTGATCTTCAGCTGGCACCTCGCGGCCCGGCGCCGCAAGGAGCTTGCCGAATGGGCCGCCGCGCACGGGCTCGCGTTCTCGCCGGCCAAAGACAACTCCATGGACGTTCAGTTCCCGGCGTTTGACTGTCTCAAAGCCGGAAGCAACCGCTATGCCTACAACATCATGCACGGGAAATGGTCGGACCGCGACTTTGTCGGCTTCGATTACCATTACGAGACGCATTCCCACAGCAGCAAGGGCGGACGGCAAACCCACCACCACTACTTCTCCGCAGCCATCCTGTCCTGCCCCATCCCCCTTCGCGCGCTGTTGGTCCGGCCGGAGGGGTTCTTCGACAAGATCGGCGAATTTTTCGGGTTCGACGACATCGACTTCGAGTCGGCCGAATTCAGCCGCAGTTTCTACGTGAAATCGCCCGACAAAAAATGGGCCTATGACATCATCCATCAACGCACGATGGAATTCATGCTCGCCGCGCCCCGGTTCAGCCTGCAATTCGCGGGGAACGCGGTAATCGCGTGGCGCGGGTCCACGTTCAAGCCCGGGGACTTCGAACAGGCCGAGGAACTGGTCCGGGGGATCCTCGACCGCGTGCCGGAGTATGTGGTGAAACAGCAAATGGGACAGGCCTGATGACCAATTTCCAATTGCCAATGGGCCATTGGAAATATAAGGACAGCTACATGGAACTGATTCTCATTGCCGCCGCCGCCATCCTCCTTCCCCTCTTCGGACTCATCGGCATGTATAACTCGCTGGTGAAGCTCCGCCAGCAGTGCCGCGAATCGTGGTCGTCGATCGATACTGAACTCAAGCGCCGCTACGACCTGATCCCGAATCTCGTCGAAACCGTCAAGGGCTACGCGGCGCACGAACGCAGCGTTCTGCAGTCGGTCACCGAGGCGCGGAGCAAGGCGCTCGCCTCGACCGGCACGCCGGTCAGCCAGGCGGCGGACGAAAACATCCTCGTCGGCGCCGTGCGCCAGCTGCTCGGTGTCGTCGAGCATTACCCCGAGCTGAAGGCCAATCAGAACTTTCTGAAGCTGCAGAGCCAGCTGTCGAACACGGAGGACCGCATCCAGGCCGCGCGGCGGTTCTACAACGCCAACGTCCGCGACATGAACACGAAAGTCGAAAGCTTCCCTTCCAACATCATCGCCGGCATTTTCGGATTCCGGAAAGAAGAGTTCTTCGAGATCGAGGACGTCGGCATGCGCGCCCCGCCGGTGGTCAACCCGTGATTTTTCCAACGTTTGGAAAAACGGGCCTCGAATTTTCCAAGGGTTGGAAAAATCTCAGGCAGACTTGATCGGCGTGCCGGAATTCGCATCGTGCCGCGCTTCCGAGCCGCACACCGGGCACTTCCACGAGGCGCCTTCCTTCAGCAGCTTCCAGCGGGTTTGCGATGCGTTGTAGCAGCGGATGCAAAGGCGATTCTGATCCTCGTCCACGAGGTAGTCGGCGTTCGGCGGCTGCTGAGGCGCGGTCTGAAGCAGGGCCAGTTGATTGCGCAATTCATCATTCTCGCGGCGAAGATTCGCGATCCGGCCGTTCATCCAGAAGAAGGCCGCCACAATTCCGCCGACAATGGTCACGAGCGCCGCAAGCCCTTCCAAAGCGATCATGGAAGGAACTATACGAATCTCCGCGCCGTTGTGGCAAGCACGGCGGGCGACGGCACCCTGCCGTTTTCCTGCAAAAAGGCCACTGCGACACAGAGTAGCCGCGCCCTCAAGGGCGTGGTGAATTGAGATGGCCACCGGCTTGCGCCGGCGGGTACGCGGGAAGAGTAGCCGCGCCCGCAAGGGCGTGGTGAATAAGGATGGCCACCGGCTTGGGCCGGCGGGTACGCGGAAGAGTAGCCGCGCCCGCAAGGGCGTGGTGAATAAAGATGGCCACCGGCTTGGGCCGGCGGGTACGCGGAAGAGTAGCCGCGCCCGCAAGGGCGTGGCGGATTAGCGATGTGCTCCGTTCTATCCTTCGAACGGCACGCCCAGCGAGGCCGGCGGCCGCGCCTCCAGCGAACGCAGCGCGCGCGTCAAGAATCTGCGGCCGCGCAGGGGTAATCGGGAAATCGTGCGCGCAACCCATTCCGCGTTGCCGATGCTCACGAACAGGAGCGTCAGGATCATGACGGGGAACGGCGCGACCTGAAGGACCTGCGACGGAACGCCGGGCAGCGCTGGCTGGAGCGCGACACCTAGCCATTGCAGAATGCCGAACAGGTAGGCGCCCAGCGCCGCCCGCACTGGATTCCAGCCGCCGAAAATGACGATCGCAAGCGCAATCCATCCGATGCCGTCCAAACCGGATATCGTTCCCCGCCAGCCGGCTTTGACGCTGAGCGAATAGGCCGGACCCGCGAGACCGACGACGGCCCCGCCCAACATCGTGTAAAGATACCGCAACCGGTTCACAGGGACGCCCCGCACGTACGCCGCCGCCGGCTGTTCCCCCAGCCCGCGGAGCACAAGCCCCGGCCGCGTTTTGAAGAACCACACCCACGCCAGCACAATGGCCGCAAGGCTCAGCACGGTGACTGTGTCGATCGAGAGCGCATGCGGCAGGCGGAATGACGGCACCACCGGCCCGGGCCGGTTCATGAACGGATTGCCGAGGAAGTAGGACAGGTCGCGGCAAAGCAGCGCGAGGACGAAGCCGACCGCAACCTGCGACTGCCGCAAGGTGATGCTGCAGAACGCGACGACCAGCGCGACGGCCGCGCCGATCCCCGCCCCGGCAAGAAATCCGAGAACGAGGCTGTCCGTCGTCACCGCGACGGCAAAGCTGCCCATGGCCGAAAGAAGGATCAGGCCATTGAGGGAGAGATTGATCACGCCCGCGCGTTCCGTGATCGTTTCGCCGACCACGGCAAAGATCAAGGGCGCCGTCGCGGCCAGGACGCCCGCAAGACCGATCAGCATGTTCTCACCGCACATCTAGGAGCTCCTCATCCATCGTCTCCTCGCCCCTTCCGCCATCAGCACGAACAGGACCAGCGCGCCCTGCAGAACGCCGGAGAGGGACGAATCCAGTTGAAGCATGATGGGCAGCTGAATGCTGCCGACGTTGATCGCCGCGAAGAACAGCGCGATCGGGATCGCCCACAACGCGCGGTACGCGGCGAGCATCGCGACGAGCAACCCGAGAAACCCGTAGCCGCTGGAGATGGACGGAATCAGCCGATGATAGACACTGGTCACCTGTAAAGCACCCGCCGCGCCCGCGAACAGACCGCACAGGATGAACGCCCACATCATGTACCGCGCCGGCGGGATTCCAAGCCGGTGGGAGGAACAAGGATTTTTCCCGACCGCCTTCAGCCGAAGACCAAAGCCGGTGTTCCGCACGAGAAGGGCAACCACCCCGATGCCCGCAACCGCCAGACCCAAGGCCCAGGGGCTGACATGGCCGCTGGCGAGTTCGGTCATCCACAGCGTCTCCGGAAACGGCTCCGTGCCGCTCATGGAGCCGATGCCCGGCCGCTTCCAGGGTCCGAAAATCAGCCACAACGAAATTGCCGTCGCCACGAAGTTCAAGCCCAGTCCGCCGAAGATTTCATGCACGCCGCCATAGGTCTTCAACGCGCCGGCGAGAGCGGCCCACAGCGCGCCGCCGATCATCCCGGCCGCGATCCCCGCGGCCAGCACGACGGCCGGCGGCAGGTCCGCGCCCTGCAGGAGCCGAAGAGCCCACGTCGTGAAAACCGCGCCGAGCATGATCTGGCCCTCGACACCGATATTCCAGAGTCCCGCGGTGAACGTGATCAACACGCCCGCCGTCGCCAGGATCAGCGGCACCCAGCCGCGGAGAACGTAGGCGAATTCCGCGAACGAATCCACGGATCCGGAAATCAGCTGCCGGTACGTCTCCAGCGGCGACGCTCCGGCCGCCTTCAACAACGCCGATGTAAACGCCACCGCGAGCGCCAACGCGCCCGCCTGCACGGCGGCATCCACAAACTTCTGTTTGAAGCCGGTCATTCGAACCCCACCCCGCCGATCCTCTGCCCGATCGTTTCGGCCCGGAGGCCTGCGGCATCCAGCGGGGCCGACATCCGGCCGCTGAAGAACACCACGACGCGATCGCTGTACTGGAGAAGCTCGTCAATATCCGAGCTCATGAAGAGAACGCCCGCCCCGTTCTGACAGCGCTTCTTCAACTGGTCCCAGATGTAGATGGACGATTCGATGTCGAGGCCCCGCGTCGGATGTTCGAGAAGGATCAGTCGAAGATCCTCTTTGAGCAGGCTGAGCAGAACCCGCTGCTGGTTCCCGCCCGAAAGGGATTCGACCGGGCTGGAGGGCCGCGCACGGATGTCGAAATCCGAAATCCGCTTCAGCGCCTGCCGTTCGGCCCCGGTCCAATCGATCGAAAAGTTGTTCCGCCCGGCCGCGAGCACGCAGTGTTCTGTGACCGTGAGCCCGCGAACAAGTCCGGCCTCCATTCGCGCCGCAGGCAGATACGCAACGCCCGCGTCCAGGAATTCGCGATACGGCCTCCGGGTCAGGTTCCGGCCGCTCACGCACACCCGGCCGCCGACGGGGCGAATCAATCCGGCGCACGCCCGCAGCAGCAACTCCTGTCCGCTGCCGTCCATGCCCGCCAGGCCGACGATCTCGCCGCGCTTCAACTCCAGGTTGGCGCCGCTGACGCTCAAGCGCCGGTCCTCGACCGACAAGTCGCGCACTTCCAGCACCGTCTCGCCGAGGGCGGCACGCGACCTGTGCGGCCGTTCGAATTCCCGGTCGAACATCATCCTCACCAGCGCGCCTTCATCGAACGGCCGCGCCGTCTCGCCGATCAGCCTTCCCTGCCTGAACACCGCGACCTGCCCGCACAGTTCCTCGACATCACGGAGCTTGTGTGTCACGAAAACAATCGTCATCCCCTGCCCCGACAATTGCCGCAAGGCCTGGAACAGCTTCTGTTTCTGGCCCGCACTGATGCCGGTCGTGGGTTCGTCGAGGATCAGAACGCGGACGCCGATCGCGAGAAGGCGCACGATCTCCAGCTGCTGCCGTTCTCCGACCGTCAGGGAATCCACCCGCGCTTCCGGATCCACAGAGAAATCGAAATCGCCGGCCAGCTTTCCCAACTCGGCGCAGGCGCGTTTGCGGTCCGGGAAGAACTTGCCCGACCGTCCCACCATGAAATCGTCGACAGCCTCCATCGGCGGAAAATCGAGCGGATCCTGGTGAAGCATCCCGATCCCGTGCCGAATCCCATCCGCGGGCGACCGGATCACCGCGGGCCGGCCGTCAAGGAGAAGCGCGCCGCTGTCGGCGCGAAGATAACCCGAGAGGATCTTCAAAAGAGTGCTCTTGCCGGCGCCGTTTTCGCCGAGGATTCCGTAGATTGTGCCGGCGGGGATGGTCAGGCTGATGTCGTCGTTCGCGCGGACAGGACCGAAGGTCTTCTGGATGTTCCGCAACTCGACGTTCATGGCCAATCGTTCTCGTCGTCGTCCTCGTACTCGTGCTCGCCGGGCGCTGTCCGAGGACGAGAACGAGATCGAGGACGAGGACGATTGGGCTTCGCCCTATTTTGCCGGCACGCTCTGGCCTTCCATGCCCTCGAGCAGTTTGGGCAGATACCAGATTTGCTGGTCGTTTGCTGTTTCGCCTTCCTTGAGGAAGCTCGAGCCGTCCTGGAAATTCAGAGGACCCACCCACAGGTTCAGACCGCCGGCCAGCTCCTTGATGAAGTCATCGAGCTTTGCCGCCGATTCCGCGCTCAGCCCGCTGCCTTTCTGAAAGCCGACGCTGCTGGTGTCCGGGTTGTTGATATTGCTCCAGTCGGGCCCGCTCCAGACGAATTCGGAAGTCCATTTCCCATCCATGGCCCCCCGGATCAGGCGGACGTACTCGGGGCCCCAGTTGAAATACGGAACGCCCAGGCAGATCGCCGGCGCCTCCGCGCACGCGCCCACGAAATCGTAAGGGATCGCGCGGACCTCCTTGCCCGCCGACTTCTGCTTCTGCGCCTGCGCGAGCACCTCGGTCGTATCGAGGCCGGAGAGGACGACATCGTAGTCGCTGTTGTAGAAGTCGCCCGCGACCTGCGTCGGATCCGCCGTGACGCCGGGGATGTTGAACCAGAACCCGATCCACGTCACCTTGAACGAAAGTTCCTCAGGATCCCGGCCGCGGTATTTGATCCACGTGTATCGTGCGCCGAGATAGGCGGCCGCGACCAAGCGGCGGGTCTCGTCATTGATCAGCGGGCCGAGATACCCGATCTTGCCGGTCTTGCTTTCCAGCGCCGCGGCGGCCCCCGCGATCATCTTGCTGTACTCGATGCGCCCCATCACGTTGGCCAGGTTGGGCAGGTTCCTGTAATCCCGGCCGACCTTCCAGGCGCTGTCGCCCGAGGCATGGATGACGTGGATTTCCGGGTGCGCCCTGGTGAACTCCAGCGCGCCGTCCTTCATGTCGTCGGAATTGAAGATAATGACCTTGGCGCCCTTGGCCACGAGGCTCTCGGCCAGCTGGGCGGGCGTGGTTCCCGGCCGGTCGGCGGGATTCACCTTGTCCACGTAGAGCATCTTCGTTCCCGGCACTTTCTGTTCGACGTACTTGCCGGCCTCGTAGTGCGCCTGGCTCCAGCCGTGATCGTTCCAGGGGCCGACAAAGAGCATGCCGACGATGAATTCCTCCGG
>ERZ1645192.2106-NODE-2106-length-16569-cov-8.821727_pt1 | contig 16569 bp, 11 predicted proteins | sample MGYA00575354_ERZ1645192 | MGnify/ENA primary metagenome ERZ1645192 (study PRJEB40844, sample SAMN11349763) | freshwater sediment metagenome | isolation source: river sediment | host: Sediment | place: India: Faizupur Khadar , New Delhi | collected 2017-02-21 ... | reverse complement strand
GGCAATGCGGGTGAACCGCCCCCGGTATGCATGTCAGTTCCGGCAACTGTAAGCCTTGTGAACAAAAGGGGAGGGACGAAGTTGACCTTTCTCACCTGTGCAGGATTAAAACAGTAAATACCGTTATCAAACCCGAACATGATTTCACTGTCTCCGGTTCTTAACCCGGCGGCCTCGGAGAAGTATCGTCGCTCGATTCCGCTCTGCTCGCTGTATATCTCAAACGATTCGCTCTGCACATTGAATTTCAGGATTCCCCTTTCGCTGCTAAGCCAGAGGTTGCCATTGAGATCATCCACGATGCTGAGTATCACATCGTCAGGTGCGCCTGTCCTGACTGTATAGGATCTGAATCCGGGTTTTTTGCTGTCTCCTGTCACCCTGTTGAGGCCTCCGCCGAAGGTGGCAACGAAGATCTCGTCGTCAGGAGCACAATAGATATAGTGCACATCATTGTTTGCCAGGCTGTTCTCTATCTGCGGATCAAAGAAGCAGGTCATGAATTCAGCCTCTTCGGGCTCACTGAAACCGCGGTCAAAGATCACAAGTCCGCTTGTTGTTCCCACCCAGATTTTTCCGTGGTTATCCGAGGTTATGTATCTCACCCTTTTGTGATTTGAATAGGGGTAGTTTCGCAGGCGGTTGAGTGAGTTTATGAAGAGTGTGCGGCCATTTTCATCCGTTATGTAGTTGAGTCCGCCGTTGAATGTCCCCACCCATATCCTTCCGCCCGGGTCTTCGTGTACAGAATAAACGTTGTCATGGCTGAGGCTGAAGGGGTCCGCATCATCGTGCCGGTAACCGGTAATACGGTAGCAACACGATGAACCGATGCCTGTCGGTTCAAGCTTGAAGAGACCTCTTCCCTTGGATCCCATCCAGATGTTGCCCCTGCTGTCCTGGGTGATCACATAAATCAGGGCGCTGAAGGCATCGCCGGAACTGAACGTACCATTCTCCCTGAGGTAACCCAGCAGCTGTTTCTCAGGATCGAAGAGCCAGACGCGGCCGTCACGCGTTGCTGCCCACAGATTGCGGTTGTTGTCCTCGAAGATTGCCCTCACCTCGTTCTCCGAGTGCGATGCTGTTACCGGCTTAGGGCTTATCACCCTGAAGAGGCTTGGGAAGAAGGAGACTTTTTCAATTCCACGGGTGATTGTGCACATCCAGAGGTTTCCCTGGCTGTCGGAGAGGGCTGAATGGATGAGGTTCGGAAAGCGTCTGTCACTGCTTCCCGGTTCATTGTGGAAGTATTCGAGGTTCCTTTCCGCCCTGTTGTAACGTGAGAAGCCGCCTCCGCGAGGGTAAACCCACAGTATGTCATTTACATCTTCGAATATTACAAAACTTGGCAGCAGAACATTGGGATTTGTTTTATCGACCGCAGGGCGAAAATGACGTACTGTGCCGCTGAAAGGATCGTAATGTATCACTCCGTCGGCATGCGATTCAATCCATGCTTCACCGTAGCGGTCGACATAGACCGAGGCCATCCTGTCTGAAGGGAGCACAGGATAACGGGAGGTGTCATACTGTTTCTTCTCTCCGGTCACCGGTGAGTAGATGAAAAATCCGTCGCCGGAGGTGAGGATGATGAGCTCGCGCTGATTGAGTGGCCTGATGCTGATGATATCAGAGCTGACCCCCAGACGTATCTCCTCGGCAATCTCAGCTTCATGGCCGGTTACGATAATCGTGCCGTTGCCTGTGCCGAACCAGAGCCGTTCGCCGGCTTCATGCAGACAGTGGAATTCCCCACCTGTTCTGTTCCGTCCGGATTGGGGTAGCATCTGCCTGGGGATTGTGTCATTGCCGCTGACATTAAACAGTCCTGAGTCCGTCAGGATCCATACAGTTCCCTTGCTGTCTTTTGCAATCAGGTTGACAGATGTGACGGGGGCGGCTTCACTGCGGCATTCAAACCGCTGAAGGGTGTACTCTGAGGATGATGCCTGTGATATGACACGGATGCATGTACCGGCTTCGGTGGGGAGCCATGTCTCACCGCCGCTGAAACAGTAGATCTGGTTAACGGGTGAGTAGTTGCCAGGGCCTGATGAGCTGATCTCATTGAAGTTGATGAACTCTTCGGTGCGGGTGTTCATGCGGTAGACCTCGCCGTCATTGTTCATTATCCAAAGGTATCCCAGGTCATCCTCTGTAATCCGGTCCACCCTGTTATTCGTAAGTCCGTAGCTCGAGTTGAACCCCGACTTGTACACCTTGAAATTATATCCGTCAAAACGGTTGAGGCCGTCGAATGTGCCGAACCACATCAGCCCTTCGCGGTCCTGGTGCATTGTAAGCACCACTCCTTCGGACAGACCGTCTTCAACTGAATAATGAGAAAAGGCGCTTTTGAACTGACCGGAGATTGTCCGCGGCAGCAGGGCCAGCAGCAGGATGAGAAACGTTTTCCCGGCAGTAAGGCGCATATGCTGGTTATTCTGTCTTTACCCTGAGAGGAGACTGTATTCTCTGTGCGAACGCGTCAATATAGCCGGTCCATGCATCATCGGATTCAAAACCCCATTTGCTCCATCCGGCGCCGGTATAATAAGTCAGGGGTGTTCCCGGCGTGTATCCTGTGACAATAAGCAGGTGTTCATCCGTCTCTTTAATGTCAGTTGCACCGGTTGTAAGCACTGTTCCGATGTATGTGATGCCTCCCTCGCCGCCGTCAAGGCGGTAGGCGATTGCATTTCTTGCAGCTGCCACTGGCAGGGCTGACCCTTCCTCCCTCCTTACAATTCCGGCAGTAACCGGAAATCCGGTTTCAATACCTGTGTATTCCTCCACAACACGTGTCATCTGGCTGCCGGCATCGAGTGAAACAGTGCGCGTTTCTGTTAACATTGCATCACCTGCCTGGAAGGGGGGATATGTAAGGCGGAACGATGTGCGCAGAGGTCCGTTGTCGAGAGTTTCCCATGTTGCGAAGTTGATAGCCAGCCAGAGGGAGTCTGCTATGTAGGGCGCCATTGCCCCAGCTCCCAGTGTCCGGCCAACCTTGTAGCAGTCGCACCCCTCGCCGTTGTCATCATGATAGGTGTTCTTCCCGGCGAGGTAGTCAGCATACCATTTGTCAATAACCATCTTGTCGGTTCTCTTGATCCAGACATCAATACCGTTGCTGGGTCCGTCCTTTGCAATGAGCGCCGGACCATATATCCGGAAGGCAATCCGGTCATTTTCCCATGCATAGTCGTCATACCTTTCCGGTACGAATCGCCCGTAGGTTTTGGTTTCATACTGAACTGGCGTCCCCTTTCCTATATAATATACTGAAGAAGCGCCGGCCTTCACATCAACCTGGAAAATCAGCGACTGCGGAGCGGTCTGCCCGGCATATATAAGCTGAGACGGCACCTCGTTGCCCTTGGTGTCGGTCACTACGAGTGCAGCAGGATCTGAATCGTCAAGTTTCGCAGTGATGTCATCCATAGGGATTTCAACTGTTTCTGTCGTCCTGTCGAAGGGGAGCGGGTTTTCAACTGTCACCTTCACCCTGTCTTCGGCGCAGCCGGAGAGGAGAAGGAGGGAGATCAGGAAGAGGGAGCTTTTTTTCATGTTATCAGTTGATCATTTGGGTTGTTTGCCGATGTATGCGAGTATGCCGCCGTCAACGTATAGGATGTGCCCGTTGACAAAATCGGATGCGGGTGAAGCCAGGAAGACAACGGGTCCCTGCAGGTCTTCGGGTGTTCCCCAGCGTGCAGCGGGCGTCCGTCCGATGATGAATGAGTTGAAGGGGTGCCCTTCTGTGCGCAGCGGGGCTGTCTGGGGGGTGGCGATGTATCCCGGCCCGATGCCGTTGACCTGGATGTTGTACTCAGCCCATTCGCATGCGAGGTTACGGGTGAGCATCTTCAGGCCTCCCTTGGCCGAGGCGTAGGCAGAGACTGTTTCCCGGCCCAGTTCACTCATCATGGAGCAGATATTGATAATTTTTCCGCCACCTTTCTTTATCATACCCGGCGCCACCGCCTTTGACATTATGAAGGGACCGGTGAGGTCGATGTCAATAACCTCGCGGAACTCCGCGGCTTCCATTTCAAGTGCGGGTATCCGTTTAATGATCCCTGCATTGTTGACCAGGATATCAATCACCCCAACCTCCCCGGTGATACGTGCAATATGCTCCCTGACTGCGTTTTCGTCAGTGACATCGAAGAGGTATCCCCTTGCATCGATGCCTGAGCGCCTGTATTCCGAAAGTGCCTCCTCAACCTTCTCCGGCTTGCGGTCATTGAAGACGATTGTTGCACCTGCCTGCGCCAGAGCTTTGGCCATCGCCATGCCTATCCCGTACGAAGCACCTGTGACAAGCGCAACTTTCCCGTCGAGTCTGAAAATATCGTTGTTCATCGAATTCTGTTTTTTAATTCAGTACCGGCTACCTCAGGTCAGTTTGTTTCAGGAAATCCTGGTCGCCGTAATCGAGGTTCTCTCCGCCCATGCCCCAGATGAATGTATAGCTGGCTGTGGCTGTGGCGGCATGGATTGACCACTGCGGTGATATGACCGCCTCATTGTTCTGCATCCAGATATGCCTTGTTTCCGTTGGCTGGCCCATGAAGTGACAGACGACGCTGCCATCGGGCAGGCCGAAATAGAAATACACCTCCATCCGGCGGCCATGGGTATGGGGAGGCATAGTGTTCCAGACGCTTCCTGGTTTCAGTTCGGTCATACCCATCTGTAGCTGGCAGGTCTCAAGTACCTCTTTAACAAGCATCTTGTTGATGATTCTGTGGTTGGCGGCCTCCGCTGATCCCATCTCGGCAGTTATGCAGTCACTCTTTGTAACCTTGCGGTCCGGGTAACTGCGGTGGGCGGGGGTTGAGTTGAAATAGAAAAGCGCGGGGTTTGTGGCATCATCGCTTTCGAAGAATATTTCGCGGTCACCGCTGCCTAGATAAAGAGCCTCCTTGAAGTCAATTTCGTAGATGCTGTCTCCTGCCCGGACCTTTCCCCTGCCACCCACGTTGAAGATTCCCATCTCCCGGCGGTGCAGGAAAAAGGAGGCCTTTACCTCATCAACCGGTTCCAGCTTCAGCGCCTCACCAATCGGTTTGGCGCCACCGGCCACCATCCGGTCATAGAGGGTGTATACCATCGTCACAGTATTGTCACGAAAAAGTGATCCGACAAGGTGCTCCTTTCTCAGACGCTCAGTATCCCAGTGCTTTACGTCGTCAGGATGGGCTGCATATCTTACTTCAATGTTTGTTTTCATGTCCGGCAGGTTATCATTTACAAAGTTGGCTTAATATACAAAATAATGGTGGACGAATCGGGTAAAAAGGGTAGACAAATTGGCGTCAGCCGGCAGCTTCTTCCCATTATTCCACGGCCTCGTAAAAACTTATTTTTTTCAAAACATGACATAAGTAAGGTTTTTTGCAGTTTTATTGTTATTAAATTCACAGCTGGAATCTGAGACAATTTGACATCACATTAATAACTAAATTAAAACAGAAATGTACAACACCGGTAACATGGTGAAGGATCTGGCAGACAAATACGGGCGTAAGAGAGAGAGCCTCATGCCGATCCTTCAGGACATTGTAAAGAAGCATAACTACCTTACCGATGAGGCGATGGTAGAGGTGGCCACCGAACTTGACCTCTCGGCGGCAGAGGTTTACGGCACTGCTTCTTTCTACACTTTTCTCGATACAGAGGAGCGGGGGAAGAACGTGATCAGGGTCTGCAAGACAATCACGTGCTCCATGAAAGGAAAGAATGACATAATAAGTACCATAGAAGAGATACTTAAGATCAAGGTAGGTCAGACAACGCCTGACAAGATGTTCACCTTGCTGGAGACCAACTGTATCGGGTGGTGCCACAAGGCTCCGGCTATTCTGATCAATGACATGCCGTACACGGACCTGACGCCCGAGACTGTGATTGATGTTATTAAAGGTTACATGCGTAAATAAGAGGGAGGCACCATCATGAAAAGCAAAGGACTAACCAAAGTTGATCTTATATTTGAAAGCATAGAGCCCAGGGAGGTGTTGGAGAAAGCCTTCAGGATGAGCCCTGATGAGATAATTAACAAGGTGCTTGAATCAGGCCTGAAGGGCAGGGGCGGAGCAGGATTCCCTACCGGGATGAAGTGGAAATTCACCGCAGCCGAGAAAGATTCAGAGAAGTATATTGTCTGCAACGCCGATGAAGGGGAGCCCGGCACATTCAAGGACCGGGAGATTCTTGACCGTGTGGTATATAAGGTATACGGCGGCATGGCGATAGCCGGCAAAGCCATGGGGGCAAAGAAGGGATTCATTTACCTGCGCGGTGAGTACAGGTTCCTGTTGCCTCAGCTTTACCTTGAGCTTCACAAGTTTCATAAAATGATTGCCGAGATCGGCTACGATTTCAATATCGAGTACCGGATGGGCAGTGGTGCATACATATGCGGTGAGGAGAGCGCCCTCTTCGAATCCATCGAGGGATTCCGCGGCGAGCCGAGAAACAAGCCGCCTTACCCGACAACATCAGGACTCTTCTCTAAGCCCACATCGATAAACAATGTCGAGACGCTTGTTACTGCAATGATGATAATCGCGAAGGGTCCTGAGGAGTATGTCAAGCTTGGCACGAAGGACTCACGCGGGTCAAAGGTGTTCTCGATCTCAGGTGACACTCCCATTCCGGGGATCTTCGAGCTTGAGCTCGGGATGACTGTGCAGGAGTTCGTAAATGAGTTTGGTGACGGTGACACGAAAGCGGTTCAGGTCGGTGGTGCATCGGGTTTCTGTGTCCCGCGCAAGAGATTTGAAGACACGATCATCGGCTTCGAGGGAGTTCCCACAGGCGGATCAATGAAGCTCTTCAACAGTTCGCGGTCGATGTACAATGTGCTGCATAACTATCTCGATTTCTTCGCTGAAGAATCGTGCGGTCAGTGTACCCCGTGCCGTGTCGGATGCCAGCAGCTTCTCAAGGGTGTTGAGAAGGTGAAGAAGGGCGAAGCAAAATCGACCTACCTGAATGAACTGGTCAAGCTGGCCGATACGATGAAGGTAGCCTCGAAATGCGGCCTCGGCCAGTCAGTAGGCAACGCCTTTAAATCGATAGTCGAGAATTTCAGGGAGGAGATAATTTACTAATACAAGCAAGGAACGAAATGATAACTCTTAAGATAAACGATCAGGAAGTAAAGGTAGCCGAAGGAACGACAGTACTTGATGCTGCCAAAAAACTGGGTGTAATCATTCCCACTCTCTGCAACCACCCGGATCTCTGTGTTGCCGGCAACTGCCGTGTTTGTGTTGTTGAGCAGAAGGGAGCCCGTACGCTGGTGGCAGCATGTGCCATGCCAGCCTCTGAGGGGATGGATATTCACACCAACTCACTCAAGGTCAGGAATGCCCGCAAGCATATTGTTGAGCTGCTGCTCTCGGAGCACCGGGCCGACTGTACCAAGTGCTACAAGAATCAGAAGTGTGAGCTGCAGGCTCTTGCAAACGAATACTCTTTCGGGGAGCATCTTTTCCTTGACCTGGTTGAGGATCATTCCTACACTATTGACCGGTCATCACCGGCGTTCATCAAGGATGACAGCAAGTGCATAAGGTGCCAGCGCTGCGTTCGTACCTGCTCGCAGCTGCAGCATGTGTCGGCCATCGCCGTTGCGCACAAGGGAGCACATATGAAGATCTCCTCATTCCATGACCGGCCGATGAGCCACGTGGTTTGCACCAACTGCGGCCAGTGTGTCAACCGCTGCCCGACGGGAGCCCTGACAGAGAAGACATACATCGACCAGGTGTGGGATGCAATCTATGATCCTGACAAGCATGTGGTTGTGCAGACAGCTCCGGCAGTGAGGGTTGCTCTTGGCGAGGATCTTGGCTATGATCCGGGAGAAAGGGTTACCGGCAAGATGGTGACCGCCCTGCGTCAGCTTGGTTTTGATTCAGTGCTTGACACCGACTTTACCGCTGACCTTACAATCATTGAGGAAGGCACTGAGCTTCTTACAAGGCTGAAGAAGGTCCTTGTTGAGAATGATAACAGCATGGCACTGCCGATGTTCACCTCCTGCTCACCGGGATGGATCAAGTTTATCGAGCACAAGTACCCGCAGATGCTTCCTAACCTGTCAACCTGCAAATCGCCGCAGCAGATGTTCGGTGCGCTGGCGAAGACATTCTATGCTCAGAAGCGCAAGATTGATCCTGCCAAAGTAGTGTCGGTTTCAATAATGCCATGCACAGCGAAGAAGTACGAGGCTGACAGGCCTGAGATGAGGTCGAGCGGATACAAGGACATCGATTATGTTCTTACAACCCGCGAACTGGCAGTGATGATCAAGCAGGCAGGGATAGATTTCCGCACCCTGGAGCCGGGTCAGTATGATTCGATAATGGGCACATCAACCGGTGCCGGTGTGATCTTCGGTGCAACAGGAGGTGTTATGGAGGCTGCCCTGCGTACCGCCTACGAGATTGTGACCGGCAGGCCGGTGCCCTTCAAGAACCTGGAAATCATGCCTGTCAGAGGCATGGAAGGGGTGAAGGAAGCTACGATTAAGATCGAAGGCACAACCGAAGAGTGGAGATTCCTCGAAGGAGCCGAGCTTAAGGTTGCAATTGCTCACGGGCTGGTGAATGCCAACAAGGTGGCGAAAGCGGTCAGCACGGGTACGGCTTCATATCACTTCATCGAGATAATGGCCTGCCCGGGAGGATGTCTCGGAGGAGGCGGTCAGCCTATACCCACAAATGCAGCAGTAAGGCAGAAGAGAATGGAGGCTATCTACTCGGAAGACGTCCACATGGACTTGAGGAAGTCTCACGATAATCCGGAGGTGAAAGCCATTTACGAGGAGTTCCTCGGAACGGCCAACGGGCATAAGTCACATGAGCTTCTGCACACTCATTACATAGCCAGGGAGTCTTACTAGTCAGACATATAATAGAGATGCCAGGCGGAGGTGTGCTACATTACACCTCCGCTTTTTTTTCTGTTTTTCAACAGAAAAGTTGGCAGCTCAGGAGTTTTTTGCCATTTTTAGAAAATCAGGAAGATTATTGCTAAAAAATTAACAGAAAACATGAGCGGATTTGACTTTTCCAAAAGGGATTCCTTTGGCAGCAGGATGGGGGTTATAATGGCGGCAGCCGGGTCTGCGGTAGGGCTGGGTAACATCTGGAGATTCCCGTACGTGCTTGGGGAGAATGGCGGCGGTGCATTCCTTATCATTTACCTTATTATCATCTTTTCCATCGGCATCCCGGTGATGATGTCGGAGCTGGTTATCGGAAGACGGACACAACGCAACCCTGTAGGTGCCTTCAGAATGCTTTCGTCGCGCCGGCCCTGGTATCTTGTCGGAATGATGGGAATAGTTGCTGCATTCATGATACTGGCATTTTATACTGCTGTTGCCGGATGGACCCTGGAATATATCTACCAGATTCTCATTGGCGGAATCAAGGGCAAGTCTTCAATCGAACTGTCAACAATGTTTGACGCCTTCCGCAGCGAATCACTGAGGCCCGCACTGTGGTTCACAATTTTCCTGCTGGCGACTGCGGGGATTGTGCTCGGAGGCGTACGCAAGGGTATTGAGAAGTCGACCAAGGTTCTCATGCCTTTGCTCTTTCTGCTGCTTATCTTTATGTGTATCAAGGCGCTTACATTGCCTGGAGCCGGAAAGGGGGTGGAGTTTCTTTTCAGACCTGACTTTTCCAAGATCACCGGCACAACTGTGCTGATGGCACTTGGTCAGGCGTTCTTCTCTCTCAGCATCGGCATGGGCACGCTGATCACATACGGTTCTTATATTCCGAAGGATAACAAGCTGGCTGGCACGGCAGTACAGGTCTCTATGATAGACCTCCTGATAGCGGTGCTGGCAGGTCTGGCCATCTTTCCTGCTGTTTTTGCATTTGGAATATCTCCGTCATCAGGTGAGGCGCTGACCTTCATTGTTCTTCCCGGAATCTTTCAGCAGATGACAGGGGGAATGATATTTGCATTTATGTTTTTCTTCCTCCTGGCCATTGCTGCCCTGACATCAACGATCTCGGTCTTGGAGGTTATTGTCGCATATTTTTCCGAGCAGCTCAACCTGAGCCGGCGTACAGCGATAATTATAGCAACGGCTTCGATGTTCATCCTTGGCATTGCAGCCTCACTGTCATGGGGTATGATGAAAGATGTTAAACTCTTCAAACTGAATATTTTCGACCTCTTCAACTATACAACGGCTAACATACTTTTACCTCTTGGAGGACTGCTGATTGTTGCATTCCTCGGATGGTTCTTCCCCGGACACTCAGTCAGGGACGAATTATCCAATGAGGGCACTATCCCGGTGAGATACTTTTCCCTGTTTCGTTTTATCATCAGGTTCATAGCCCCGGTGGCGATTGCACTGGTGTTCCTGAACGGACTGGGATTGCTTAAATTCTAAATATCAGTATTATCGATATGCACGGTTTAAACGATTTCCTTGTAAAGCTTGACGGATACCTGGGCGGCCATCCCTGGTTCATGGTGCTTCTTATCGGTACCGGACTCTTTTTTACCTTTTACCTCGGATTCCCTCAGATAAGGTATTTCCGGCATGCGTTAAGAATAACCCGCGGCAAATACGATCACTCACACGATGTAGGAGATACATCACACTTTCAGTCGCTTGCCACCGCCCTCTCAGGCACTGTTGGAACCGGTAATATCGCAGGCGTGGCACTGGCTATCCATCTTGGGGGACCTGCTGCGTTGTTCTGGATGCTCGTCACTGCCGCCATCGGGATGTGCACCAAGATGGTAGAAGTCTCCATCTCACACAAGTACCGTGACATACTGCCAGATGGCTCTGTATCAGGCGGACCGATGTATTATATGAAAAAACGCCTGAATATAAGGACCCGCAACGGAAAGCTTATAAAGACGGGCGTCGTTCTGGGTGCGTTTTTTGCAGGTGCGACGATCCTCAGTTCTTTCGGTACCGGCAGCCTGCCACAGATAAACAGTATTTCAAATTCAGTGTTTGCTTCCTTTGGGATAAAACACATCATCACAGGTGCAATACTCGCAGTCCTGCTTGGCCTTGTAATTATCGGCGGGATAAAGAGAATTGCAAAGGTGACATCTGTTCTGGTTCCGTTTATGGCGATGATATATCTTGTTGGTGCATTGCTTGTTATCTTCTCTCATCCCGAAAACATAATTCCGTCATTTGTTTCGATCTTCGCTGATGCTTTCACCGGTTCCGCCGCTGCCGGCGGGTTCCTGGGTGCCTCCTTCGCCTTTGCGATGAACCGCGGCGTAAACAGGGGGCTCTTTTCAAACGAATCAGGTCAGGGATCAGCACCGATAGCCCACTCGGCAGCACGTGCCCCGGAGCCTGTTTCGGAGGGTATGGTGGCATTGCTGGAACCCTTTATTGACACAATTTGCATATGCACACTGACCGGACTGGTGCTGCTTGCTTCAGGTGCGTGGAACACGAAAACCGAAAACCATTTTCAGCCTACTGATGTGCAGGTTCTGGCCGGAGTATATGATGACAAAAGGGCGGATGATGTTGAGAAACTTGGAAATCATATCAGGGGAGATGAGTTCCTCGATCTCTATGATGGGAAATTGCTTATTGAGAATGGTGAGATAAGCACTGCCGGCATATCTGTAATTCATGCAAGATCACTGGCTGAAAATGTCCGCTTTCTCTCAGGCAACGATTCCTTCAATGGAGAGTTGGAGGTGATTGCCGGAAAGCTGGCTCCCATGGCCTCAGTCACAGTACGTGGCGAGTCACTGATTCACAGTGCTCCGCTGACGACTTTCGCCTTCAGCAGGAGTATCCTCAAGGGTTACGGATCATACATTGTAACCTTCTCACTGCTTCTCTTTGCCTTTTCCACCGCCATATCCTGGTCATATTACGGCGACAGGGCGACAACCTACCTCTTTGGAACGAAATACGTGATTGTGTACAGGATGATCTACGTGGCAGCCTTCTTCTTTGCATCGTTCACCGACACAACAATTATCTGGTCGCTATCTTACGTTGCCATAGTGCTAATGGCTGTTCCGAACCTCATAGGCATATTGCTTCTGAGGAAGGAGGTGAAGCAAAGCGTTAAGGATTACTGGCTCACATTCTCAGGCCAATACCCGGATGAGAAGATTTCTGACAGGATGTCCAAACGGTTCGGCGGGGACCACTAGGTTCATAAACAATGCATTAGCTCAACAAATAATTTTTAAGCCGCTGTAGTATAAGGGATTCAGTTTTTTATGACCTTTGATTTCTTAAAATTTCAAAGGAGATAATTAAGTTCACATGAGCGGTTTCGATTTTTCCAAGAGGGACTCATTCGGCAGCAGACTTGGGGTAGTTGCTGCGGCAGCAGGATCAGCGGTAGGGCTGGGTAACATCTGGAGATTTCCGTATATTCTCGGTGAGAATGGCGGTGGGGCTTTTCTGATAATATACCTGGTTATAATGTTTGCTATCGGCATTCCGGTTATGATGTCCGAACTTGTTATCGGGCGAAGGTCTCAGCGCAACGCAGTGGGTGCTTTCAGAATACTGGCGCCGGGCAAGCCATGGTACCTTGTGGGAATGATGGGTATCATCTCCGCTTTCATGATACTTGCCTTCTACACTGCCGTTTCAGGCTGGACACTCGAATACCTCTACCAGACTGTAATTGGCGGATTCAGCGGCAAGAGTTCGGAGGAACTGACAGCCATGTTTGACTCATTCAGGAGTGAATCATTGCGCCCTGCCCTCTGGTTCTCGGTATTTATGCTGGCAACTTCCGGAATTGTTTTGGGCGGAGTCAGAAAGGGGATCGAAAAGTCGACCAAGATAATGATGCCTCTTCTCTTTATCCTGCTTATTGTCATGTGCATCAAATCACTGACCCTTACCGGTGCAGGAAAAGGAATGGAGTTTCTTTTTAAACCGGACTTTAGCAAGGTTAATGGTACTGTAGTCCTCATGGCACTTGGACAGGTTTTCTTCTCACTCAGCATAGGGATGGGTACCATAATTACATACGGTTCATATATACAGAAGGATAATAACCTGGCGAATACTTCGGTGCAGGTGTCGCTGATAGATACCACCGTTGCTGTGCTAGCCGGAGTTGCAATCTTTCCTGCTGTCTTTGCATTCGGCATCTCACCTGCCTCCGGAGAGGCACTGACATTCATTGTTCTGCCTGGAATATTTCAGCAGATGACGGGCGGAATGATCTTTTCCTTTATGTTCTTTCTCCTTCTGGCACTGGCTGCGCTGACTTCGACAATCTCAGTTCTGGAAGTCATAGTTGCATATTTTTCCGAGCAACTGGGGCTTTCGCGTAAGAAGGCAATCCTTCTGGCAACCCTGTCCATGTTCGTTCTCGGAATCACGGCATCGCTTTCACTGGGCCTGACCAGCAAGGTCCGGCTGTTCGGCCTTAATACATTTGATCTTTTCAACACTACTACTGCAAACATACTGCTTCCGCTTGGAGGACTGCTAATAGTGATCTTTTTAGGATGGTTTTTCCCGGGAAAGAATGTCCGGGATGAACTTTCAAACGAAGGAAGCCTGAAAGCCAGGTATTATATGCTTTACAGATTCATAATCAGATTCGTTGCTCCGATTGCCATTACAATTGTATTTCTCAACGGGATCGGACTTCTCAGAATGTAACTAAACAACTGGCAGGCAATGCATAAGATGAACGACTTTCTTGTAATGCTCGATGGCTACCTTGGCGGGCACGTATGGTTCATGGTTCTGCTCATTGGTACAGGACTCTTTTTTACACTTTACCTCGGCTTTCCGCAAATACGCTATTTCAGGCACGCCATCAGGATTACGAAAGGAAAGTATGATCATTCGCACGATGTGGGAGATACCTCTCATTTTCAGTCGCTTGCAACTGCCCTGTCGGGTACTGTCGGAACGGGCAACATTGCCGGTGTTGCGCTGGCAATTCACATGGGTGGTCCAGCTGCACTTTTCTGGATGCTTGTAACAGCAGCAATCGGTATGTGTACGAAGATGGTGGAGGTGTCACTTTCTCACAAGTACAGGGATATCCTGGCGGATGGTTCTGTATCAGGCGGCCCGATGTATTATATGAAGAAGCGTCTTAACATCAGAACCAGCAACGGAAAACTCATTAAAACCGGAGTGGTTCTGGGAGCCTTTTTTGCAGGAGCAACGATTCTTTGTTCATTTGGAACAGGAGGTCTGCCACAGATCAACAGTATATCAAACGCTGTCTTTTCAACTTTCGGAATCAGACATATCATAACAGGTGCAATTCTCTCTGTTTTGCTGGCACTTATAATTATCGGGGGTATCAAAAGAATTGCGAAAGTCACATCGGTCCTGGTCCCCTTCATGGCAATCCTTTACCTGACAGGTTCTCTTATAGTAATCTTTTCAAACTACGAGAACATTCTCCCGTCTCTTGGTGCGGTTTTCGGAGATGCCTTCACAGGTTCGGCTGCTGCCGGCGGTTTCCTGGGTGCCACCTTCGCCTTTGCGATGAACAGGGGAGTTAACAGGGGACTCTTCTCCAATGAATCAGGCCAGGGTTCAGCCCCCATAGCACACTCGGCCGCACGTGCCCCGGAGCCAGTCTCAGAAGGGATGGTAGCGCTGCTTGAGCCATTTATTGACACAATCTGCATCTGTACCCTTACCGGACTTGTCGTGCTTGCTTCAGGCGCCTGGAACACGAAGACTGACAACCAGTTTCAGACTACTGACATGCAGATTCTTACCGGAATCTATGATGACGCAAACAGCGCTGATGTTGCAAAACTCAGCAGTCACCTCAGGGGAGACCAGTTTATTGATCTGTATAACGGAAAGCTGAATGTAGAGAACGGCGTGATAGCTACTCCAGGCATTTCGGTCATACATGCCAGATCCCTTGCCGAAAATATCAGGTTTACCTCAGGCAAGGAGCCTTTCTCGGGAGAACTGGAGGTGATTGCCGGTAAGCTTCCTAACATGGCATCAATGACCGTCAGGGGGGAGTCACTCATACACAGCGCACCGCTGACCACATTCGCCTTCAGCCGTAGCATACTGAAAGGATTCGGGCCATACATAGTTACATTCTCGCTGCTGCTGTTTGCATTTTCTACGGCTATTTCATGGTCATACTATGGCGACAGGGCGGTTACGTACCTCTTCGGACCAAAGTGGGTTCTGTACTACAGGCTTGTCTTCGTGGGGGCATTCTTTGTTGCTTCATTCACTGATACAACTATCGTGTGGTCACTGTCATACGTGGCCATTGTGCTGATGGCTGTTCCGAACCTGATAGGCATACTCATACTGAGAAGAGAGGTTAAACAGAACGTAAGGGAGTACTGGCTCACCTTCGGGAAGCAGTATCCTGGGGAAAAGATCTCTGAAAAGATGCTGAAAAGATTCGACAGGTAGCCGTGGGGCCGGGGATTCTCACCGGAATTCGGTAACTTTGAAGGTCAATATAGTCATGCTATGAAAGTTTATGGTCGTTTTCTCATGCTGGCAGCAGCATTGCTGTCCGGAACAGCTGTAACCGGTTTTTCACAGGTGCGGTGCACCGTACTTGTAAAGGAGATCAGTGAAAAGTATGTAGGTGAATGCAAAAAAGGACTTGCCCACGGATCAGGAGAAGCCTGGGGTACGGAGCATTACACCGGCGCCTTTAAAAGTGGACTCCCTCATGGCAAAGGAGTCTATACATATGCTGACAGCTCAGTCTACACCGGCATGTGGTCAAAGGGGCAGAGACACGGAAACGGGAAGTATACCTTCAGGTACGTTGGAACCGACAGCATCCAGGAGGGACTCTGGACCAGGGACAAGTACATGGGCAGGAACGTGACTTCCCAGGGATACAAAGTCATATCCACCAAAGCCATGGAGCGTTACCGGGTCTACCGGTACACTGACGGTCAGGAGATTCGTGTTTTGCTGAAACCCATGACCTCGGGTTCCCTGGATGTCTCAAACCTCCAGATCACCGGCTCTTCGGGTATTGAATCGGAGTTTCTCAACTCGCAGATGGAGTTCAGGAACTGTGAGTTTCCATTCAAGCTTCGCGTCAGCTTCAATAAATGGAGTAAACTGAGGACAGTCAGGGTGGACACCTCGATAGACCTGGAGATTACCGAGCCGGGTGTGTGGATTATTGAGATAGGTGCCTGATCACTCTTTCCCGGAGACCGGCGGATAGAGATCCTCTACCTTTACCTTATAGTCACTGTCGGTGGTTACCTCCACCGTCACTTCGTCGCCTCTGTTGCGGAAATAAAGCAGGAATGCCAGTATGGGCATTACCGGTGTAACCAGGCCGCTGAGCAGCGCGTTCAATATAATGAACAGAGGGTTACGGTGCATGTCCAGCAAGGAAGATGCCTCTTCAGGATTGGCAATTGAACTGATGAATGAGCCTGTGAATGGCAGCATTACGAGTGCGCCAATCAGCATTGAGGCTACAATGAGTATCAGCAGAACCACTATAACCCATCCCATATTGGCCCAGAAGTTCTTGTGAGTAAGCCTGAATGAGCGAGACACGGCCTCAATGG
>ERZ1645192.2103-NODE-2103-length-16574-cov-10.784854_pt1 | contig 16574 bp, 14 predicted proteins | sample MGYA00575354_ERZ1645192 | MGnify/ENA primary metagenome ERZ1645192 (study PRJEB40844, sample SAMN11349763) | freshwater sediment metagenome | isolation source: river sediment | host: Sediment | place: India: Faizupur Khadar , New Delhi | collected 2017-02-21 ... | reverse complement strand
TTTGAACCCTCACGAGCGTAATGCCCACTACGCCCTGAACGTAGCGCGTCTGCCAGTTCCGCCACTTCGGCAATTCAAGTTCAACGGGCAGAATTTTATCGCAAATCCATGATTTGTCAACCTTTATTGAAAATTCGCCCGATGGGATTTCTGTCCGTGCTATAATCCCCACAGGGGTAATGAAATCAGGGTTAATGAAATGATGGTAACGACAATCACCGAATTGCTCAATGTGTTGACTGCGCCGCCGGGTAACCTGGTCTATCACACCGTGCTGGCTTTTTCAGTGGTCATGGCCCTGCAAGCGGCCATTTTCAACACGGCGCGTATGCCCGGGCCGGCTCACCGCCGGACCATGCTCGGTCTGGCCGTTGTGTTGGTTTTTCAATTATCCATGTTCCTGGCCAGCGGACTGGCCTGGCAGGGACTCTTCAATGCCCATTTGCTTCTGCCGCCGCTCGACCGGGCCGTGCAATTTCTCTCACTGGCATGGATCATCTGGATGTGGGCATCCCCCGCCCGTAACCGGGCGGCGGATACCGGCCTGGCGATTTTAACCCTGCTGGGAATCGTCGCACTGGTATTTTCCTGGTCTTCCTGGGACGCGACCGGCGCAGCGCTGCAATTTAACGGATCTTGGCTGGATTGGGCCTGGCAAATTGGTTCGTTAGCGTTTGCCATCATTGGTTTGATCGGCCTGACGTTGAGCCGGCCTGCCCGTTGGGGCAGCGGAGTTGCGTTCCTGTTGCTGGTTATGATTGGAATTGGCGCTCACCTGGTATTTCCTCAAACGGATGCCAACTTATCCGGTTTCATTCGCCTGGCATTGCTGTGCGCGTTTCCGCTGCTCCCGGCATTAGCGCAGCGGAACGCGAGTCCCACCAATAGTGAAGCGGATCTGTCCGGTCAGCAGTTGACCAATGGTCTGGATATTGAAAGCCGCAAACGGCTGGGCGGCGAGCCTAGAACCATTTATGCCTGGCTGCAACTTGCCAATCAAGCCGAACCGCAGGAAACAGGCGTCGCCCTGTCCCGCGCTGTGGCGCAAACCATGCTGGCCGACTTCACCTTCCTGGTCAAGATGGATGCAAACCTGGGCAGGATGACCGTCGATTGTGGTTACGATCTCATCCGCGAAGAACCCCTCACCGGCGCAGATCTTCTCATCAGCCAGGTGCCTGCCTTGTTCAGTGCACTTTCGCGCGGCAAGCCGTTGCGCCTTGCCACCAATGGTACGCCCCCGCAGGATCTGGTAAGTCTGGCGCGCGCATTTGGATTGAATGAATCCGGCCATTTGCTGGCAATTCCGTTGATGGTACAGCCGGGTACCTGGGGGGCGGGCCTTGTGCTTCTGACGCCGTATTCCAACCGGTTGTGGACCTCGGAAGACCAGAATTTTCTCACCGGCATGACCGAATCGCTCAGCCAGGTCATCCAACGGGCTTCCGTAAAATCGGAACTTCAGGTAAAAGCCGAGCAGAATCAGTTTGAAATCCAGGACTTGCAGCACCAATTAGAATCGCTGCAGGCCGAGCTTGCGCAAGCGCGGGAGCTGTCTTCAGCCCGGAATTCGCAACGGGACGGTCAAATCTCCTCCGAAAACGCCCATCCATCCGATCAGGCGACCTGGCTGGAGGTTCAGCAGGCAGCCCAGGAGGCCATTCTGCGCCTGGAGGCTGAAAACGAAGAATTGCACCGGTTGCTGACGAAAAACCAGCCGGTGGCTCAGGCGGACGAAGATAAAGCGTTCCTGGAAGCCGAAATGCGGCTGACCCTGGAAGAAGTTGCGCGGCTGCAAAACCAACTGGCTGACGCGAACCAGCGCGCGGCGCGTCTGGAAAAATTGGCTGCCAACGGCGAACAGTTGCCGGAGGAAGAGCGCGAGATGATCGCTTCGATTTACCAGGAGCTGCGCCAGCCGCTTTCTTCCATCGTCGGTTACACCGATCTGTTGCTGGGCGAATCGGTGGGCATTATCGGAGCACTGCAACGAAAATTCCTTGAACGGATCAAAACCTCCTCAGACCGGCTGCGCACGCTTATCGACGATCTGCTGCGCATCTCCAACCTGCAGCACGGCAGCAAAGATTTCAATCCGAAAGCCGTTGAACTCGAAGAAATCCTCGACCTGGCTTTGGCAGAAACCAGCGGCTATATACGGGACAAATCCATTACACTGCAACTTGACCTACCCGAGAAACTGCCGTCCATCCACGCGGATCGGGATGCCCTGCAGCAGGTTCTGGTTCAATTGATCCAAAACGCCGGTGCGGTGACGCCCGTCGATGGGACGGTCAGCCTGCAGGTGGAAATCCAGGACGAACCAGCCGATGGGCAGGCCGTCGCCATCCATGTAACCGATTGCGGCGGCGGAATCGCGCCTGAGGACCTCTCACGGGTGTTCTCGCGGCGCTACCGCGCTGAAAACGCATTGATCCAGGGCATCGGCGATACAGGCGTGGGTTTATCCATCGTAAAAACCCTGGTAGAGATGCACGGCGGCCGCATCTGGGTGGATTCTATGCCCGGCGAAGGCAGCATTTTCAGCGTTCTGCTACCGTTACAATCGGGCCAGGCATTGAAAGATCAATCGCCCGCATGAACATCGCCCGCGAATTACTCAGAGGCATCCTTTCGGCAGGATTGATCCTGTTGGTGGTGGTCGGGGCGTTAATCATTTCGCAGGTCGAGCAGACCGCCGTGCCTGCCGCAGCGACAGATACCGGTGAAATGCCCTTTGATTTTCCAACCGGTCTGGCCATTCTAAAAACGCCTACGCCAGCGCATGCCAATCCAACAGCCACTGCAACGATCGCGTGCGCCAAACCCACAGGGTGGTTTGAATATACCGTCCAGGTCGGAGACACGCTCGCCAAACTGGCCGCCAGAGCCGCAATCACACAGGGGCAACTACGCGAAGGCAACTGCCTGCTCAGCGACGAATTGGTGGCAGGAACGCTGCTCTATTTACCGCCCGTCGAAGCCACGCGCACCCTATTGCCCGCGCTGACGCAAACGCCGGTTCAATGCGGTCCGCCAATCGGATGGATTAAATACCGCATCCAGGCTCAAGACACCCTGTTCCGCATCAGCCTGAATTACGGCGTCAGCGTGCCGCAATTGCAATTTGCCAACTGCATGGGGAATTCCACATTCCTGCGCACCGGCGAATTCATTTACGTGCCCAATGTGGCCACCCGCACCCCGGATTTTACCCCAACGCCGACCGGAACAAATATCCCCGCTCCAACGTCTACACCTGAGACAGAAACGGTCGAACCCAGCGCAACTTCCGACCCGACCGTGACATCCACCGAAACAGGTTACCCTTCGCCATGAGTGCGCGCGAACTGGAAATGAGATCATCATGCGCAGATTATTAATCGTTTTTTCAATCCTGGTCCTGGTTTCGCTGGCCTGCAATTTGCCTGGCCTGGCCAGTACCAATCCAGGCGCGGTCCCCGTTGTCAATCCATGGCAACTGGTCACACCGGATCCCAATGCAACCATCACGCCGACGCCCTTCCAACCTGGCGCTGCCACGCCCATCCCGCCCACCCAGCCCGGCCCCACGGCAACCCCAACCGAACAGTCTGATGGCTCCGGCCCGATCATCCACAACCTGAAAATGCCCGAAGGCCAGGTTAACATCATGATCCTGGGGTCCGATTTCCGCCCCGGCGGAGGATCGCGCACGGATGTGATCCTGCTGGCTTCCATCAATACGAAAAATGCCACCGTGAGCTTAATCTCTTTTCCCCGGGATGTGTACGTGTACCTGCCCGGCCGGGGCATGGACCGTTTGAACACGCCCTACGCGTATGAGGGGTTCCCATTGCTGGCTGACACCATGGAATACAACTTTGGCGTTCGGCCAGACCATTACATGATCACCAATTTTTACGGCTTCAAATCCATTGTGGATACACTTGGCGGGATCAACGTATATGTTGGCGCATATTTGCGAGATAAATGCGATCTGCCGGCTCGTGACGAGGAGGGCTATTGCAGCGTATCCTCCGGTGCAACCTGGATGGACGGCGAAACCGCATTATGGTACGTTCGTTCCCGCTATACCACTTCCGACCTCGACCGCACCCGCCGGGAACAGGAAGTAATGGACGCTTTCTTCCGCCGCCTGATGAGCCTGAATGCCGTCACCCGCGCGCCTGAACTGTATCGCCTGTTCATCAGTTCGGTCGAAACCGATCTGGGCATCGATGACCTCCTGCCCTTAGTGGGCATTGCCCCGCAACTGCTCAGCGATGATACCCGCATTAGCCGGCATTTGATTGGGATTAATTACCTGACCCCCTACGTGACCGAATCGGGAGCGCAGGTGCTCATTCCCGACCGTCAGGCAATCTGGAAACTGATTAAGCAGGAAGTCTACGGGCAATAACTCGATCCAATCGGTGCCCATATTTACCCATCGCGCGGGCAGAGAATTGCCCGCGCGATGGTTTTGCCTGCCACCTCGCATTAATGCCATTTGACAACCGGCAGTTAATCATGTACACTGTTCTAAAGAAAGCTATACGCAAAAATTAGCAAGGAACCAGCGATGTCTGAACCTTCACCCGCTGCACACATCACCGCGAACACTCCACTCCTCCCCGCCATTCGCGCCTGGGAAATGTACCTGCTCGACCAGAACCGGTCGCCCTACACGGTCAAAGCTTTCGTGGGCGATTTGCAACTGCTGGCGGCGCACATGCCCCCCGACCGCCCGGTCGGCGCAATCACCACCAAAGATCTCAACCAATTTTTGCAGTGGCTCCAAAATGGCCGCGGCATCCCGTGCAGCCCCAAGAGCCTGGCGCGGCGAATCACATCGATCAAGGCTTTCTTTCGCTGGTTGGCGCAAAGCGGACGGATTTCGCCCGACCCGGCCGAGAAGGTTCTGCAGCAATCGGTGATGAGCCCGCTGCCCGTTATCCTGACCCCTGAGGAAGAGCAGCGCGTCATCGAAGTGGCGCACAAATACCGCGTTGCCAAAAAACCGGACGCCCGCCCGTACACGCTGCTGATGCTCCTGTTGACCACGGGCATCAAAAAAGGCGAGTGCCTGGCCCTCAATGTCAACCACATTGACCTGGAAAGCCCCAACGGCCCGATTCTTTTCATCCGTTATGCCACCCCGCGGTCGCGCTATAAAGAACGCAAAATCGACCTGACGCCCGAATGGGTGGAGAGTTACCGCGAATACCTGGCGCAATACACTCCGCGCGATACCATCTTTCCTTGGTCGCCGCGCCGCCTGGAATACTTGCTGGAAGACCTCGGCGAAGAGGCCGGTCTGGAAAAGCATTTATCCTTCGATATGTGTCGCTGGACGAGCGTGTTGAACGATTGGCGCGCCGGCATCGAACATGACCAGATTCGCCAGAAAATGGGCATATCAAAAATCCAGTGGCGCGAAATTAACTTTAAATTGCGCCGGCTTTCCGGCGAAGTGGTTTCATAAATCATCCCGGCGTCCGCATGGACGCCGGTTAATTTTCTCTCCGCACAACCAGGTGGATACTGCGGGCCGTGGTCGGTTGGATTCGCACCCGGTGTCCGGGCGCGAATCCGGGCACCCAGACAATCTCATCCCCGCAAACCACCAGCGGCCATAGTTTGCGCGCATGAGCCGGGATCTTGTGATTGATCCAGAAATCCGAGAGCTTCTGGCTGCCCTCAGGCATCCCCAGTGGTTGAACGCGGTCTCCGCGGCGCGGATGGCGAAGGTAAAGCGGCCCCGTCAACGCGCCGGCATCCAGCCAGGTTTCAAACTGAAAACCGTTGCGCGCCTGCCTCCACACCTTTTCCGCGGGCGGATTGCATTCCTCGGCCGACAAAATCCAACCCTCGCCCAGGGCAACCGGTTCATGGAGCGAGACCGTTAATGGGTCCGCGGCGAGCATGCAAGGATAGCGGCCTGCCTCCTGTGGAATCGCCGGATCCTCCAGCAGCAGCCCGTGCGCATTTTTGCGCAGGATGAGACGGTTGCCGAGTTCAATTCTCCGACCGGGAGCGCCAGACTGCAAAAACTCGACCGCGCGCAGCGTGTGCTTAAGCGACAATCCATCCCCCGAGAGACGCAATTTCACCGCCGCGCGGCGAAGCACGCGCCGTTGCAGCGCATCGGGCTGGCCACGCAGCGCATCCAGAGCGAACCGGATCGCGCCGGGGACCTGTTCTACCACGCAGCTCCGCCAGGCTGCATCCTCCACTGCGTCCATCAATTGCAGGTCATCCGCGGCCAATTGCGAGAAATTCCAAATCCGCTGACGCGCGCCGGTCGCCATGCCTTCCAGCGCTGGGACCAAATCCAGGCGGATGCGGTTGCGAAGATACGCGCGCTCCAGGTTGCTGCTGTCGAGGAGTGGCTGAAGACCGGTCTCAGCACAGTAGCCCATGATTTCGTCGCGCCACACTCCCAGCAATGGCCTGACCAGTGGAATTCTGTCATCCCATTGCGTCAGGGTTCGATAGCCCATCCCGCGCAAGCCTGCCAGTCCGCTGCCGCGCAGCAGGTGCATCAGCACGGTTTCCACCTGGTCGTCCGCGTTGTGACCTACTGCCACCGCATCCGCGCAGTATGCCCGCGCGCTTTCAAAGAGAAAGGCGTACCGCATTTCCCGCGCCGCTTCTTCGATGGTTTTGCCCTGGTCGCTGGCCAGTCTGGCCACATCCTCTGATCCGCCGATAAAGGGAATCTGCAAGCCGGCTGCAAACCGTTCAACCTGATCCTGTTCCGCTTCGGCTTCAGGACGCAACCGGTGGTTGAAACAAGCCGCGATGGTCTGAAAACCAAGCCTGAACAGCGCATCCAGCAGGCAAAGACTGTCCGGTCCGCCGGATACGCCCACCAACACCACCTGACCGGCTCTTAATCCGCAGTTCTGGGTGGCACTCTGAAGAATCCGCGTTAACATAAGCTGATTATAGTTTATGTTTTTTTCAATTTGATTTAGAATAGTAATGTCAAATCCCTTTATGAATCAAACGGGTCATAACCGGGCCAAAGCATACCCCAGGGAGGATTGTTATGCCTGAGAAAATTCTGATCGTCGATGATGATCTGGAAACACTGCGCCTTGTGGGGCTGATGCTTCAGCGGCAAGGCTATCAGGTTGCTTCGGCTCACAATGGCGCCGAGGCATTGTCCATGGCTCGGAATGAACAGCCTGATCTGATCGTTTTGGACATCATGATGCCGGATATGGATGGGTATGAAGTTACCCGCCGCCTGCGCAACGAAACCGCCACTACGGTCACCCCCATTCTCATGTTTACCGCCAAGAGTCAGGTGGATGACAAGGTCAAAGGTTATGAATCCGGCGTGGATGATTACCTGACCAAACCGGTTCATCCGGCTGAACTGGTGGCGCATATCAAGGCGCTGCTCAGCCGGGTCAAGGTGCGCACCGGCCCGGCCCCATCACGCGACCGGAGCTATACCCTCGGCGTGATCGCAGCCAAAGGCGGATTGGGCGTGTCAACCCTGGCGTTAAATCTGGCCCTGTCGTTTCACGAGCGCACGAAATTATCGACGATCGCCGCGGAACTGCGTCCCAGCCAGGGCACCTGGGCCATCGACCTCAAGCTGGCCAACCCCGAGGGTTTGAACAACCTGATTCACTGCCGCGCCGCGGACATCACCACCGCCGTGGTTGAGAAAGAACTCGTCCGCACCACCTTCGGCGTGCGCCTGCTGCTGGCTTCCTCGCGTGCCCGCGATACCGATCAACTCAATTACGGCCCACAAATGGAAGCCATCCTCCAACAGCTCTCATCGATGGCCCAAATGGTGATTCTGGATATTGGCACCAGCTTTCACCCCATGCTGGACCGTATCCTGTCACAATTAAACGAGATTATTGTCATCACCGAACCGCAGCCGTCTTCGGTTGAGCGCACACGGCTATTAATCGACGACCTGGTTGCGCGTGGCTTTGGAAAACCCAAGCTTTTGACGGTCATGGCAATCAACCGCGTACGCGCCGATGTGGTTCTATCTGCCAACCAAATCCAGGAGAAAATTGGCCAGCCAATTGCCATGATGGTTCCACCTGCGCCGGAACAGGCTTTCTACGCCGCGACGCGCTCGATCCCGCTTATCGAAATTCAAAAAGAGGGCCTGGTCAACCAGCAATTCTACCGCATGGCTGAAATGTTGGCGCAAAGAGTGCAAAATCAGGACAGATGACAGCACGGTTCACCGAACAAATTCAACGGGCGGCCCGTCTGATCGCTTCTGCCCGTCATGTCGTAGCGCTCACCGGCGCAGGCATCTCGACGCCGTCCGGCATTCCCGATTTTCGTTCGCCAGGTACAGGAGCATGGGCGCGCCTTGACCCGATGGAGGTCGTCTCGCTGACGGCTTTTTACCGTCAGCCGGAGCGGTTTTACCGCTGGCTGCGTCCATTGGCGCAAAAGATGGCGGCGGCTGAACCCAATCCGGCTCATCAAGCGCTGGCCGAGCTTGAAAAGCATAGCCGGCTGCAGGCGTTGCTGACCCAGAACATCGATGGATTGCACCAAAAGGCTGGATCGAAGAATGTCGTAGAACTTCACGGCTCATTGGAGCGGCTGCTCTGCCTGAACTGCCGCAACACGTTTCCATCGAAGAATTTTTACCCGCATTTTATCGCAAATAATGTCATTCCGCGCTGCCCGGCCTGCGCAGCGGTGCTGAAGCCTGAAATCGTGTTCTACGAAGAAACGCTTAAGCCCTCGACATGGGATGCGGCTGTGAAAGAAGCCGCTCGCGCCGATGTGATGATCATTGCCGGCACCTCGCTCGAAGTGTGGCCCGTTAACAGCCTGCCTTTATATGCACTGGAAAACGGTGCGCATCTGATCATCAACACGCTTTCGCGCACCCATCTGGACAACCAGGCGGATATCCTGCTAAACTATGAAATCTCTGATGCACTCCCGTCAATTGTTCGTGCTATACTGGAGGGGTAATCAGCGTGGCGACTGACAACCAGCAATTCAAGCAACTCCTCGATATCTCCCGCGACCTGGCATCCACACTGGATCTGGATATTTTGCTGCGGAAGATTATGCGAGTGGCGGTCAACCTGAGCAACGCTGAAAGCGCGCTTGTTTTCTTGTTTGACGAAACCAAAGGGGGTATCGTTCTACAATTTTCATCCAATATACAAAATTCACGCACGATCCTGGGCAGCGATATTTCATCCGATAGCGTCGCCGGGCAGGTGGCTGCTCAGGGCAAACCCATGATCGTAACGGAAATCAATCAAGATCAGCGGCCGATTGTTACTGCCGATCCGCTGTTCCCTCCCACAATCAGATCGCTGATTGCTGTACCACTGGTGGCGAAAGATAAAGTTCAGGGGGTTTTACAAGTGGTCAACAAAAAGCAAGGATTATTTAACGACGCAGACGTGGACGTTCTCACGGTGCTGGCTGCCCAGGCGGCTATCGCCGTTGAGAATTCACGCCTTTACCAGCAAGCCGACCTCATCAACGAATTGGTCCACGAGCTGCGCACGCCGCTTGCATCCATCCTTACCATCACCTACCTGCTCAAACGCAGCGACCTCACCGAAGAACAGCGGTTGCAATTCGTGGAATCGATTGCGGACGAAGTCACCCGGCTAAACAACCTGGCGAGTTCTTACCTGGAATATTCGCGCCTGGAGACGGGCCGGTTGACCTTCACCGCCAGCCTGATTGATCTTGCCGCAGTCCTGCAGGAATGTTCCCGGATCCTTCAGCCAAAAGCCCGCGAAGCCGGCATTCAATTGACTTTGTCGCTTCCGGACCGCCCGCTGACCTTTGAGGGCGACGAAAACAAGATCAAGCAAGTTGTCATCAATTTGCTCAACAACGCCATTAAATATAATTCCCCGGGCGGCCACGTGAACATTGATGCCTGGGGAGACAGCCAGAAAGTTGGCTTTTCCGTTCAGGATGACGGTATTGGCATCCCGGAAGAAGATTTGCCGCACGTTTTTGAGAAGTTTTATCGGGCTGCGCAGATCCAGGAAGCTTATCCGGGCACGGGGCTAGGATTATCCATATGCAGCCGGATTGTAGAAATCCACGGCGGAACCATCCGGGTGCAAAGCCAGGTCAAAGCCGGTTCCACCTTCACAATCGAATTGCCTGTCTGTGCACGGGATTACATTTAAGTAAGCCGGCTCTTTGCGAATTCGCCGTTCAATTTGCGGAAGTCAACCTGACCCGCCCTTGTCCCCTTTCCCGGGACGTGAAAGGGAAGGCAGCACAGTCGCAGGGGATAAGCGCAGGATATATTGGGCGTTCCTGCTTTGCGAGAGAAAAGCTAGGCCGGAAGCTGCTGGAAAATTGATACAGGTCCGGCAGCCATGCCCACAAGCCCCGTTCCAACGTGTGCGCCCAGGGCCGGCGTTATGGCAATCGTCGGCAACCACTCCACATCAAAGCGTTGATTGATCCGTTCCCGCAACCATTCTGTGCCTTCTAAATTGTTGGCGTGCAGCGGTTGAATGCGCAGCCGGGTGCTTTCACCAAACCGCTTTGCCAGGAAATCTGCCTGATAGAAAATGGCACGCTTGAGCGTAATTTCCTGGCCCAGTTGGTTGTATGTACCGGTTGCCAGGTCCACGCCGATGATTGGCTTGATATTCAACAGTGAAGCCAGCAGGCCTTTGATATGACTGATTCTGCCGCCATGGATCAAGTATTTCAGCGTCGCCACGGTAAACAGGCCTTCCGTCTGCGCCCGGAGTTCGGTCAGATAGCTCAAGATTTTTTCCAGCTTCCACCCGCCCCGGACGGCCCTGGCGGCAGCTTCCACTTGCCAGCCCTGCGGGCAGGAAAGCGTGCGCGTGTCAACCAGGGTCACGTGCGCTTCTGGCACCATCGCCGCCGCGGTCCGGGCTGAATTCAGCGTGCCGCTTAACCCGGAAGAGATGTGGATGGACAGGATCTCAGGATCGCTTTGCGCCAGCATCCGGTACAGCTCCACAAATTCTCCAACCGACGGCTGCGAAGTGATGGGCATCTGGTCGGAGCTTTCCAGCAAACTGTAAAATTCATCCGGCGTAATATCCACCCCGCTATCATAGGTGCGCTCTCCCAGAGTCACTTTCAGCGGAGTAAAATGGATGCCAAATTCTTGCGCCACTTCAGGCGACAGGTCCGCTCCCCGATCAGTCACGATTTGCATAATCTTTCCTCTTCCAAAAAATTACCGGCTTCCCCGCCGGCCAAACTGGCGTTCCAGCAAGTCCACGGAAAGGTGGATCATCGTCGGGCGGCCGTGTGGGCAGGTACGCGGCGATTGGCAGGTTTCCAGGTCAGCCAGCAGCTTCTTCTGTTCGTCCATCGACATGACCTGACCGGCCTTCACCGCGGCACGTTTGCACACCCGCGCAGCGACGCGACCTTCCACTTCGTCGCGCAGCGGGCTTTCATCTTCCTCGAAATCTTCCACCAGCACCCGCACCGCGGCAGCCGGATCGCTGCCCAACAGCACGGAGGGGATTGCCCGCACCCGGAATGTCGTCGGGCCAAACGGTTCCACCTGAAAGCCCAAATGCTCCAGCGCGTCCAATTGGCCTGAAAACACGCCGGCCTGCTGCGCCGGCAGGGTGACAATGGCAGGCTCAAGCAGCGTCTGCGCGGGAATGCGCTGCCCGGCAGCCTGCTTCATTAATCTTTCAAACAATACGCGCTCATGCGCGGCATGCTGGTCGATCAAATACAACCCGTCCGGCCCTTCGGCGACCAGGTAAGAAAGCCCCACCTGGCCGATCAGCCGCAACAATGGCAATTGCCCGGAAGGAAGATCGTCGGCGGAAGCCAGAGAAGGGTTGACCGCCGGTTGCACGCTTTCGCCGGGCAATTCCGCCGGCCGGATGGTATTTTGCAATTCAGCCGACATGTTCCACGCCGGGTCAATTGCCTGGGGTTGGGCAGCCGCGGTTTTCCATTGCGGCATGCCAACGGAGGGCACCGGCGAGTAAGCCAGCAACGCCCGGCGCGTGCCGCGCTGCACCAGGCTGAAGATGCGTTCCGGGTCGCGGAAGCGCACTTCGGCTTTGGCCGGGTGAACGTTGACGTCCACCTCTTCGGGCGGCAGGTGCAAAAAGACCACAGCCAGCGGAAACCGGCCTACCATTAAGAGCGTGTGATACGCCTGGACCAGCGCCGTGGTCAGCGGCACGGATTGAACCCAGCGGCCGTTGATGAAAAAGGTGATGTCACGGCGGTTGGAGCGGGTCAGCGCCACCGGGCTGATAAAGCCATCCATCCTGCGAGCATCCTCATCCGAACTGACCTCCAGCAACTGGCGGGCAATTTCCACGCCGTAGAGCTGCGCCAGGATTTCGCGCCGGTCGCCGTTGCCGCTGGTCTGCAAAGCCGGGCGGTTATCGTGCCAGAGTTGGAAGCGCACCTGCGGATAAGCCAGCGCATAGCGCGTCACCAACCCATCGATCTGGCTGCGCTCGGTGGAATCCTGTTTCAAGAACTTCAATCGCGCGGGCACGTTATAAAACAGATCCTCGACGCGAATCAGCGTTCCTGCTGGAACGCCGGCGCCTTCCAACGGCCCGGTCTGTCCGCCTTCCACCAGGACGCGAGCGCCCAAATGCTCGCCGGCCGGGCGCGTGGTGATGGCAAAGCGAGAAACGGATGCGATGGAAGCCAGCGCCTCGCCGCGAAAACCCAGCGTGGTGATGTGAAACAGGTCCTCGGCGGTGCGCAGTTTGCTGGTGGCATGCCGGGCCACCGCCAGCAATACTTCATCCCTGGCGATCCCGGCGCCGTCATCTGAAACCTCGATCAATCGCTTCCCGGCCCCCTCAATGCGAATGGCAATATTCCGGGCGCCGGCATCCAGCGAGTTTTCCACCAGCTCCTTCACCACAGACGCGGGGCGTTCAACCACCTCTCCGGCTGCAATCTGGGATACGACTTCGTCGGCAAGCAAATGAATCGGCATGAAAGCTCCTGAGCGGATTGATTATACAAAGAACAGCCATCGACGTTATGGGAGCGCAGTCCTATTATGGGTCATGCTTTACGCACCGGGTTCTTTGAAAAACCGCCCGCATTCGATTATACTGGCCTGATGGGCGAACTGACCTTATTCATCGATTTGGATGACACCCTTTACCCGGCGGATAGCGGAGTCTGGCAGGATATCCGAAACCGGATCGACCTGTATATGCGGGATGTGCTTGGCATCCCCGCGGCGGAGGTAAATGCGCTTCGACAGGATCTTTTCGCCCGATACGGCACAACCCTGCGCGGCCTGGAAGCGAGCATGCAGGTGGACACGGCCGATTACTTGCGCTTCGTCCATGACGTCCCGTTGTCGCGCTACCTCACCCCCAACCCGGAATTACGCCAGATCCTTTCCGGCTACCCGGCGCGGAAATTCATCTTCACCAATGGCGACCGCCTACATGCGCTGCGGGTGTTGGAGGTTCTCGAACTTTCGGACATCTTCGACGGCATCATTGACATCACCATGCTTTCTCCATATTGCAAACCGATGCCGGAAGCCTTCGACATGGCCCTTAAATTCGCCGGCAACCCGCAGGCGCAGCAGTGCGTGTTCATCGACGACGCTCCGCGGAATTTGATCGCCGCTCACAGTCGCCAATTTCAAACCATCCTGGTAGGCCCGGCTGATCTGGCACCCCCTTTTGCACCGGCCATCCCACGGTTGGCAGATTTGCCCCGCGTGCTCCCCGTGAACCGCGGGCAGATTGTAGAGGGTTTGCATGAATGACATTCCCTGGTATGGCTGGTTGATCTTTGCATTGCTGGGTTTGCTCCTGTTCGCAACCAACTGGTCTTTGATTTCCACACTGAGGGCCAGGAAGAAAAGCGGCCCAGAAAGCGGCACGGCCCGGGTGATCCATCAAATGGAGCAATCCATCCGCAATCCCTGGCAAAAAGAGAATGAGATGCTTGCAGATCTTTCGCGGCGGGCCGCCGAATTGCGGCCTCCTGCCGGCACGCCGCAAAACCCGATACAGCCGGATCAAAATGAATGATTTTTTATCCTGGTTTAATACTTCCGTGATACATTCGTTGACAGAATATCTTGATTGAGGAGATGGGAATGTCATCCCGTTTAGCGCGTAATATCCTGATTGTAATGGTCGCAGCCATCCTGCTGCTGGGAAGTTTTTCGGGCGGCGTACTGGTAGGCTGGATTCTGCCAAAAACCTCAGCCCAAGCCGCGCCGGCCGTCGATTTGATTTCACCGCTTCAACCGACAACCGGAACTCCAGCCGGCAGCCCAGCAGAGGATGTATCTTTTGCGCCCTTCTGGGAAGCCTGGGACCTGGTTCATTCGCTGTACGTTGACCAGCCTGTCAACGACAACGAATTGATGCGCGGCGCGATCCGCGGCATGCTGGACGCGCTCGGCGATCCGCATACCTCCTATATGTCGCCGGAAGAATACACCCAGGCGAATTCTTCGCTTGAAGGCGAATACGAGGGCATCGGCGCGGTTGTCGACATCACCGGTGATTATCTGAAAATCATCAGCCCCATGCCCAATTCACCCGCCGAGAAAGCCGGCATTAAGATCGGCGATCTTGTCATTGCCGTCGATGGGGAAGATATGACCGGCGTGGATGGCAGCCTGGTGCTGAGCAAGGTCAAAGGTCCGGCCGGCACAACCGTTGTCCTGACGATACGGCGCGAAGGCGAGGAAAAGCCGATTGACATCTCCGTCACGCGCGCAAAGATCGTACAATCCTCCGTGACCAGCAAAATGCTGGATTCGGGCATCGCCTATGTGGCGCTGAGCACTTTTGGCGACAACACCACCCGCGATTTGCGCAAAGCATTGAAGGAACTATTGGCCCAGGAACCCAAGGGGCTGATCCTTGACTTGCGCTATAACGGCGGGGGATACCTGCAAACGGCCGTGGAAGTCACTTCGGAATTTATTAATTCCGGGAATGTACTGCTGGAGCAATACGGCGACGGCACCATCACGGAATACAAAGCTGAAAAAGGCGGTCTGGCCCTGGACATTCCCATGGTCGTGCTGGTGAATGAAGGCTCTGCCTCCGCTTCCGAGATCACCGCCGGCGCGCTGCAGGATGCCGGCCGCGCCCGGTTGGTCGGCGTGACGACTTATGGCAAAGGCACCGTACAAAAGTGGCTGGAACTCCAGGATGATGCTGGCGCGGTGCGCATCACCATCGCGCGCTGGTTGACGCCTAAGGAACGCCAGATCAACGGGGCCGGCCTGACGCCTGACGTGGTGGTCGAAATGACTGAAGAAGATTATGCTGCCGACCGCGATCCACAACTGGACAAAGCCGTGGAGCTGCTGCTGCAAGCCAATTAGTCCAAACCGGGCAGGTTTCGCATGAAACGCTTCTGGTTTATTCTCTTTGTGGTGTTGGTCGCTTTTGTTGCGGGGTTAACCGGAGGCTACCTGGGCGGTATGGCGGTGAGCAGGCAGGCCGGGCCTGGTGCTGGCGGCCTGCCTGCGGCGGGCTTTGTGACGCAGGCGTCCGTGCCGCCCTCGGATGAAACCATCACCCTCCGGACGGTCAACATTGATACAGCCATTACCCAGGCGGTTGAAAAAACCGGCCCGGCCGTGGTGACAATCGTCGGGCAATTACCCGATCAGATGACATTTTTCGGCCGGGTATCCGGTGGCACTTCCTCCGGGAGCGGCGTGATCATCTCAGAATCAGGCTATGTCATCACCAACAACCACGTCATCGAAGATGCCGAATCCCTCACCGTGATATTGGCCAACGGTGATGAACGCCCGGCCAGGGTTGTCGGCACCGATCCGTTCTCGGATCTTGCCGTGCTAAAAGTGGACGGCGAGCTTCCTGCGGTGGCCGAACTGGGTAATTCGGATGCCTTGAAACCCGGCGAAACGGTCATCGCGATCGGCTCGCCGCTGGGTGATTTCAAAAACACCGTCACCACCGGCGTCATCAGCGCCACCGGGCGTAGCCTCGACAGCGGCAATGGTTACCTGCTCGAAAATCTGCTGCAAACCGACGCCGCCATCAATCAGGGGAATTCCGGCGGGCCGCTGGTCAACCTTGCCGGTCAAGTCGTTGGAATCAACACGCTGATCGTGCGTGACAGCCAGGCCTCCAACACCGTTGTCGAAGGCCTCGGGTTCGCGGTGCCCTCCACCTCGGTGCGGGCCGTGGCAGACCAACTGATCGCCAACGGCTCCGTGGCGCGCCCCTATATGGGAATCCGCTACCAGACCATCGACCCGGCCGTCGCGCGCCGCTACAACCTCCCGGTGGAATGGGGCGTTTACATTGCTTCCATCGATCCGCAGGGCCCGGCCGCCCAAGCCGGGCTGCAAACCGGCGATATCATCACCCAGATCGGCGAATTTCCCCTGGATGAAAACCACCCATACCTGAACGCGCTTTTCCATTACGCGCCAGGCGACACGGTGACCCTGAAAGTTGCCCGCGGTGCAGAGTTATTGGACTTCACCCTGACGTTTACATCCTGATGGGTTGTTTGTGCAGGATCCAGGTTGCATGCTGCGCCAGTGAAAATCTCCCCTTAAATTAGCGACAATGAACACTTTCGTTTAATTG
>ERZ1645192.2101-NODE-2101-length-16575-cov-7.846126_pt1 | contig 16575 bp, 15 predicted proteins | sample MGYA00575354_ERZ1645192 | MGnify/ENA primary metagenome ERZ1645192 (study PRJEB40844, sample SAMN11349763) | freshwater sediment metagenome | isolation source: river sediment | host: Sediment | place: India: Faizupur Khadar , New Delhi | collected 2017-02-21 ... | reverse complement strand
GAATTTATGTGGGAGCGACATCCGGCTATTCCGGAAAGAACATGATCGCCATGGGTATCGGACTCAAGCTGCAGAAGGAGGGCTACCGGGTCGGATACATGAAGCCTGTCGGTGCCCTTCCGCAGGAACGGAACGGGGTACTCGGCGATGCGGACGCATTTTTTGTTCAGGATATTCTGGGCTTGAAGGACGACCCGGGGTTGGTCACCCCTGTTGTAGTCGATCACGACTTCAAGATGCGGGCCTTCACCGGGAAGTGTGAGAACCTGTTGCCGAAAATCAAGGCTGCATACGAGGCCTTGGGCAAGGACAAGGATGTCATGATCGTGGCCGGATCCGGCAGCATGTACTCAGGCAAGTACTGCGGAGTTGACGGAATCAGCGTGATCAAGTCCCTGGGCATCAAGGCGATCATAATCGACCGCTATGTCAAGGAGCTCAATTACGACTACCTCATGGCCATGAAAGAACTCCTGGGCGATCAACTCCTCGGCGTGCTGCTGAACGACATCCCGCCGGCCTTCAAGGACGAGCTGGATACGCTGCTGCATCCCTTTCTGGAGAGCAAGGGCATCAAGGTGCTGGGGAAGATTCCGAGTGATCCGCTCATGGGGGCCATCAAGGTGGCCGATTTGGCCGACCGCCTGGGGGGAAAGGTCATCACGGCCCAGGACAAGTCCGAGCGGGTGGTGGAGAATTTTCTGATCGGGACCATGCAGGTCGAGAACTTCATGACCCATTTCCGCAAGAGCCGTAAATCCGCCATCATTGTCGGCGGCGACCGTTCCGACGTGCAGCTGGTGGCCCTGGAGGGACAGTGCCAGTGTCTCGTGCTGACCGGGAATCTCTACCCCAACGACATCATCATGACCCGGGCAGAGGTGCTGGAGGTTCCCATCGTGGTGGTCCGCGATGATACCTTCACCGTGGCCAAGAAGATGGAGTCCATCCTGTCCCGACACAAGCTCCGGGACGTGATCAAGATCCAGCACGGATCGCAACTCGTCAGTTCCATCATCGACTTCCCGCATCTGAAGGAAGCGCTGGGGCTGTGATTCCGGGCGGGCGGAGCGCCTCGGTCCTGGGCCTCGGATTTTCCGAGGCCTTTTTTCATATTTCGCGGATGGCCTGGGTCAGCTTTTTCTGATCGTCCTTGAACAGCTTGTAGTTGATGGAATCTTCCAGGGCCTGCCGGCTGGCCTCAATGATGTTGTAGGACACGCCAACAGTGGTCCAGCGGCTTTTCTGGTCCCCTGATTCGATGAGCACGCGGACCTCCGATGCAGTGCCGCTGTTTCCGTCATCGCGGACCACTCCGGCCAGAACCCGCACCTTGAAATCCATGAGACGCATCTCCTTCAGATTCGGGTAAAATCGTTCCAAGCCTTTGCGCAGGGCGCAATCCATGGCGTTGACCGGACCCTTGCCTGTGGCAGCGGTGTGCTCGATGACCCCGCCCACACGCAGCATGACGGTGGCTTCGGTGAATGGGGCAACCCCTTCGGTGAAGACGGAATCCAGGATGCGAAAGCTGATCAGCCGGAAATAGGTCCTGGCCCGGCCGAGCACGCGATTGACCAGGAGTTCGTATGAGGCCTCGGCTGCGGAGTATTCGTATCCCTGGTCCTCCCTGTTTTTGAGTTCCGTCAGGAGTTCGAGAACAAAGGGGTCGCCCTTATCCAGTTCAAATCCGTACTGCTTGGCCTTGAACAGAATGTTGGACTGGCCGGCCAGGTCCGACAGGACGATGCGTCGCTTATTGCCGACCAGTTCAGGTTCGATGTGTTCGTAGGTGCGCGGGTTGCGGCGCACGGCAGCCACATGCACCCCGCCTTTGTGGGTGAAGGCGGACTGTCCCGTGTAGGGTTGGCGTTTGAAAGAGCGCAGGTTGGCCACCTCGGACACAAAGGCCGAGGTGCCGGTCAGGCGTCCCAGGTTGCCTGGGGGTAGACACGGGAGCCCCATTTTCAGTTCCAGGTTGGGAATGATGGAGGAGAGGTTGGCGTTGCCGCAGCGTTCGCCGTATCCGTTGATGGTTCCCTGGACTTGGACCGCACCGTGGCGCACGGCGGCAAGGGAATTGGCCACGGCCAGTTCGCAGTCGTTGTGCACGTGTATGCCGAAGCGGGCCTCGGGCAGATCGGCGGAAACGGCATCCATGATGGCGGCGATTTCTTCGGGAAGGCTGCCGCCATTGGTATCGCACAGGACCAAGAGATCAGCGCCCGCGGACCAGGCCGTGCGCAGGCAGGTCTTGGCGTACTCGGCGTTGGTCTTGAAACCGTCGAAAAAATGTTCGGCGTCGTAAAAAAGTTCCTGACAGTGTGGACGCAGAAAGGCCAGGGAATCGCGGATCAATTCCAGGTTGCGTTCAAGAGTGATCTTCAAGGCATCGTTGACGTGGATGTCCCACGTCTTGCCGAAGATGGTCAGCACAGGGGCGCCGGATTCGAGCAGGGCTTGCAGGTTCGGATCCACGTCAGCCGTATTTTTTGCTGCATGGGTGGAACCGAAGGCTGCGAGTCTGGCCGTTTGAAGCTCATACTGCCGCATTTCGTTGAAAAAACGCTTGTCCTTGGGGTTGGATCCCGGCCAGCCTCCTTCAATGTAGGCCACACCCAGATGGTCGAGCCTGGTGGCGATGCGCATTTTGTCCTCGGTGGAGAGGCTCAATTCCTCGGACTGGGTGCCGTCTCGCAACGTGGTGTCATAGATCTGGATGCTTTGCATGGTGCTCATTCCCGTTTGTAAAGTGTGCTTGGGTGGTTACAGGCTGACGGGTAAAGAAAAAAAGCCCCCGACCTGGCGGTCGGGGGCTTTCCAAACGTGGACACGTTTACAGGAACGTCATGCCCCCAACCGCAACGCGGGCGTCATGATAATAATGGAAATGGTGGATGCGGCAGTGTTCATTTGCGGTGTGTTCCTTGATGTGGTGATGAACAAAGGGGAATGCCTTGTCAAGCCTGATCTTGCGGTGCTGCTCCCCTACTGAGCGATCTTGATCTCCATGGCATCGATGAATTCGACGCCGTTTACCTCAACCTGGTCCCCCAGGACGATGGCTCTGCGGCCGCCAAGGCCGGAGGCGTCGATGCCCCGCACCATGTAGCTGGATGCATCAGTGACCAGGATCATCCCCACGCTGGTTTGTTCCAGAATGCCGTGGACCTCCACAGTATCTCCAGCCCAGGCGAAACCGTGGACAGTGAGCAAGGGGAGTGTGAGGAGCATTTCCTTCAGACGACGTTTCATCGGGCAGGACCTTCCGTGAAGCAGTGAGCAGGATTCGTGACGAAGAGCACACGATACGTTCAAGAAATCAAGAAGGAGCGGTGGATCGTTTTTTCCAGGCATCGCGTTCAGCACCCAATAGCACTATGCGTGCCAATTTTTAACTATCTGAGATCATATTTTATTTTTTTCATGTCGGCTTGCTTTCAGAAGCCGGAGTTCTGATTTTGAAATTTCTCCATTGGCGAGCCATGTCCAGGGAAGGGAGGGCGTGCGGAATTGGAAGTTCTTGTTTGTAAAAGGAGAATCATGAGTTCCGTTGATTGCGCAGTCTGAAGGATTTCTTGTCCAGATGATGCCTGGTCATGAGTTTGTGCAGCTGCCGGGTTGTGATGCCGGCCATGTCCGCGCTTTTTTTGATGCTGCCGCCGCAGGACTGCAGCAGGGTCCAGAGGTAGCGGCGTTCGAACTCCTCGATGGCCGCGGTCCGGGCTGCGTGCAAGGGCAGCAAGCTGTCGGAGCGGGGGGAGTCCATGGACGGGGTATCCGGGCGGAAGGCCAATAGCTCCAGTGGCAGGCTCTCGGCCTGGATCTGGTCTGTTTCCTCCAGGATGCAGGCCCGCTCCACAATGTTCTCCAGTTCCCGTACGTTGCCCGGCCAGGCGTAGTGTTCCAGAGCAGCCGCAGCCCGGGGGTGAATGGCGGCGATGTTCTTGCCGGCCTCCTGACAGAAATTTCCGATGAACTCATTGGCCAGAGGCAGGATGTCCTCGGTCCTTTGCCGCAGGGGCGGCACTTCAATGGGGAAGACGTTCAAGCGGTAAAAGAGATCCCAGCGGAATTTACCTTGTTCGCACAGTGCGGCCGGGTCTTCGTTGGTGGCGGCAATAATGCGCACATCGCAAGGGATGAGGCGTTCCCCGCCGACCCGTTCGAAGGCCTTTTCCTGCAATATGTGCAGCAGCTTGATCTGGGCGGCAGGGGTGATGGTTCCGATTTCATCGAGGAAGATGGTGCCCCCGTCGGCCAGTTCGAATTTTCCCTTGCGGGATTTGGATGCGCCGGTGAAGGCCCCTTTTTCATGCCCGAAGAGCTCGCTTTCGATCAGTGATTCGGGCAGGGCCCCGCAATGGACCCTGACAAACTGCCGGTTCCCCCGCGCGCTGTGCTGGTGGATGAGCTTGGCCAGATAGCTCTTGCCGGTACCGGTTTCTCCGGTCAACAGGACCGTGGTCCTTGTGGGCGCCACCATCTGTACCTTGCGGTAGACGTCGCGCATCACTGCCGAGCGCGTCAATCTGCCCACGTCGATGCCTGGCGAGGAGGATGCCGGCGAAAGGGTATCTTCGTTCAACTCCAAGGCCACCCTGCTCAGGGACAGATGAATGTTGCGGGATTCGAAAGGGGGAAGCAGGGGCTCGGCATGATACTGACGCAACAGGCTCGATTCGGGCAGCACGGAACCGTCATGGACCATGAACAGGATCCGGCAGGAAGGGGTCCGTCCGGCAACGTTTTCCAGGTATTCGCGCACGCTGTCGGCGTCATGCAGGTCGGTCAGGTCAAGGAGCAGGATTTCCTGCCGCTGGTGTATGGCAGGCAGGGCATCGTTCATGGTCCTCACGCTGGTGTCGAATTCGTCTCCGGCCGCGCTCAAAAGAAGGTCCCGCATGTCCCGGTGACTGGTGTAGATGGTCAAATGACGGGGCATTTCGCTTCTCCCAAGGTGGACAGGATGATCCTGGCGGCGCGCCTGGCGGCGTGACCCCCGCCAAGGAGGCCTGGCAGGGAGGCCAGTCTGGTCAGGACATCCGTCCTGGACCGGCTATCGGGAATCCATTGCGCAAGACGTGCGGCAATGGCCCAAGGTGTGGCCTCCTGCTGCAGGAATTCAGGGAAAACTTCTGTGCCAAGAATCAAATTGGGCAGGGAAATGAAGGGCACCCGCACAAGGGCCCTGCCCAGGGCATAGGTCAACCTCGAGAATTTATAGGCAACGACTGTGGGCACTCCAAGGAGGGCCGTTTCCAAGGTGGCAGTTCCCGAAGCGGCCATGATGGCCCGGCAAGACCGCATGGTGGCGTACCGCGTGTCGCTGTCGGTCAGGGCAATGGGCTGTCTGGCGGTCCAGAAGCGGGCAATGAGCTGTGGATCCATGCCCGGCGCCACAGGCAGGACGAATTCAAGATCCGGGCAGCTCGTGGCCAGCAGGTCGGCTGCACGGGAGAAGACGGGCAAGAGGGCCGCGATCTCGCGCTCTCTGCTCCCTGGAAGGATGCCGACGCGCCGGGGTTGATCTGCCACTGCCAGGATTTCAGGACGACGGACAGAATCCAGCAGGGGGTGCCCCACATAGTCGACATGCATCCCGTGACGGGCGTAGAAGTCCACCTCAAAGGGCAGGATGGAGATGAGGCGGTCCACATGGCGGGAGATGAAGCGGGTCCTCCCTGCACGCCAAGCCCAAAGTTTGGGACTGATGTAATAGATGACAGGTATGCCGAGATTGCGTGCAGTGCGGGCCACGCGGAAGTGAAAATCCGGGGCGTCGATGACCACAACCACGTCGGGCCGTGTTTCCATCAGGTTTATCTTCAGGGTATGTAAAAGGCGCAGAATTTTTGGAAGCTGGACAAGGACCTCAGTGATGCCCATGACCGAGAGATGTTCTGTTTCAAGCTTTGCCTCAACGCCTTCGGCGCGCATGGCCGGCCCGGCCATGCCGAGAAAACGGGCGTCGGGACACTGTTCTCGCAAGGCCTGGACCAGGAGCTGGCCGTGCAGATCCCCCGAGGTTTCTCCGGCGTTGATCCAGATGGTGGGCGTGTTGATCATGGGGAGCCAATAGTCCCTTGGCGGATAAATAACAAGACATCTAACCCCTTGCTATGCATGGATCTTTGGCATAGGGCAGGTCCATGCGCAGCACCATTTCCCGACGTTTGCACACTTCGATCTGGGGTGTCTATCTTGCCGCCCTGGTCATTTTTTCCCTGCTCCCGTCGTTCGCCCCTCCGGGGCCTGCAAACAGCGACAAATTCATGCATCTTGCCGCATACTTGATTCTGACATGTCTGTGGCCTGAATTCATTCTTCAGTCCCCCAGTACAAGGTTTCTGGCCGCTGCGGGCCTGGGGGCTGTTCTGGAATGCGGGCAGGGGATCCTTCCCACAGGGCGGTACGCAGAGGTTTGGGACGCTGTGGCCAATGCAGCGGGCGCAGGAATCGGCCTCCTCGTTCAGCACGCCGTTTGGGGCGCAAAAGATGGGGTGCGTGGTCGGAAGGCGTCCGGCGGGGGGAGGGCATGAGCCCGGTCGAGATCTGGACCCAGATTCTGTACCCCCTTCTGAAGCTGGTGGTCTTTGTCTCTGTGGGACTTTTTGTCGGAAATCTGATCGAGGCCCTGCAATGGACCCGCTTTGTGGCCAGGCTGGCCCAGCCCCTGGCCCGCATCGGTCGGTTGTGCGACATTTCGGCGGCCAGTTTTTCAGTGGCCTTCTTTTCCGGGATCACGGCCAACACCATGCTCGCCGAAGCCTATGACAAGGGCCAGCTCAGCCGGCGGGAACTGATCCTGTCCAACCTTTTCAACAGCGTGCCAACCTATTTTTTACACCTGCCGAGCATGGTCTTCATCACCGCCCCCATTCTCAAATCGGCCGCCTTTGTCTATCTGGGCATCACCGTCGGGTCGGCGGTGCTGAGGACCTTGAGCATCCTGATTCTGGGCCGTTTGATGCTGCGAGGCATGGACCGCTGTTTTGAGACCCCCATGCCGGCCAGTGAGCAGGCGTCATGGCGACAGGTGCTGGACAAAACCTGGAGGCGTTTTCGGCGGCGGATCAAGAAGATCGTCCTCATCACCGTGCCCATCTACATCGGGATGCATATCCTGCAGCGGGCCGGCATGTTCGCGGCCATGGAACAGTTCATGGCCAGCCACATGTCCGGTCTGCCCTGGCTCCACCCTCAGTCCATGGGCATCATCGCCTTTCAATTGGCGGCGGAGTTTTCGGCCGGCATGGCCGCGGCCGGCGCCCTCCTGGACTCGGGATCCATGTCCGTGCGGGACGTGGTCATAGCCCTGGTCGTGGGCAATGTGCTGTCCTCTCCCATGCGCGCCTTCCGACATCAGTTTCCGTACTACGCAGGCATCTACAGGCCGGTCCTGGCATTTGAACTTATTGTCTGCAGCCAGGGTTTCCGGGTAGCCAGTCTGATCGCCTGCGCTGCAGTGTATGTCTGTTGGGCGTGAACAAAAAAATCCCCGCTCGAAGGCGGGGATTCAGGGTTAGCGGTCCCGGTCTCGGCGTGGGCCCCCACGGCGGTCACCTCCGCGATCACCACCTCGGCGGTCACCCCTGTTGTCACCTCGCGGACGGTCTCCGCGCGGGGCGCGGGGCTGCTCCGGCTCCGGCTCTTCGCCCAGCTCCTCCAAAATGATGGCCTTGCGGCTCAGTTTGATGCGGCCCGACGGTTCGATGTCGATGACCCGCACCCGGATGGCGTCACCTTCCTGGACTATGTCCTGTACGGTGTTGACCCGTTCCCGGGCCAGCTGGGAGATGTGGCACAGTCCCTCCAGACCGGGCAGGATTTCGATGAACGCTCCGAAGTCCATGATTTTTTTGACGATACCGTCATAGTCCTTGTTCAGTTCCGCTTTCTGGTCGTAATAGAGGACCATTTCCCTGGCCTTGGCCAGGGACGCCTGATCCGGTGCAAAAAGGGAGATCTTGCCCGAGTCGTCAATGTCAATGTCTGCCTGGGTGGCTTCGCAGATGGCCTTGATGTTCTTGCCGCCAGGTCCGATGACTTCACGGATTTTGTCCGGAGAGATGTGCACCACGTCCATCTGGGGGGCAAACTGGGACAGTTCGCGGCGCGGTGTGGCGATGACCGTCTCCATCTGGTCGAGGATGTGCACGCGGGCGGCCTTGGCCTGGTGCAGGGCCTTTTTCATGACTTCTGCCGGGATGCCGGCGATCTTGATGTCCATCTGGATGGACGTTACGCCGTCGCGGCTGCCGGCGACCTTGAAGTCCATGTCGCCCAGGTGGTCTTCGTCGCCGAGGATGTCGGTCAGGACCAGGTATTCATCCCCTTCCTTGATGAGCCCCATGGCAATACCGGCGACAGGCGTTTTGATGGGCACGCCTGCATCCATCAGGGCCAGGGTGCCTCCGCAGACCGAGGCCATGGACGAGGACCCGTTGGATTCCATGATGTCGGACACGATGCGGATGGTGAAAGGAAACCCCTCGGGAGTTGGCAGGACCGGTGCCAAGGCCCTTTCGGACAAGGCGCCGTGGCCAACCTCGCGGCGGGAAGGGGCGCGCAGAGGCCGAGCCTCGCCCACACTGTAGGGCGGGAAGTTGTAGTGCATAAGGAAACGTCTGGAAATCTCGCCGGCCAGGGTTTCCACACGCTGTTCGTCACGGGTGCTGCCCAGAGTACAGGTGCACAGGGCCTTGGTCTCCCCGCGGGTGAAAATGGCCGAGCCGTGGGTGCGCGGCAGAATCCCCACTTCCATGGTCAGGGGACGCACCGTGGTCAGGTCGCGGCCGTCGATGCGGCGTTTGTCCGCCATGATGCGCTGGCGGACCAGCTTCTTCTCCAGGTGTTCCAGGGTTTCGGCGACGTTCCTGAGGCGTTCAGGACTATCGCCAAAGCGCGACAGGAGGGCTTCCATGAGATCCTGCCGGACTTTCTTCTTGGCATCCTTGCGGTCCATCTTGCCTGGAACGGTCAGGGCCTTCTGCAGGGGGTCTGCAGCCAGTTCGGACACGGCGTTGATCAGTTCCGCATCTTCCGGAGGAGTGGCAACAGTGAATTTTTCTTTTCCAAGCAGCCCGCGCAGCTCCTCCTGGGCGTCCAGGATGGGCAGGAGCTGGGCATGGCCCCAGGCTACGGCCTCGGCCATGACATCTTCGGACAGAAACTGGGCCCCGCCTTCGACCATGACCACCGCATCACGCGTGCCCGCCAGGACCATGTTCAGTTCGCTGGTGGCCAGTTGCGACGCGGACGGGTTGAGCAGAAACTGGCCGTCCTTGTAGCCTACGCGGATTGCAGCGACAGGTCCGGCAAAGGGAATGTCGGAAATGTGCAGGGCCGTGGAGGCCCCGATCATGGCCAGGATGTCTGGGGCATGTTCCTTGTCCGAGGAGACGACCGTGGCGATGACCTGGATCTCGTGTGAACACCCCTTGGGGAAGAGAGGTCTGATGGGACGGTCGATGAGCCGGGAAGTCAGGGTTTCGTGGTCGCTGGGCCGGCCCACTTCGCGGCGGAAATAGCTGCCCGGAATGCGGCCTGCGGCATAGAGCATTTCTTGATAGTTGCAGGTCAGAGGGAGGAAGTCCACTTCGCGGTCCATGGCCTGATGGGTGGCCGTGACCAGGACGATGGTGTCCCCCCACTGCACGGTCACTGCGCCACTGGCCTGCAGGGCAAGTTTGCCGTGTTCGATGACGATTTGCGAATCGCCCATGGGGATGCTGCGGCGGGTAAGTTGGAATGCCATGATGAGCCTCATGTTGGTTGGGCACTCCGTGCATGGCAGCTGCGGCGGGTTTGGTGTTTAGTGCATGGTTCAACAGCGGTTGGGCCATGCACTAAACACAAAACCGCGAGTAGTGCTGCCGGGAGTGCGGTTGGTGAAAAAGCAGGCGGGACCGTGGTCCCGCCTTGGGTGCCTACTTGCGCAGACCGAGTTTCGCGATCAGATCGCGGTAGCGCTGAATATCCTTGTGCCGCAGATAGTTCAGAAGCTGTCTCCGCTTGCCGACCAGCTTCAGAAGGCCTGTGCGGGAATGGAAATCCTTCTGATGACCCTTGAAATGGTCGGTCAGATAGTCGATCCGCGCGGACAAGAGAGCCACCTGGACTTCAGGGGATCCCGTGTCCGTTTCGGTCTTTCCATATTCCTTGATGAGTTCAGCCTTGCGTTCAGGGGTTAAGACCACAGCCATATCCTCCGGTTTAATGTTTCTTCCGCCTGACTCTTGCCTCTTCGAACCGGAATCTAGGCCTGCCAGAGCCCGCGCAGGATGGTCCAAGCCGGCCCTTGCCCCCTCGTCCGCACCTCCGCCAAGGCCAGGGGTTCCCTGGCCGGGGTGAGCAGCAGAGCCCGGTCTCCTGTCTGGGCCGGATAGTCCGGGAACGACCCAACCGGGAGCCAAGCCCCGTTCCGGACCAGCTCAGCCTGCTCCTGGGAGAGGGCCAGCTTGGGCCAGTGCGGCAGGGCTTCGTCCATAGTCAGGACCAGTTCCTGGAGCCGTTCCCCACGGGACAGAACCGTGTCCAAGCTGTGGGCCTGATCGAGGGTAAACGGGTGGCTTGCTTCTCGTTCCAGTTCGCCGAGCACCGCCCCGCACCCAAGTCGCTTCCCCAGGCTGTGGGCCAGGGAGCGGATATAGGTTCCTGAGGAGCAGGTGACTCGAAAAGTGACGCGCGGCAGATCCAAAGCCAGGACCTGGGCATCGAAAATTGTTACTTCCTTGACCTTGACCGGAACGTCTTTGCCCTCCCGGTGCAACGCATAGAGCGGCTTGCCATGATGTTTTGCCGCTGAGACAGGAGGGACCTCCTGACGCATCGCTCCCACCCAGGACAGGATTTCCGCCTGGACACCCTCAGCAGGGATGTTTTTCCAGGAAGCCTCAGACAGCACGGTTCCCTGCACGTCGTAGGTGTCAGTTGTCTGTCCCAGGATGAGGGTTCCGCGATAGGTCTTGCGGTCTTCGCTGAGGTATCCTGCCAGTTTGGTGGCCTGTCCGAGAAGAACCACCAGTACCCCTGTGGCCATGGGGTCCAGTGTGCCGGCATGTCCGATTTTTTTCTGACCCAGCAGCCGTTTGATCCGGTTCAGGCAATCCGTGGAGGTCGGACCTCCCGGTTTATGTAAAATCAGGACGCCGTCAAGCTGTGCGATTGGAGGATGACTCACGAAACAGCCAGTGCCTCAATCACGGCGTCGAGGATGACCCGCTTGGCAGCATCCATGTCCAGAAACAGGTGCCCACCGGCTGCGTTGCGGTGGCCGCCGCCTCCGAAACGGGCTGCCACGGCCTGCACGTTGACGCTGCCCTTGGAGCGCAGGGAAAACTTGATCCGGTCCTCTTCCTCACGCAAACTGATGGCCACCTGCACCCCGCGTACATAGAGGACAGTATTGACCAGGCCTTCAGTATCATCTGGGCCGGTACCGGTCTGTTCGAAAATTTCCCGGGTGAAGGCGATGAGGGTGATCCGTCCCTGGGCATGGAGCCTGGCCTGCTGCAGTACAGTCCCACGCATCTGCAACTGGTTCAGAGTGCCTGTGGATTGCTTCTGCTCGTGGAAGGGGCCGGGCAGAAGACCCAGGCGCAGGATCTCTGCCGCCATTTCCAGTGTTTCCGGCCGGGTGTTGTTGAAACAGAAATCCCCGGTGTCGGAAATCAGGGCCAGGTAGATGTATTCACCCAACAGGCCTGCCAGCGGAACACCCAGTTCGCGGGCCAGGACGCCGACCATCTCACCAACCGAGGACGTACGCTGCTCCACCCAGTTCATAGTCCCGAAATGGGGATTGCCCAGATGGTGGTCGATGTTCACGACCGTCTTGGAGTCCAGCCAGGGGGCCATGCGCGCACCGGCGCGCTCTGGGGCGCCACAGTCGAGCACGATGATGGTTGCCGGTTCGTCAGCAGGAAGTTCCCGCAGAATGTCCCATTCGGGCTTCAGCCACATGAAACGTTGCGGGATGCCGGATTCATTGAAAAGCCGTACGTGTTTGTCGAGAGCACGCAGCAATTCCCCCATGGCCAGCATGGAGCCCAGGGCATCCCCGTCCGGTGCGACGTGGGATACGACCAGAAAATTGTCCGATGCCCGGAGGTGGTCAACGATCTGTTGCGGGGGGAGCATCATAGACCATGTCCTCGAGAAACGCGTCCCATTTGAAGCGCAGATCCGGAACACTGCGCAGTTTGAGCTCCCTGCTCAGACGGGTGCGCAGGAAGCCCTTGGCCCGGTTCAGGGCTTTTTCGATTTCAGCCTCGGCACTGCGGCCCCGGATATTGGTGAAGAGAACCTCCGCAATGCTGAAATCCCGGTTCAAACGCACGCCAGTAATGGTGGTCAGCTCCAGGACAGGATCTTCGACTTCCTGCACCAGGAGCATGGCCAGGACGTGCATGATTTGGTCCCCCATCTGGACCGCTCGGCGACTCGTGCTTCGTTGCATTGGAAATCTCAGGCTCCAAATACGTCCATGTCGGCATGAACGAGTTCATCGTCGGTGGCAGCCTCCACCATGGCCAAGACCTTGGACAGCAGGGTGTGCACGTGACTGGTTTCGTTGGATACTGTAACCACGCCGAGAACCAGGGTCTGGTGTGCGTCCTGGGCCTCGGTTTCAGCCACGGCCACGTTGAAGGAATTGCGCAGCTTCTGCTTCAGGCTGTTGGCGCTTTTTCTTTTTTCCTTCAAGGAAAAAACGCCATGCAGCCTGAATTCAAGACGCAGAGTGCCGATGATCATCGGTGCCCCCCCGGCTTAGATGGTCCGGGCTTCCTCAACAAACTCGAAGGCTTCAATAATATCACCTATCTTGATATCATTGAAGTTTTCCAGAGCCGCGCCGCAGTCGTACCCTTTGGTCACTTCCTTGGCGTCGTCCTTGAACCGCTTCAAGGAGCTGAGCTTGCCCGTGTAGATGACCACGCCGTTGCGCAGCAGGCGGATCCCGGCGTTGCGCTTCAGTTTTCCATCGCTGACCATGCAGCCGGCGATGTTGCCGACCTTGGGCACGCTGAAGACCTGCTGCACGTCGGCCTGGCCGAGGTACACTTCCTTGATGTCGGGCGAGAGCATGCCGGACATGGCCGCCTTGATGTCATCCACCAGCTTGTAGATGATGTCGTAGAAGCGGATGTCGACCTTCTCCTGCTCGGCCACTTCCTTGATCTTGGCCGTGGGCCGGATGTTGAAGCCGATGATGATGGCGTTGGAGGCAGATGCCAGCAGGATGTCGGATTCGGTGATGGCTCCGGCGCCGCCATGGATGATGGCGATCTTGACCTCGTCCGTGGACAGCTTGCGCAGGGCCTCGGAGATGGCCTCCAGGGAGCCCTGCACGTCGGCCTTGAGGAGCAGGTTCAGGTTCTGGGCCTCTTCGCCGGCCTTGGTGGCCAGGAAGCTTTCGAGCGTGACCTTGGATTCCTTGGCCAGTTCCTTGTCGCGATGCTTGACGCGGCGGTCCTCGGCGATCTTGCGGGCAACCTTCTCGTCCTTGACGATGACGAACTCGTCACCGGCCTCGGGGATGCCTTCGAAGCCCTGGATTTCCGTAGGGATGGCCGGTCCGGCGGTCTTGATCTGGCGGCCCTGGTCATCGAACATGGCCCGGACCTTGCCGCTGATCAGGCCGCAGACAAAGGCGTCGCCCTGGCTGATCTGGCCTTCCTGGATGAGGACCGTGCCCACGGGGCCGCGACCCTTGTCCAGCTTGGCCTCGACCACGTGGCCGCGGCCGGGCTTGTCGGGGTTGGCCTTGAGGTCGAGGACTTCGGCCTGCAGGAGGATGAGTTCCAGCAGTTCGTCCAGGCCCTGGCGCTTCTTGGCCGAAACGTGGGCGTAGATGGTCTCGCCGCCCCAGTCTTCGGGCATGAGGCCCAGGTCGGACAGTTCGCGCTTGACGCGGTCGGGGTCGGCCCCTTCCTTGTCCATCTTGTTCACGGCCACGACGATGGGCACGCCGGCCGCCTTGGAGTGGCTCACGGCCTCGCGGGTCTGCTCCATGACGCCGTCGTCGGCGGCCACGACCAGGACGACGATGTCCGTGACCTTGGCGCCGCGGGCGCGCATGGTGGTGAAGGCCTCGTGGCCGGGGGTGTCCAGGAAGACGATCTCGCCGCGTGACGTGGCCACGTGGTAGGCGCCGATATGCTGGGTGATGCCGCCCGCTTCGCCGGAGGCGACGCTGGTGGAGCGGATGGCGTCAAGGAGCGACGTCTTGCCGTGGTCGACGTGGCCCATGATGGTCACGACGGGCGGACGGGGCTTCAGGTCCTCGGCCTTGTCCGCTTCCTTGGGCAGCAGGAATTCGTCCTCGGAGAAACCGGCCCTCTCCACTTCGTACTTGAATTCGGCGGCCAGCAGCAGGGCGGTGTCGAAATCCAGGGACTGGTTGATGGTCGCCATGACGCCCATGGCGAAAAGCTTTTTGATCAGATCCTGGGCTTTGATACCCATCTGATGGGCCAGGTCGGTCAGCCTGATGGTGTCCTCGACCCGGATTTTGCGTTTGGAGGCCTTGATCGGCTGCGTGACCTGGGGCTGGACCCTTGCTCCGCCGGCCCTACGGGCTTCGGCCCGCTGGGCCTTCTTGCCCTTGCCCAGGGTGAATTCTTCCTTGCGGTACAGGTCCTCGGCATCTACGGTGCGGCGGCCTTTTTTCTTTTTACCGCGCTGGGCGTCCTTGGCGCCTTCGCTCTCGGGGGCCGGTCGAACAGCCCCGGCCTCAGCCGGTCCCATGGGACGTCCTGGCCCTGCTGGCCGTCCTGCCGGACCCGCGGGGCGGGGGATTTGGCCCGCCGGACCAGTCGGGCGCCCTGCCGGACCCATGGGGCGAGAGAGCTGACCTGCAGGCCCCGCCGGCCGTCCGGCCGGTCCCATGGGTCTGGAGATCGCCTCGGGGCGGGTATCGGGAAATTCGACAATGGTCGGCCGGGAAATGATCTTGACCTGCACGGCTGGAGCAGCGGGTTTCGGTTTTTTGGCTTTCTTGCGCGCGCGTTTGTTGTCTTCGGCATCGGCGTCGGATTCGGCAGGGATATCCTCGGCAGCAATCTCCGCGGGCTCGTCCTGCGAGGGGGCTTCTCCGGACACGACCTCTTCGATCTCCTGGGGGGGAATTGCCTCCGCAACCGTTTCGGCGGGCGTCTCTTGAACAGGGGCTGGCTCGGAAACGACGCGGGCAGGGGCGATGACCACGGCACGCTGGGACTTGCGTTCCCGGGTCTTGGCAGTGGGGGTTGGTTCGGTCTGCGTTGCTTCGGCTTGCGAGGTGGCGGCAGCCTCTTCGGCTGCTTCGGGTGCGGGAACGTGTGCTTCTGCCGTCACAGGAGTCTTCTGCCGCTTACGCACGATGACTCCCGACTGGGAGCGCGTTTCCGTGGCCTGGGGGGCCGCAGATCTGGTCCGATGATGGTTTTTGACCTGCTCGGCTTCCTCGTCCGTCAGACTACTCATGTGGCTTTTGGCCGGAATCTTGAGTTCCCGCAGTAATGTCATCAAATCTTTGCTGGAGATCTCAAGCTCAGTAGCCAGATCTCTCACGCGCAACCTAGTGGACATGCCCAACCCCCTTGCATTTCTTCTGCCAGCCCTTGAATCGCTCGAATTTGTTCCGGCACGCCGCATCGCGGCACAAATAAAAACCCCGTCCCGTTCTTTTCCCGGTGCTGTCAGCGGTCAGTGTGAGCTCTCCGTGAACAGGGCAAGTAAACCTCTCCAGTTCGTCCTTGAAAAAACGCTGTCTGCAGATGACGCACATGCGTATCGGCCTGACCACCCCAGCTTTGGCATCGTCCGGGCTGGTCATCTACGCTTCGTCTCCGTCATCGACATCGTCCTGGTCCGAGGAATCGTCCGTGTCCTCGTCCTTGTTCTGGCTGATCAGCAGATTCAACGCTCCACGGAGGGCTCCGATGTTTTCCTCGCTGATACCCTGGATGTCCAGCAGTTGTTCGTTGGTGCAGGCCGCCAAGGACTCCAGGGAGTCGAACCCGGCTTCGGCGAAGTCGGTGATGGAAATCTGGGCCGCACTGGCCAGCTGCTCCAGCAGTTGCCTGTTCTTGTGCACCTTGTTGAACCGGCTGTTGGTGAAGATGTCGATCTTCCAGCCCAACAGCTTGGCGGCCAGCTTGACGTTCTGTCCTTTCTTGCCGATGGCTGGGGTCAGTTGATCGTCGGGGACGACGACCTCCAGCAGTTTCTCTTCCTCATCAATGGAAATTTTGGAAATACGGGCCGGCGAGAGGGCGTTGGCAGCATAGGTGGCGATGTCCGGGCTCCAGAGCACGATATCGATTCGTTCGCCCCGCAGTTCCTGCACGATATTGTGGATGCGCGAGCCGCGGATGCCGACGCAGGCGCCCACAGGATCAACGTTGGAGTCCTGGGACAGGACCGTGACCTTGGCGCGCAGGCCCGGATCGCGGGCCACGCCCATGATGTTGACAACCCCATCGGCCACCTCGGGCACCTCGCGGCGGAAAAGGGCGATCATATACTCCGGATCGGAGCGGGTGATGATGATCTGCGGCCCGCGGCCTTCCTTGCGCACGTCGATGA
>ERZ1645192.2100-NODE-2100-length-16588-cov-9.921127_pt1 | contig 16588 bp, 11 predicted proteins | sample MGYA00575354_ERZ1645192 | MGnify/ENA primary metagenome ERZ1645192 (study PRJEB40844, sample SAMN11349763) | freshwater sediment metagenome | isolation source: river sediment | host: Sediment | place: India: Faizupur Khadar , New Delhi | collected 2017-02-21 ... | reverse complement strand
CTGCCCTGATCGCCTCGTCCTGGCCAACCACCCTCCTGTGAAGCTCTTCCTCGAGACGCAAAAGTTTTTCCTTTTCGCTTTCAAGCATCCTGGAAACCGGGATACCTGTCCATTTTGCAACTACTTCAGCAATATCTTCCGACCTCACCTCCTCCTGTACCAGCGAACCCTTGCTCCTTTTCCTGTTTATCTGCTCCTTAAGTAGCTCTATTTCCTTTTCCAGTCCGATTATCTTTCCATAGCGTATCTCGGCAACCTTGCCATAGTCGCCCCTTCGTTCGGCTTCGTCTGCTTCGAACCTGAGCGACTCTGCTTCTTCCTTCTTTTCCTGGACCTTTTCAATCATTTCCTTCTCACCCTTCCAGGCTGCGGTAAGCTCATCTTTTCTGGACTGAAGTTCAGCAAGTTCAGCTGATATTTCGTTCTCCTTTACCTTGTCTTCATCACGTCTGATCGCTTCCCTCTCTATCTCAAGGCGGGTGATAGCCCTTGTAACCTCATCTATCTCATCAGGTACCGAATTCATCTGCAGCCTCAGCCTCGAAGCCGCTTCGTCGATGAGGTCGATGGCTTTGTCGGGCAAAAACCTGTCGGTGATATAACGTGTCGACAGGTCGACTGCAGCTATTATAGCCTCGTCACGAATAATGACCTTGTGGTGGGTTTCATATTTTTCCCTGATGCCACGGAGTATTGATATTGAGTCCTCCCTGCCGGGTTCATCAACCATTACAACCTGAAAACGCCGTTCCAGGGCCTTGTCTTTCTCGAAGTATTTCTGGTATTCATTGAGGGTGGTGGCACCTACAGCCCTCAGCTCACCCCTGGCCAGCGCCGGTTTCAGAATATTTGCAGCATCCATGGCGCCCTCCGATTTGCCTGCTCCTACAAGCGTGTGTATCTCATCTATAAACAGAATGATTTCTCCATTTGCAGAAATTACTTCATTCACAACCGACTTAAGACGCTCCTCAAATTCTCCCTTGTATTTGGCGCCTGCAATAAGTGCACCCATGTCGAGCGAGTAGATGGTCTTCGATTTAAGGTCCTCCGGAACGTCTCCCCTGATTATTCTGTGGGCAATACCTTCAGCAATGGCAGTTTTACCCACGCCCGGTTCACCAATCATAATTGGATTGTTCTTCGTCCTTCTTGTAAGTATCTGAAGTATCCTCCTTATTTCTTCGTCGCGACCAACAACCGGATCAAGCTTGCCTGTCCTCGCCCTTTCATTCAGGTTTATTGCATACCTGTTAAGTGAGTTAAATGTATCCTCTGATGCGTGATTATCTACTGTAGCCCCCTTTCTTAACTCAGCGACAGCCAGTTTCAGATCCTTCATTGTAATACCATAGTCCTTCAGCAGCTGGGATGACCTGTCGCCTGTATCAAGTATACCCATCAGAATATGCTCGGTGGTTACAAATTTATCCTTCATGGCTGTTGCCTGGTCATTAGCCTTTCTCAGAGCTTCTGATGCACCGGATGACAGATAAGGTTCTCCCCCGCTGACTCTCGGACAGGTATCTATAATCTTTTCTATATCCTTCATTACCTGGGATGTATTTACCCCAAGCTTACCGAAAAGCCATTCTGTGATGTTCTCGGCCTCACTCATCACTCCATGAAGAAGATGGGCGCACTCGACAGCCTGCTGTCCCTTTGAATCAGCTATCATGAAGGCTTTCTGTATTGATTCCTGTGCCTTAAGAGTGAAATTATTCAGATTCATATCGCAATTGTTTTTTATTTACGCCTGACAATTCAATAATGAGAATGACCAGGCTGACGGTACAACAGGGATCAATTTGTTTGCCAACTGTGAAAATTGCCTGTTTGACATAAAAATCATGCCTGATTATGTCATAATGACAAGTTCAGGACAGCCCCCGGAAATCTGAACCGATAATGCTATATTTGAAAAAAAAGCAGTTATGGGAAAGATACTCTGGAAACCCGGCACAATGATTTACCCGCTGCCTGCGGTAATGGTAAGCTGCGGTTCGACTCCCGAAGAATACAATATTATCACAGTATCGTGGACAGGCACTATATGCACCGATCCTCCAATGTGCTATATTTCCGTGAGGCCGTCAAGGCATTCGTATGACATAATCAAAAGAAACATGGAATTCGTTATCAACCTCACCACAAAGCAACTTGCCTATGCGACAGACTGGTGTGGAGTGAAATCAGGAGCAGACCACAACAAGTTCAGCGAAATGGGCCTTACACCCATAAAGGCCGAAAGGGTAAAGGCTCCCCTGATAAAAGAGTCGCCTGTAAATATCGAATGCATAGTAAAGGAAATAAAGGAGCTCGGATCCCACCACATGTTCATTTCCGAAGTGGTCGCGGTGAATGCGGAAGAATCGTTGTTTGAAGAAAAAACAGGAGTATTCAGGCTGTTTGACGCCGAACCCTTATGTTACTTACACGGCAAATATTATGAAACGGGAAACATGATCGGGAAATTCGGATTTTCAGTCAGGAAAAAAAAGCCGGGCAAAAAAAGAAAACAGATTTCACTCTGATTAAACAAAATCGCCGGGAGACATTTTTTTTAGGCCTACAAGTTCTAAATAATCACAACATTTGACATGAATGCCCGTTCTGTAGATAATTAATATCTCAATAGTTCATCCTTGAGAATTCCCTTTCGTAAATGAGTGAGAAGATTATTAATACACTGATGCAATTGTTTGCCATTATTGCCGATCCTGAAGGGGAACAGGAAGAGAGGCGTTCGGTTGTCGAGGCATTTTTGCGTCAGCATCTCAACAATGAACTTGTAAAAAAATACCTGACTGTTTACGATCAGGCATACAGGGAAGCTCAGGTCAAGCTTGAGAAGAGCTCAAAGGAAAGACGCGAGGGAGCAATCGCGGTAAGAATAGCAAAACTATGCCATGAGATTAATGAAGAAGGTCAGCTGGGACTGGATCAGAGAATTGTGGTCGTTCTTCTGGCTCTTGAATTCTGCAAATCGGGGAATGGTTCGGTTACTGCCCTTGAAAGAGGCTTCATTTCAACTCTCGCTGAAAGCCTGAACATCTCCAAGGAGGAATATGAAATCATTGAGAAATTCGTACTGAATCCCTTTAACCATATACCGGCTTCACAAAATCTTCTTGTCATCTCGGGTAAAAAGACGGATGAAACCGGGAAAACCAAATTTTCGTTCAGGGATCAGCTGAAAGGACAGATATGGATACTTTACGTGCCTTCGGTAAATATGTACTTCTTAAGATATGCACGTTCGGGAGAATTGTCGATGAACGGCCTGCTTCTCAAGGAGAACAAAGTGTATCCGATCAGTCACGGTTCATCAATCAAAGGATACAATATCTCCCCTATTTATCACTGGGATATTTCAATGCTTTTTCTGAAGGAGGAATTCAGGTCATCGAGGGTTGTTTACGAAGTCAATAATCTCGAATACAGGTTCAGAAGCGGAGAGGTCGGAATTCACACTATGTCGTTCAGGGCCGAATCGGGCAGGATGATCGGTATTATGGGTGCCAGCGGCGCCGGAAAGTCAACACTTCTGAGCGTACTGAACGGCACAAATCCGCCGTCGGAAGGGGAAGTTCTTCTAAACGGGATCAGTATTCACAAGGATAAGGACAAGATAAAGGGACACATAGGATTTGTATCGCAGGATGATCTTCTTATTGAAGACCTTACTGTTTTTGAAAACCTTTATTTCAATGCCAGGCTTTGTTTCGGAAATCTCACAGAAGAGGAGATCCGCGAAAAGGTCGACAATGTCCTCAGGAACCTTGGTCTGTATGATATCCGAAATATGAAGGTCGGGTCGCCGCTTAACAAGAAGATCAGCGGAGGACAGAGAAAAAGGCTTAATATTTCACTTGAACTGATAAGGGAGCCTGCGGTTCTGTTTCTGGATGAGCCGACCTCGGGGCTTTCGTCGAGAGATTCAGAAAATATTGTGGATCTGCTGAATGAACTGGCCAGAAAAGGAAAACTCCTTTTTATAGTGATTCATCAGCCTTCTTCCGATATATTCAAGATGTTCGACAAGCTCATTTTCCTCGATTCGGGAGGATATCTTATTTATAACGGGAACCCTGTAGATTCAATAGAATACTTCAAGAAGAAAATAGGTCAGCCAAACTACTCCGACAGCGTTTGCTATTCATGCGGAAACGTAAACCCGGAGCAGATATTCAACATTGTTGAGACCAAGGTAATGACCGAAAGCGGAAAACCTACCGATACACGCAGGATATCGCCTGATGACTGGTGCAAACTGTATGAGGCCGAGAAAAAAGAGGAGAAGCTTGAAAAAGGAGGCTCCTTGCCTGAAATAACTTTTAAGCCGCCAAGCAGATTCAGGCAGTTCCTGATTTATGCAAAGAGAGATATCCTTTCTAAACTTTCTGACGCCCAGTATCTCCTGATAACCCTTTTTGAAGCTCCGCTGCTTGCCTTCTTTCTTGCCTTCCTTATAAGATATTATGACGAAAATGTCAAAAATCCCGAATACAACCTTATCGACAACAGCAATCTGCCGGTTTACATCTTTATGTCGGTGATTGTAGCCCTCTTTATGGGATTGACAGTCAGCGCCGAAGAGATATTCAAGGACCGTAAGATACTCAAGCGTGAGGCATTTCTGAATCTCAACTGGAACAGTTACCTGATGTCAAAGGTAAGTGTCCAGTTTGGCATCTCCGCCATTCAGGCTTTTACATTCGTTATCCTGGGTAATGCCATTACAGGAATCAGGGGCATGACATTCGAATACTGGCTGGTTCTCTTCTCATGCTGGGCTTCGGCCAACGTTCTTGGTTTGCTTATCTCCGACAGTTTCAAGGCTGTGGTTACAATTTACATCCTTATACCTTTTCTTATTATTCCCCAGATAATTCTAAGCGGAGTACTTGTAAAGTTCGAAAAGCTGAATCCAAACATTTCATCACCCGTCACCATACCGTTTTACGGCGAGGTTATTACCGCCCGATGGGGCTACGAGGCTCTGGCTGTCGAGCAATTTACAAACAACAGATATGCTATGGTCTTTTATGAATTTGACAAGCAGATGAGTGAGTCGAAGTTCGTGAAGGATTACTGGTGCTCCAAGGTGAAGGGAAATCTTGATAAAATATTGATAGATCTCAACAAGGGACAGAGGGATGAAGATTTTAATGATGATCTGGAACTTGTCTACAATGAGATCATCAAGCTTCAAAAGAGGGTTCCTGGAATCACTTTCAAAAACGTTGAAAGCCTTAAACCCGATCTTGTTACATCTGATATCGTCATGGAAGCCATCACACATGTGGAATTGGTCCGCAGGTGTTTTGTAAAGTATTACAATAAGGCCAACAGTGAGAAGGACGGGCTCATTAGCGGGATGGAAGCTGAAAACAAGGAGGCTTACCAGAAACTGAGAAACGAAAATTTCAATGTCTCACTCGATGAATTTGTAACCCTTAAGAATGAGACACAGAAGACAATAGAATACAATGGGGAGCTGATCCAGAAATTTGATCCGGTCTACATGGATCCTTCTTCAGGCTTTATAAAAGCTCATTTTTATTCCCCTTCCAAAAAAATATTCGGCTTCAGTATTGACACATACTATGTTAACGTCATTGTGATCTGGGCATTGACTATCTTTACCTATCTCCTTCTTTACTTCAGGGTTCTGAGGAATCTGCTGAATTCAGGAGATACCATTTTCAGAAGGAAGCCGAAAATCATTGATTAGGAAATACAAGGGAGGCGGATTGCAGGTATCGTGGGATCCGGCTCGTGGCTTGAGGTAAGGGATATAAAAAAGAGTGCCCTGTGGACACTCTTCTTACCTTAAATAAAGAACACAGCCGTTAGCCGGTCCTGAGATGCCGGAGCTATCTATTCTACGATCTCGATCATTTTGAAAGGGACCCGGATTATTGATTCATAATCCTCTCCCGCTTCAAGCATATCCTCATCATCTTCTTCATAATACCAGTTTACCTCCACTTCATTTTTTGCCTTGTGAATGGTTTCCAGTTTCTTAAAGACATCGAGAATGCATTTTGAAGAGCTTGTATTGAAATACTCAAGCTTTATGTTAACAACAGTTTTGTTATTGGGGGTTTCCTTATAGAGGTCAAGCCAATCGATAAGGGGCCTGTAGAACTCTACTGAGTTTTCGGGGATTGAACGTCCCTTGATCTCGAACACGCCTGTAGATGAATCAAATTTGATCGTTGGCGTTTTTGGGGTTCCTTCAATTAGGATAGGTTCCATATTCTTTCAGTTTAGTTTGTTTCACCTAGTACCATTAACCAGAATATCCAGACAAAAGAATGAGGTATCAGCATCATAGCTTCTGAAGACATACCCAAGCTTGTTCCCGGTCTTCCTTGCAATGTCAACCAGACCGAGCCCACCTCCTCCCTTTATTGAGATACGCTGATGATTCAAAATAAATTTATATAGTTCAGTAATCTCGTCATGCGTTGAATTATTGATCCTGGTAATTCTATTCTCAAGTTCTTCCGTCTCGTCAGCCCTGATGAAATTCCCGGTGCATATCCTGTAACCATCAGCCACCTTGTTTATAGCCAGGAAGCCAAACTTCCCGGACGTATTCTCCTCAAAACCGACAGGTACCTCTCCCACATGGTGATAAAGGTTCTGAAGGCTTTCAACCAGAACATTGTAAACTCTTTTTCTCAGTCTTGGACTTTCATTTGAGCTGATAAGTTTTTCTTCAACCGTATCAAGCACCCTGTTGATCAGGTCTGAATCAATGCTTCCCTTGTAATAAAGGATTGGATTCCCGCCGGACAAGTCAGAAAAATAACTTTCAACATTAAAGCTCATCTAAGCTTTGCTTTTAATAGGATCAAAAACTTCGTCAACAAATATATAAAAAATGTAAGCATTACTTTTTAGGCCAAAACAATTATTACACCAACCTTTTCAGATATCCGGCGTCCGAATCAGATAAACGCAAAAATTACAAATAGATTGCGTCATCCCGGCTTCTGTGATCCCTTATATAGTTTATAATTGATGAGAAGACACTCCAGCGACCCGTTGTACAGGGTTCTCTTTCCTGAGGGTTTAAGGCCGACATGCTTCAGAGCCTCCCTGTCGGATGAGATTATCCAGGCATCATAGCCTGGAAATCCATGCTTAAGTACAGTGCCGATCATGCCGTATAATTCATTGCTGTCATCGGTCCTCATTCTCTGACCATAGGGAGGATTCATAATGATCACACCAGCATCAGATGCTGACTTAAGATCGCGGAAATTATTCACACTCAAAGCAATCATATCAGAAAGTCCGGCCGAACTGATATTGGCTCTCGCCATTTCCACGGCTTCTTCTGAAATATCACTCCCAAAGATCGCACCTTTGCAAGGCTGGATATGTGATTCAGCATCTTTCTTCATTTTTCTGAAAAGATCTTCATCATAATCCCTCCATTTCTGGAACCCGAAGTTTTTTCTGAATCTTCCGGGAGGAATGTCCGATGCGAAAAGAGCCGCTTCAATGAGAATTGTGCCTGAACCGCACATAGGATCAATAAGGGGAACCTGGCCATCCCATCCTGAATTCATAACGATACCGGCTGCCAGAATTTCATTCATCGGTGCTGCCCCCTGTTCTTTCCTGTACCCGCGCTTGTAAAGAGGAATGACTGAAGAGTCAATCGAAACAGTTACAAGATCGTTACTGATATGCAGATTTATAAGAATATCAGGATTGTCCGTATCGACAGAGGGACGTTTTCCAGTCTTTGTCCGGAACCAGTCGGCGACTGCATCTTTCAGCCTGAGCCCTGCAAATCCCGTATGCCTGAAAATGGGAGAATTGACTACAGAAACTACTGCAAAAGTGGATTTAATGTCGAGATAAAGGCTCCAGTCTATTTTCAGACATCTCTGGTACAGGTCATCAGCCGAACGTATCCTGAAAACGGCGACCTGAACAAGAACTGAAAGCGCCGTACGGGCGCAATAGTTAGCTTTGTAAAGCATGTTCCTGTCGCCCTCGAACAGGACCGCCCTGTTGGCAACCTGAAGTTTGCCGGCGCCCAGTGCTTCAAGCTCAAGCGACAAGACCTTTTCAAGGCCGTAGAGGGTTTTAGCGATTAATTGCATGTTGCCGGTTGCTGCTGCCAACTAGTACCCAAGTATCCTGTCGTATTCAGACTTATTGTTTATTATCTGACGGGCCTTTTCGATTACGATATCGTCCTCATTCAGGATCATGAAATATTCGTTGGTTTTCCAAAGGTTTGAGGCTATAAGAGCCTTGGTAACATTCAGAATGGCTTTTCCGGAGATGCCAAACTGCTTTTCATCGTATTTCACACCTTCCTTTTCCGCTTTTGAAATCAGCGAGCTGACCTCATCCTGACTGAAGCTGAAACGATTTTTAAAATCATTGAAAGTCCTGTAATCCGCTGCAAGTTTTTTTCTGTTCTTATCAGAGTACTCAAGTGCAAAAGAATTGATTATCCCCCTCCTTACAAGGCTCCTGTAATAGTCGGAATAGTCGGAGGTATCAGCCGGCACAAACACGTCAGGCATAATACCTCCTCCTCCATAAACCGTCCGGCCGTTGACCAGCGTCTTGAATCTGAGGGAATCAGGAAAATGAATACTGTCGGCCGTTACCAGTTCACCGTCGGTATAGCGCTTGTAAAAGTTTTCCATGTACTTTTCATAGCCTTCATCATAAGGACTCTGGATAAGCCTGCCTGTCGGAGTGTAATAACGCGCAATGGTGAGCCTTATCATGGAACCGTCGGTAAGATAGAATCCGTTCTGAACAAGTCCTTTTCCAAATGTCCTCCGGCCTATCACAATACCCCTGTCCCAGTCTTGCAGAGCCCCTGCAAGTATTTCACTTGCGGAAGCAGACCCTTCATCGGTAAGTACGGCAATCTTTGTATTGGAAAGCGATCCTTTTCCGTTTGAAAAATAATCCTGACGAGGATTTCTTCGTCCGCGAATGAAGACAAGAAGTTTTTTGTCGGGGAAAAACATATCTGCCATGTCAGTAGCAGCCACCATGTAGCCTCCCCCGTTGGAGCGAAGGTCGATGATCAGGTTCTTCAAATTATTCTGCATGAGACTATCGACAGCTGAAGTAAATTCTTCAGCGGTTGTGGCAGCAAATTTATTGAGCTTTACATAGCCAGTCTGGCTGTCGAGCATATAAGCTGCATCCAGACTGTTTATCGGTATTTTGTCGCGAACAATGGTGAAGTCAAGAATATCCCTGATGCCAGGCCTGAATATCCTGATATTCACTTTGGTACCTTTCATCCCCAGAAGCCGGCTCCTCACACCGTTTGTAGAGATCCCGACACCTGCAACCTTTTCGGAGTCGATCTCAATAATCCTGTCACCTGCCAGAACCCCGACTTTTTCTGACGGCCCTCCTCCTATCGGATCTATGACTATTATCGTATCCCTTAAAAGATTGAACTGGATGCCGATTCCCTCGAAATTCCCCAGAAGAGGTTCATTCATCTCCTTGACATCCTTGGCGGAGATATAAACCGAATGAGGATCGAGTGTTCTCAACATTTCAACTATAGTCTTCTCAGTCAGCTTGTCCATATCAGTGGTATCAACATACCAGGCATCAATAAGTCCAAGCGTCCTTCCAATCTTGTAGGTATTTTCATTAACAGCCTGGGAAAATAATGAAAATGTTATCAGGAGAAATATGGTTGAAACAATTGTGAATCTTTTCATGATGGTGATGGTTACTGGTTGACGGTTGCAGGTTGCAGGCTGCTGTTTACTGGTTGTTGTTTAGTGCTTGCCTGGTTACCTGTTAACGTTTATTTTGATGTTTTGTTGACAGATTCAAATAAATTAGCCTTTACGCCCTGACGCCTGCTTATTCCCATTCGATTGTTGAAGGCGGTTTTGAGCTGATATCGTAGACTACCCTGTTGATTCCCCTTACCTTATTAATAATTTCATTTGACACTGTCCCAAGAAATTCATAAGGAAGATGAGCCCAGTCGGCAGTCATACCGTCAGTGGAAACGACAGCCCTCAGAACGGCAGCATTCTCATAAGTCCGTTCATCGCCCATCACTCCGACCGACTGCACCGGAAGAAGTATCACTGCGGCCTGCCATACCGAATCATAAAGCCCATGATTTTTAAGGGCTTCAATAAAGATATGATCAGCTTCCTTGAGAAGATCAAGCTTTTCCCTGGTCATTACGCCCAGAAGCCTGATGGCAAGACCCGGCCCCGGAAAAGGATGACGCCTGAGAATCGCATCAGGCAAACCGAGAGCATGGCCTACCCTTCTGACCTCATCCTTGAACAGAAGACGAAGAGGCTCAATAACTTTCAGGTTCATTTTTTCCGGAAGTCCTCCCACATTATGATGCGATTTTATGGTTGCAGAGGGTCCGTTGACAGAAACTGATTCAATGACATCGGGATAAATGGTGCCCTGTGCAAGCCATTTTACATCTCTGACCTTCTTTGCTTCCTCCTCAAATACCTCTATGAAAACCCTGCCAATTATCTTTCTTTTCTGTTCCGGATCAATAACACCTTCAAGCTGATCAAGAAATCTGTCGCCTGCCTTAACGCCTTTGATGTTCAGTCCCATATCCTTATATGAGTCCAGGACCGACTCATACTCATTAAGCCGCAGCAGGCCGTTATCGATGAAAATACAGGTAAGATTGCCTCCTATTGCCCTGTTAAGCAATGATGCCGCAACTGATGAATCGACTCCGCCCGAAAGGCCAAGAATAACCTTGTCGTTTCCAAGCTCTTTCCTGAGTGATTCTGTCGCGGTCGCTATATATGAATCAGGTGTCCAGGTGGGTGAACAGCCGCAAATACCGAAGACAAAGTTTTCAAGCATCCGGGCTCCGTCGGTGGTGTGATAGACCTCCGGATGGAACTGAATTCCCCAGGTCTTTTCATCGACTATCCTGTAAGCTCCGGCTTTTACGGTTGCTGTCGAGCCGGTTATCTGAAATCCTTCTGGAAGCTGTTCAATAGTATCTCCGTGAGACATCCAGACACGGGTTCCCGGTTTTATTCCGTAAAACAGAGGATCCGATTCATTGACATGAACAAGGTTAGAATTACCATACTCCCGGATTTTTCCCGGCATCACATTTCCACCGTATTTCTGTGCCAGAAGCTGCGCTCCGTAACACACACCAAGAAGAGGATAGCTGCCTCTTATTCCCGAGATATCCGGGTCGGGATGATCTTTATCCCTTACTGAGTAAGGACTGCCCGAAAGGATAAATCCTTTAACAGAGTTATCGGGCTCTGGATAATGGTTGTAGGGATGGATCTCACAGTAAACGGACATCTCACGTATCCTTCTGGCTATAAGCTGGGTATACTGGGATCCAAAATCGAGTATCAGTATTTTTTCCTGCATATTAAAAAGGTGGTGGCAAAGATAGTTATTCTTTGCTTTAATTCCGGCCGTGTGAAAGGACTTTAATCATGGAGCCGGTTCCTGGCGGATAGTTCCCTTATATTATAGGTATTGCCGTCGATTGCAGGAATAGTTGCCGGAAAGATGGTCCGTGCTTCTTCAACAAGGGTTGTCACATTATCATAACGCGCGGAGAAGTGGCCTATCATAAGAGCTTTTGCATTTGCCTTAAGAGCTGTTTTAGCGGCATCGAGTGTTGTCGAATGCATCACTTTCCTTGCCAGCTTTGTCATAGATGCATCGAATGTGGCTTCGTGATACAGAAGGTCGACATTCTTAACAAATGATGACAAACCGGCAAAATACATCGTATCGCTGCAATAAGCATACGACAACGGTTCCGGAGGAGGAACCGTAATGTCCTTGTTTTTAATTACCTTTCCATCACTGGTAACAAAATCACGGCCTTTTTTTATGCCTGGTATCATGCAGGAAGGGATAGAAAACTCTTCTATTTTCTCCTTAATTATATTTCTGTCGGCAGGTTTTTCACGAAAAACAAAGCCAAAGGCTTCTACCCTGTGTTTAAGCGGAAACGAAGTTACAGAAACATGTTTATCTTCATAAACAGGGGATTGACCTCCGTTTTTAAGCGGAACAAACTCAATTTGGTAGTTAAGGTTTATGTCAAAATCGCTGAGATGCGATCGCAGCATAAGATCATAGTTTGCAGGTGCATGCAGCCGAATAGTGCTGGTCCGTCCCATCAGGTTGAAGGTTGAGAGCAATCCATAGAGCCCGAACACATGATCCCCATGGAGATGACTGATGAAGATGTTGTTTATCCTGCCAATCTTAATGTTGCATTTTCTGAGCTGCATCTGTGTTCCTTCGCCGCAATCCACCAAAAACAAACGCTCATGTGCATTAAGCACATGAGCGGATGGATACCTTTGCGATGTCGGCAATGCAGAACTGCTACCAAGTACGGTGACTTTCATAAGCAATCTGCACTTCTTTAATCATGATATCATTTTTTCAGCATCGGCAACTGACTGTGTTATAGTTAGTACCGTATCAAGTTGCGAAATAGTAATAAGCCTTTCCACTGCTTCACTGAGTCCGCAGAGTACGAAAGTGCCACCGGCATTCTTGCACAATCTGTTTGCGACGAGGATAGCGCTAAGACCGGAAGAGTCGCAATACTGACATTTTTCAAGGTCGAGGATAATGTTTTTTTCTCCCTTCCCTGAAATAAGCACCAGCTCTGATTTCAGAGCCGGTGCAATGTGAGTATCAAGTTTTTCAGATTGAATCTGGATTAAAGTGCTGTTATTCCGATTCTCGATGTTGAAATCCATAGTTATAATTTTAACAGCTTAAATTTAAAACTATTTTCTATTTTTTTGAAGCTTTGCCTGCTTTTTCTTCCATTTCTTCCTTGAGCGCAGCAAGCTGGGTGATATCACCAAGAGTGGTTTTTTCAACATTCGACTTGATTTTCTTTGAAGATTTCTTTGAAGCTTCACCTTCAGTCTTCCTGGCAGGCGATTCAACAGCTTTCTTCTCATCTTCAAATACCCTGCTGTGAGAGAGGATGATCTTCTTGGCTGACTTGTTGAATTCAATTACTTTAAACTCAAGTTTCTCGTCCACTTTTGCCATTGTTCCATCTTCCTTGACCAGGTGCTTCGGAGTGACGAAGCCTTCTACGCCATAGGGCAGAGCAACAACTGCTCCCTTGTCGAAGACCTCCACCACTGTTCCCTCATGTACCGAATCGATTGTGAAAAGATTCTCGAATACATCCCATGGGTTTTCTTCAAGCTGCTTGTGACCAAGGCTGAGTCTCCTGTTGTCCTTGTCAATTTCAAGCACTACAACGTCAATCTCAGAATCGATTGATGTGAATTCAGCAGGATGCTTGATTTTCTTTGTCCATGAGAGATCTGAAATATGAATCAGTCCGTCGACGCCTTCCTCTATCTCGACAAAAACGCCGAAGTTGGTGAAGTTCCTGACTTTAGCAGTATGTTTTGACCCGACGGTGTATTTTTCCTCTATGCTCTGCCATGGATCAGGCTTAAGCTGCTTGATGCCAAGCGACATCTTTCTTTCATTTCTGTCGAGAGTAAGTATCACTGCTTCAACCTCATCTCCTACCTTAAGGAATTCCTGTGCACTGCGAAGATGCTGCGACCACGACATTTCAGATACATGAATCAGACCTTCAACGCCCGGAGCTATTTCAAGGAAAGCTCCGTAATCGGCCATAACAACAACTTTTCCTTTAACCTTGTCGCCAACCTTGAGGTCGGGATCAACTGAATCCCATGGATGAGGAGTGAGCTGTTTCAGACCGAGAGCGATACGCTTCTTGTCATCATCGAAATCAAGGATGACCACATTCAGTTTCTGGTCGAGCTGGACTATCTCCTCAGGATGATTAACCCTGCCCCATGAAAGGTCAGTGATATGTATAAGACCGTCAACACCTCCGAGATCGATGAATACACCGTAGGATGTGATATTCTTGACCGTTCCTTCAAGTACCTGTCCTTTTTCGAGTTTGGCAATGATCTCCTTCTTCTGCTGTTCAAGTTCGGCTTCTATAAGAGCCTTGTGCGACACAACAACGTTCTTGAATTCCTGATTTATCTTAACAACCTTGAATTCCATTGTCTTACCGACAAAAACATCATAGTCGCGGATAGGTTTGACATCAATCTGCGAACCGGGGAGGAATGCTTCAATGCCGAATACATCGACAATCATACCACCCTTTGTCCTGCATTTGATGAAACCGGTAATAATTTCGTCTTTTTCAAGGGATGCATTTACACGGTCCCATGAATTTATAGCGCGGGCCTTCTTGTGCGAAAGAAGCAGCTGGCCCTTCTTGTCTTCCTGGCTTTCAACATACACTTCAACCACGTCACCTACCTTCAGGTTCGGATTGTAGCGAAACTCGTTAAGACTGACAACACCTTCCGATTTGTAACCAATGTTAACCACAACCTCGCGGGGAGTCATCTGTATTACCGTCCCGGTAACCACCTCGTCAACTGCAACGGTCGACAGAGTTTCATCATACTTAGCTTCATATTCCTTATGCTTTGGGGAGTTCTTCATTTCATCACTCTCAAAACTCTCCCAGTCAAAATCCTCAGCTGACGGGGCTTGGGGTCTTTCGGTTTTTGCTTCGGTTTTTTTGATTCCCTTGTCAACTTCAGGAATGTTCTTTCTCAATCTTGCTTCCAGAACAGCTTCCTCTGTTTCATCGACAACTTTTGAGACAAGTACTTCACCGTCTTTCAGAGAACCATCCCCATCATGTAATAATTCTTCGTCAATTACCTGATCAACAGGCTTTTCTTTGACTTTGATTTTTTTGGAGGCCGTCAGACCTTCTTCTTCAATTTCAACCTTTTCATTCTTGACAGGTTTCTTTTTGCTTTCAGTCATAATAGTAGTTAAAAAGACTAATAATTAATAAGTTAGACATTATTTTGTTAAAAAGTGGTTGCAAAGTTATGTTTTTTTATTGAAATCTCGCAATATAATTAAGATTTTCATGGTTTTGAGATAGGGCAGGAAGGCATGAAGGCATAAGGTCAAAAGGTTGCATGGTCCCGCTGGGGCGGGACTCGCAATGGCAGTGTCTGCCAGTCACTTTCTGCAGGCTGAGTGCTGACCGCTGAAAGCTTTTATTATATTTGCATTTAATCGTTGAGAAATAAATTATGAAAATTGCAGTAATTGGAACTGGTTATGTAGGGCTGGTGACGGGTACGTGTTTTGCCGAGACAGGCGTTAATGTAGTTTGTGTTGACAAGGACCTTGATAAGATAAAGATGATGCAATCCGGGAAGGTGCCTATTTATGAGCCCGGACTGGAGCCGATGATGGTCAATAACATAGAAAAGGGAAGACTTTCATTCACTGACAGCATAAGAGAAGCTGTTTCAGGAGCAGAGGTGATATTCATTGCGGTAGGAACCCCTCCCGACGAGGACGGAAGCGCCGATCTGAAGCACGTTCTCGGAGTAGCATCAGAAATAGGATCATTGCTTGACCATTACGTGGTTGTTGCGACAAAAAGCACAGTGCCGGTCGGAACTGCCGAAAAAATAAGACTTACAATCAATAATAGACTCGCTGAAAGGAAGCAGGATGTACAATTTGACGTTGCATCGAATCCCGAGTTTCTGAAGGAAGGATCTGCTGTCGAGGATTTCCTTAAACCTCAGAGGATTATCGTTGGAATCGACAGCGAAAAGGCAGGTGATCTGATGAAGAAGCTTTATATGCCTTTCCTTCTTAACAACAGGACCGTTATCTTCATGGATATTCCATCGGCCGAGCTTACAAAGTATGCTGCCAATGCCATGCTTGCAACCAGGATCAGCTTCATCAATGAGATAGCCAATCTGTGTGAACTTCTCGGCGCTGATGTAAACAGCGTAAGAAAGGGAATCGGAAGCGACCCAAGGATAGGCAACAGGTTTCTTTATCCCGGAATCGGGTACGGGGGATCGTGTTTCCCCAAGGATGTCAAGGCTATCCTGAAAACTGCCTCCGACATGGGATATGATCTTAAAGTAATAGCAGCCGTCGAGAAAGCTAATGAACATCAGAAAAATGTGATATTTAATAAGATCAGCAGGCACTTCAAAAATGACCTCAAGGGGAAAGTCATTGGCGTGTGGGGTCTGTCGTTCAAGCCAAAAACTGACGACATCAGGGAATCATCGGCCGTGTATCTTGTAAAGAAACTTACAGGCGCCGGGGTAAAAGTCAGGGTCTACGATCCCGCTGCCATGGAAGAAACCCGGAAACAGCTCGGCGACAGTGTTTATTATGCCGAAAATCCATATGATGCCATTGAAGAAGTGGATGCCCTGGCGCTGATGACTGAATGGGCTGAGTTTCACCTGCCTGATCTCGGAAGAATGGCAGAACTCATGAGAAACAAAACGATTTTTGACGGAAGGAATATATATGATCCGGAAGAGATGAGGAGGAATGGGTTTGTGTATTATGGGATTGGAAGGCGGTAAGGAGGTGGGTAGTTCCGGGGTTCGTTCGGGGGGTGAAAGAAGAAGGTTGCTTCGTCCCGCTGACGCGGGACTCGCAATGACAGTGCCGGATTCACCTCAGGGACTCGCAA
>ERZ1645192.2099-NODE-2099-length-16590-cov-10.777684_pt1 | contig 16590 bp, 13 predicted proteins | sample MGYA00575354_ERZ1645192 | MGnify/ENA primary metagenome ERZ1645192 (study PRJEB40844, sample SAMN11349763) | freshwater sediment metagenome | isolation source: river sediment | host: Sediment | place: India: Faizupur Khadar , New Delhi | collected 2017-02-21 ... | reverse complement strand
ATAGCTTCGCATCCTTGAAGCTCTCTGTGATGTCATCGACCTTGTTCTGAGCGTCTTGGCTGATCTGACGGGCAGCCGCTGCCTGTTCTTGCGCTGCAACAAGAGCATCTTCCTCGACCGACAACCCTCCAAACCACCGTCGATACGCACTAGAGATGGCCTGAGCGCCACCCAACAGCAGATCGCGTAAGCCATCCAGGCGCGGCAACCCGCGAATAAAGCCAGGCAGAGCCCTGATAATGTCGCCAAAATTAAACAGGAACGTTATCAGGCCGCCCCATAGGGTAAGCTTGAGGCCGCCCAACAGCAGCGGCACCACGCCCTTTATCTTGTCGAATACCTTAGACGATAGCGTGCCGGTAATAGACTTTTCACCGGCCGCAACAGCCTTCTCAAGCGGGCTAAGATTGGCTTCAGTAGCAGCTTTCTTACTTGAAATCTTTATTGCGGTCTTGGCTTTTTCGTATACCAAGCGAGCATGCTTGGCCAGCGCCCCAGCCAGAAGCGTGCCAATCCCTACTATCGCCTCTGTGCTGAACGAGCTGGTATCTTCCGACAGCGCCTTCTCGCCAGCAGAGCTGGCCGCCCCACCAATGGCCGCCCCGCCGACAGCCCTGATAGCCCGATTGGCAACACCCTTGCCGGTGATCCCGCCCAAGAACGCGCCAGTGACTGCCCCACCCACCACCGGCCCGAGACCGCTCCCACGCTCCTTGGTGAGTTCGATGTCGAGCTTGGTCAGCCGCTCCAGCACGTCCGTGATGCTGTCGGCAAGCTGCTCCATCGCCGACACTGGTTTCTTGGCGATCTCGGCCGTGAAGACCGTCATCGCGCCGCCCAGGTTCTCCAAGCTGGCCTGCAAGCCCTTCATCTGGACCTGTGCGCCCGCGAACGCCGCCTCACCGATGGACAGCGTTCTGGAGATGGTCTGCAGCTCTTCGTAGCGGTTCACCAGCGCCTGCAGGGCGTTCTCGGCCCTGCGGTCAAAGGCGCGACCGAACACAGCCCTACCCTCGCCCTGGAACCCCAGACGACGTAGCTCGCCGATCGCCGCCTCCAACGGCGCTTGGCTGGTGCGGAACCTGAACAGCATGGCCCGCACAGCCTCTTCCGACATGCTCTCGCCGATCTCGCGGTACCGCTTGACCCAAGCCTTTACGGTCTTGGTGTCGGGCGAGAAGACCTCCAACAACGCCTCGCGGTAGCCGGTGGCCGTCGTGGACGCCTTCAGACCGGCGTTGCGCAGGGTAGAGGCCGCGGCAAGGAATTGCTGAGCGGTAATGCCATATGCCTTGGAAGTCTGTGCGCCAAGGCTGATAATGGTTTTCAAGTCTTCAGCGGTGATCTTTGAAATATTGAGCGCACGAGTCAGCAGGTTCGCAATCGTCCGTTCGTCCAAGTTGTCATAGACGTTTTTAACGGACGACATCAGATCGCTGGCCAGCTCGATGGGCGCAGCCGTCGCGGAGGCAAGGGTGGCCACGGCACGGAGGTTGCGCTCCATGTCCTTTGGCTCGACACCCGCCTGTGCCAAGACCTGAGCGGCCTTGGCAGTCTCTGTCGTGCTGAACTGAGTTTCCTGAGCAACGCGCTTTACCGCGTCACCCATTGCTTCCATCTGGGTATTGGTTGCGCCGGTTACCGCTTGGATACTGCGCAGCGCCTGGTCCAGATCGATCACCGATCGGGTAAGCTGGGTGATGCCGTACATCACCTGATAAAGCGCACCGTACCCGATCGCGAACCGACCGAACTGACGCAGCAGGCGGCCGGTCTGCTCCGCTACACCGTTCACTCCACGGAAACGAGCCTGCGCTACACGCAGCGCCTCGTTATTTTCTGTGACAGCACGGCTTGCATTCTGGAAATCTCGCCGGCTTACGGCGACACCAGAAGTCGCCATAACATCACGCAGCGCTTTCGCTTCGCGAATATTCTGACGAAACGCTTCGATAACCAGCGGGAGGTCGTCTTTCGCTACGGTCCTGGCAGCGCGACCTATGCCGCCGTACTGGTCAATGATGCGCCGACCTTCAGCCGCCCACTGAGCGTTGACGCTGTCACCGCCACGTCCAACCTGCGCGTCTCTGACCAGCTTGATTTGCTGGTGAGTCTCCAGCAGTGCCTTGTTGACTCCCGCCAGATTCTTGGTGACGCGGTCATACCGTGCGCGGTCGAACTCCTTACCCGCACGGATCATGTCCTCATATCGGCGCTTCTGCGCCTCTAACAGCTTGGCCTTTTCCCCGTAATAATTCTTCAGCGCTCCAAGGTCACTCAGGTCTTCTACCTTTCCGACCTGACCACCGGCCTGTTTTTCAATAAACCGGCCGGTCTGAACTACTGACCTTAATGCCCGACTAGCATCTTTCAGCTCATCGCTGCGCTTGGTTGCCGTCTTATATCTATCACTTACATTGGCAATAGCTTGGTCTAGACTTTGTATGACGGCAAAAAGATTTTTCTGGCCAATTGCCAGTTTCTGAGCATTAGCCCAACGCTCAGCGAGAGGAACACCGCGAGCCTGCGCATCAGCAACTGCAGCAGTGCGAGATACAATCAGATCGTACAATCCTTGTAAGTGCTTTCTCCTTGCAACAAGCGCCTCGTTGGTGTATTTAAGTCCTAACGCAGAATCAGGCTCAGGAGCAGTTTTGGCTTTTGCGTCTGCCGCGACTCTAGCTCTATTGGCAGCAGTTCTAGCTGCTTTAAGTTTTTCTTCACTAGCAATGCTTGCTCTTCGTGCGGCTTCTGCGGCAGCCGCTTCTTTCCTGTTCTGCTCCCGCATAGCGCGGGTCTGATTGGTCGCCTCGCTGAGTACAGAAAGAAGCTGTTTGGCCTCGCGCTGCTCAGCCCGCATCTGGCCCAGGTCTATGCCAATCTCAGCGGCAGCAGCAGGCTGCTTCGCCAGCCTGTTAATCAGATCTTGCCGCTTCCTTATAAAGCCCTCGTACTGAGCGACGTAATTGTTTAGAGACTTGCGGTCTTGAGCGGTAATGCTGGGGTCAAGAATAGAAATCTGGCCTTTCGCCAGCTTGTCGGCCAGCTTGCGCAGCCGGTCGGTAGCCAACGCATCAAGCGCACGACTCTCTTGATCCAGCGCTTCGTTGTACGCTCCAAAGATCGTTTTATTCTTGGCAGTTTTCGCAAGCTGGTTAAGCTCACGTTGTCTGTCAGCTACGCGCCCATAGGCGGCAGCCATTCCATTAATGGTTTCTTGTGCAGCGTCACGCTTGCGCCTAATGGAGTTGCTAGTTTCGTCTAGTTCGTCTCTGGTAATTTTTCCAGCGCGTTCTTTACGTTGAAGCTTGTTAAGTAAGTAATCAGCTCTTTCAACAAAACCTCTTAACCGTTCTTCACGCTTCTTAAGGTCGCGCTCAATCGCCTTAAGGCCCAGAGGATCTGCCGTCTCGATTGCGCCTTTTTCTTTCGCTACCCGTGCGGTCGTCTGCGTAGCAAGCCGCTTTGCACGCGCCTTAGCCTCCGCAGCCTCTCGCTTGTCTCGGTTCTTAAGGTAATCTTCATTTTGTTTTTCGGCTGTAGCAAGTGCTTTACGGTCAGCCTCAGCCTGTGCGGTACGCTGCCTATCAGCAGCCACAGCGGCCCTCTCAAGGCCGGCTTTTGCCGCTCTTTCACTGCGCTGATCAGCCTCTTCTTGAGCCTTAAACGCTTTGTCAATCTGCTGCTGCTTTAACTTCTCAGCGCGTTCACGCTCGGCATTTAACCTTTTTTCAGTCTGTAGCTTGGATTCTGCATTTTTAGTTGAATTTTTGGAAATTGCCGCGCTTTCGTCGGCATTCCTTTTTAGCGTGCGCAGACCGTTTTCAGCAGCCAGTAGCTGCTCCTTGACGGCAACAAGGTCAATACCAAACAGAGACGCCACACCTGGCGTCTTTTCAAGTTCCTTAACTAGAGCACGCTGGCTTTTGAGAAAGCTCTGCTGAAGCTCGATATACTCCCTTACCGCTTTCTTCTGAGCGCCAGTAATACTGGGGTCAAGAATTGAAACCTTGCCCTGACCAAGAGAAGCGACAATTTGCTGCAGGTTTTCAGAAGTAAACAGCTTGGTAGCCTGCGCCTCCCTGGTAATGACATCTCGTACGCCATTGAATAGAGCATTATAGCGTTTAGCAATTTTTCTAAGCTGCGCTTCACCAGGTCTTTCAGTTTCTGGTAAGTCTGCTCGCCTAATTGTTTCAGTAAACTCTACAGCTCTGGTTTCTGCGGCCTGTAGCCTCCTAGCGGGCTTACCCTTTTCAGTAACTCCAGTAAACGCCGCAGCAATATCTTTCTTAGATTGATTAGCTTCAAGCAGTTCAGTAGCTTTAATCAGCGTATCAAGCTCTTTTAATAGTTTTTCCCTGGATTTGGGATTTATAGAAATATCAGGAGACAACTGGATCTTTGGCAGCTCCAGCTTTTGCAGCGTCTTCAGCAGGTCGGTTGCAAGCTTGCCGTAGTCAACTTTTCCGGCTTGGAAAAGGACATCTACGAGAACACTAAGGTTGACGGGCTTGTCTGCCATTAGAATATCTTCGCTAGTTCGGCCATGCCTTCAGACGACCCGGTAGTCATATCGAACGCACCGGTTGACACGTTCTTATCACTACTACCGCCGTCGTCATACCCTCCACCAAAACCAAAAGCCGTTGCTTCCAACAATATTCTGTTATGCTCAAAAATATGCTTTATTTTGTATTCTGCCAGCTTATACACATCGTCATAGTCTAATGTACAATAAACCTGTTTCGCTCTATTGAAATCGTAGTCAGCCAAATAGAAACACAGCTCTTCAGGCTGCATTTCGTTCAACCACTCCACGTAGTATTCACCAAAGCCACGCTTACCAGAGCGTTTGGGCCCTGGTTTCGCGGCAGCGTTACTTTCAAGTTTAGCCTGCAATCGAGCAAAGACATACTCGACATCGTCATCGGTTGGCTTAGCTACTATTTTCTCCTCCTTTAGAATTCGCACTAATATCGCAGCATGTAATAACACACTAGCTTCATTCACTACTTCCACACCTTCAGTCGCGTCTCGGATCAGCTCCAAGAGCAGGAACGTAAGGGGAAAGCGGCGGTTCCGACTATCCGCAAACACAGACACGATACACGCTCCACAAACAGAAAGGGCCGCGTGAGCGGCCCTTTCAGGGTACTACACTGGTCTACTCGGATCAGCCGCCGCCGCCGAAGAACAGGCCCATCGGGTGCGTCGGGATCAGGTCGCGCATGTGGTAAAGCGAGTCGCCAGAGGCGTCGTACTCTTCCGCAGCCGGCTGCAGGATCTTCAGCGTCATCTCGGTGGAGGCGAAGTCGGTCGAGTTGGTCGCCCAGCTCATGTTGCCGCCGATGGCCGCCTTCCAGAACGTGAACCCAATCGGACGCCCAGTGTCGCGCTCCTGCTGGAGAATGGTGACCGAGAAGTACGAAGTGGTCTGGACATTACCGACCGCCAACTGATTGGCCTTGTACACCACGTCGCCAACGGCAACATCCAGCACCAGCGGAGTGTCCGCGTCGAGAGTAATGACGTTGGACGCAAGCGATCCGCACTTCAGCACCTGCACCAGCTCAGGCTGAGTAGCCTTGTACACAACAATGACATCGCCCTCAGCGAGACCAGTGGCGCTAGTCACCGTCAGGGACGTGCCGCCCGCAGAGCCGGTCGCCGAAGCAGTGGTCGCCACGTCGGTCGCCACAGACGGAACCCCAAGACCCAGCATGATGCTAAAGTTCTTGCGCGAATACTCACGCAGGGTCGCCGTCACGCTGGCAGTCTGCGAGACCAGCGCCGAGTCTACCGGCACCCGCGGGAACCCGCCCAGGAGGTCAACCGACTCCTGCGCCACTTCCAGCGTAACGTTGTCCACCAGGCCGATCGAGTTCGCCTGCAGCAGCTTGTTCGCAGACGACAGGGGACCGATGCGAAGCTCAGCCGTTCCGATGCTGAACTTCTTGGAGATAGGAGAGCCGAGCTTAGCCATTTATCTGCACCTCATGAGGTTTGGAGGCAGGTACCAACCGGTACCGAATCTTAGTGTAGACTGTCAGTTACAACCTTCGCAACGCTTTACGCATCTCTAAACCCATCTCCACGGACAACGCCTTGATAAACGGGCGTCCACCGTGCTTATGCTGACGCTGCTCAATAAACGTCAAAATGTTAATTGTTTCGCGGCTAGTGTCTTTCCCTTTTCTCCAGTTGCGCAATTTCCTTTCCTTGGCATCTGCCTTTTTACTAGCCGTGCGGCTTGGTATTGGAATGATAGGAAACTGTCCAATTTCACCAGTGGCAAACGGCTGTAAAATATATGAGTTCCACAGCACACCAAGCTCTGGATACAGCAGCTTGATGGGAACAATCACTTTCCACTTACTACGGTGAGACCTGACCGGTGTCTTGGTATAATCCACGGCTGTAAAAACTTGCTTTTTCAATTTATCTGTAGAAGCATCAAAATATTTAGCCAGCGCACCGCGCTTTCTCCAAAACGACTTACTGATGGGATCTTTATTGATATAACGCTCATTCAACCGTTGCCAACGCATCGCGTGCTTGGGGCTAATTTGTCTGGTAAACCCAGATGCTTCTAGCACCCGGTTATCTTTAGTAATCTTAGGTACTTTGTACTTTACCTGCCCTGAGTATAAAGATCTGATGTTCTGCAAACCTGGAGTGTTTCCGTTAAGCACAGAGTCGACATTAACGAAAACGTAGCGAACGTACGCCGAGCTGATGTGCGCTATTTGCCTTCTTATACGCTCTACGCGAGCAATTACTTTAGAAATGGCCAGTGAATCAGTTGGTCCTTTTTTAAGCTTGGACGCCAAGCTCTCTATCTCGGAGTCCACGCTTTTGCGCAATATTGTCTCAATGTTTTTTGCCGCATTAGGCGCATCCGGCAAAAACGCTCCAACATTGTGAATTAGCTTGGAAGCCATTTAACTATACAGCCTGACTACCCTAGCCGTAACCGTTGCCAAGCGGTATCCAGCCTGCTGGTCAGCGATATGCGCCTCCACATCAATTCCTGTGAAGTACATATATCCTAACTTTTCAGTAGGGGCATCTTCGCCACTGTAATCATAAATGTCAATTGAATCGTTCTGTACAAAAACCTGCCTAAAACTATCCACAATTCTCAATAGCGCGTAATTGCCTGGGTCGTTTACCGTCTTGGCCCCAATCACAAACGCCAGCTTGAACATCGGGTCTACCGGGTCTTCGTCCAAGTACATCAACTGCCAGACCACGGCAGGCTCATCCGTTTCAAGCACCTGCGACACGTTGTACGAATCGTCAAGGTCAAGAAACAGCAAATCACCATACGCTTCCGCTACAGCCACTCCATAGCGGTCGATCGTGGATTTTATTGCTGTTACGAAGTCGGTCACGCTTTGCCGCGCTCAATAGCTCTGACTTCAGTGGTCATCAACATAGCGTTGACTTCCTTTACATCAAAAATAGTAGTGCCGACCTTAAGCTCGTTGTCCGCGACCACGGTAACATATCTAGGTAACGTGAACACATGGCCCGAGTACATGATGACCCCAGTCTGCTTCTCGTTGTCTACCGTGTACCGCTCGTAATCGCAATAATAGGGTCCAGACTCTACTGCCGTTTTCGCGCCACGGTAGCCAGAGCTAGACGCTGTAGACGTAAACGAAACCACGGTCACCTGCGTCTGCGCCATGTGCAACATCAACGTATCCAAATATTCTTCCTGCACATGAATACCACCAATATCTTCATTCACTGACTCTACCATATGCACTAAGCCAGACGGGTCGCGCACAAGCTGGTATTTGTCGTAGTCGAATGCTAATTCATGGTGAATAATGAAAATGCGTTTTTTCTGACCAAACGCACGAGCAGAGATAAACCGGTCAAATACCTGCAAATTTCCGTACGCAACGTTATCAACCCACTTTGACTGAGCATGGTCCCAGCCAGCCAGTGGCACATTGCCAAAATACTTGGAAACTCGCTGCAGCTTCACCGCGTATCAGCGCCACCAGCCACAGGGTCGTAATCAGCCCGCGCCGCGCCAAACATGGTGATTGTATTGGTCACCGCCGCAGTAGCTTCACCAAACGTGATCTGCATGGCACGCTTGTACTTGTCGGCATACCCGCGGGCCCTGTCCACCATCTTCTCGAAATCCAACTGCTGAAACCGCCGGATCTCCATCTTGCCGTCGGTCATCTGCTGCGGCCAGGACGGATACGTCTCGGCCAGCCTGGCGGCACAGAACCACATCGAGTAGAGCTGGAGAAACCGCTGACGCTGGATCTCGATGGGCTCTGCGTCATTGGCGAACCCGTCGTTCCACACGTCTTCATGCGTCGGTAGCCAGTCATCCAAGTCCGCGAGCAGCATCTGCTCAAGATTCTGGTTGACCAGCATCTCATCTGGGATCTCGTCCGCATCCAGGGCCAGTGCCCCGCGGACTGCGTCGGTATCCGTATATTCTGTAAGCTCAGTAGCCATTATGGCTCTGTCGTCAGTACTCCAGCTTCAATCTGCACTTCCAGCCAACTATCAATCGGCAGTGTGATGAAGTGCGTAGACGGGATCCTCACCTGCTGATACGGGTGCCACCGCGGGCGAATTTCGGCTTTGACCTTCACCGACGACACCGCTTTGACTACCGTAGCGACAGCAGACGCGACTGCCGTCACCGGCTCAACCGCTACAGGCTCAGGCATGGCTGGCTCCGAAATCATCGCATCCACGTCCTGCAGAACCGCTTCTGGGTTCTTGCGCGGACGACCCGGACCTCGCTTGACCACCTCTTCTGCCATGCTCTCCTCGCTTGGTCAGCAGCCCCGCCGGCTAACCCGGCGGGGCTACGTTCCCGCTCCAGACCCCTTAGACCGTCAGGGTCATCTGACTCCACGCGTCGGTGTAGAGCTTGTGGGCCATCTCGCCGTAGTCGATACGGAAGCTGGTCGCCCGACGCATGACGTACTGCTCGATCGCGCTGTAGGAGGCGTTCACGTTCACCAGCCGACGGATGGCGTAGCGCCGATCCAAGCCGATAATCGTGTTGGCCGCCGCCACGCTGGTGGACACCAGCAGCACCCGCGGCGCGGAGATACCCAAGTTATCGACCGAGAACAGCGAGTCGATACGCGGGCTGTTGGGGTCATCGCTGGAAGTCGTCGGCTTGCCAGTGCGATTCTCGATGATCAGCGCCGTGTCAATATTGCAGATGATGTTGGAGATCGTCATCTTGCGATAGTTGGCACGCAGATACTTCACCCACGCCTTCTGCGTCAGAGCGCCAGAAGCATTGATTGTGCTGTCAAAGCTCTGCGCTGTGACAGACGACAGCGCCGACTCGCCGGCATCCGTGTCGCCGCTGATCATGTCAGCCAACTGCTCCTCGACCAGCGCGATGCGCTCGCCGCGAGCCTGAGCCGTCATAATCAGGTTGACGAGGTCCAGAGTCGTGATGGCCAGCGCCTGGTCTGAAACCTGAAGACCAATCGACCGGGTCGGAATACGGCGAACCGTGTCCGACACGGTGATGCTGACCATGGACGCGGGCTCGGTCAACTGGCCGATCGGCATGGCGCGGCTGCCCTCAGGGGCGGTCGTGTTGATACGCGGCTGCTGCACGACCTCGTTCGGGACGTTCTGAGTCACGGCAATCATGTTCTGATAGCCACTCAGGAAATCACCCTGATCTTCGGTCAGCGCGTGAGCAATCGCCTGCAGCACCACCTCAGGGAACAGCAGTCGGCCCGACGGAGTCGTGCCCGGCTGGTCCTGACGGATAATGGCACCCACGTTGAGCTGGCCGGCAAGCGGACCACCCTCAAGAACCTGCTTCATGGTGGGCGGCTGGATCCCGTAGCCCTTGTTCTTCAGGAACAGGCCAGACGACAGCATGAGCTGCTCGAACGTGCTGCCGTGGTCAGGGCTGCTAGGGTACTTGACTTCGAGGTACTCGCTGAGCGACATACCGGCATCCGCAGCGGCGCGGTATGCCGTCACGTCCAGCTCGACCTCCTGATTGCGACCAGAGCGGTCAATAAAGCTGTACTTGGGCATTTTCGTGTGTCCTCAATACTGCGCTGCTGTTAGATGCGCTCGATCAGAACCGTGTCGCCATCGACACCGGTGCCGGAAACGATCCGCAGGCACCGCCAGATGTACTTGCTAGGGGTACCGGTACGAACCTTGCCACCTCCAGTCGTGCCAACCGCCGCCTGGGTACCTGCAACCACCAGATCCCCAACCGCCATCGCCGTAGCACCCTGGTCGGAAGCGACCTTGACCAGAACTCGGCCAGAGCGCTGCACAGAGCCAAACCCGTAACCACCGTTCACCGTCCACGGCTCGACCGAAAGCAGGAACCCCTCAATCTCGTTGGTCGTGGCAGCAAGCACGTAATTCTGGGCGCTGCCCAGCTTCACGGCCTTGCCTTTGTCAGCATCGGTTAGCGGAGCAGATCCGCTAGCCCCCAGCGCAGCCGACTCGATCCGCGCAAGGGGGTCGTTAACCAGTTCAGTAAACGCAAAAGTAGGCATTTTCTTTGGACCTCCTCACTTCACCGCTTCGAGACGCGCACGCTGGACACGGGTCTGGGACTCCGCTGCAGGCTGTGGAGCCCGCTCCCCGTCAACCGGCACCCTGGCTTGTGCGCCCACCTTGAACCGCTTCTGGAACTCAACCTGCAGCGAGGCGTGCATCTCGATCAGCGACGACACATCCAGCTTGGACAGGTCCAGAGCCGGGGTACCGAGCGCGATCTGCAGCCGATTGACGGCCACCAGCGCCACATCTTTGAGCCCACCGATTACGGTTTCCTGCTGTTCCGCTCGCGCTCGCAGGCTGTGAAGCTCGACCTGAGCCGACATCAGCTCAGCCCGCAGCTCCTTTGCCTCCGCACGGAGCATCCCAACCACCGCGTCCTCTTTCACTGGCGCTGGCGCAGGCTCACCCGTCACGCTGGCGTCTGCGGCCGGCTCCACCGGCTCAGACACCGCGGGCTCACCCTCACCCGTCGGGTCCGCCGGCTCACCTGCCGCGCTGATGACACCAGCGAGTTCGTCAGGGTCGCCCCCGGCCGCCAGCGCAGCGACAGCCTGCTCTGGAGTCAGCGCAGGATTTGTACGCATCGCTGTTGCCTCGCTTGGTTGCATGAATACACTCACTGATGTGCCATGGTTATTAGACTGTAGGAGGTGCAAAGCCTCTTCTTGCGATACCACCTTGTCTACCAGCCCAACGGACACGCCCTCAAAGCCCCAAAACTCTTTCCCTTCCGCCGCGTTTGCAGCAATGAAGTCAACGGTCCTACCGCGACCGCTGGCCACATCGCGAACAAATACATCATAGACAGTTCTCATCCGGTTTTCGATATGCGCCCGCGCCGCGTCGGACAGAGGCTCCATCGGGTTGCCGAGCGCCTTATACCGGCCTTGGCGCAGCACCGTTGCCTTGACCCCCTCGTTCTCCAACATCTTGGAGATTTCCTGGTGGACCAAGATCACGCCGATCGAGCCTACGCTAGACAGCTCGGTGGCCGTGATGAAGGGAGCCGCCGAGCCCAGCCAGTACGCGCCGCTCATCATGGAGCCGGCCGTATGGGCAGCCAACGGCTTGTGGCCGGCGACCTTGCGAATGACATCCGCCGTCTCTTTCACCCCGGACACCGAACCGCCAGGGCTGTCGACGTTCAGCATGATGGACTGCACTTCCTGATCGGCAGCCGCCGCGTACACCGACGCCCGAATGTCCGCGTACGAGGTCATCCCGAAAAGCTTGGTAAGGAAATTAGAGGTCGGGAACAGAGGTCCAGATACGTCAATGACGGCCGTGCCCCGGACGTTAGTGTAGAGCGGCGTGTCAAACGGATCTTCACCGTTATTTTCCGCCAGCGCCTTCATCATCTCCGGAGTCGTATCCACCGACAACGTGTCCAACACGTTCAAATAGCTGGACAATGATCCCAACCAGAGTTTTTGCGGTTCGAACATTTACGTCACCTATTGGCTTTCGCCACCGGCTTTTGGCGGCGTGTCGGGCTGCAACGACCTACCCATCGGGTCGTCATTCGGGGTGGCTTCCTCAGCCTTGCTCTGCGAGCTGTTCTTGTGAAACATGGTACCCATCAAGGGCGGCGCACCGGGCGGCCGGGGCCACACACCCAACCGGCGGGCAGCTTCGTCATCGTCAATGAACCCAAGCGACAACTGCTCCAAGATCCGAGCTTGGCGCATGGTCATAAACGCTTCCAGCTCGTCGTCCGGGCGCAGGTTGATCGGCTTGAACTGCACCTTGACGTATACGTCACTGCCGTAGAGCCGACACGCCAGCGTCAGCGCCCGCGACAGCACGGACTCGACCGGCACCTGCAGGGCGGCGGCGACCTTCAGGAACACCAGAGACTCGGTATTGGACAGGCTCTGGCTGCCGGTCAGCCGCAGCCCGAGGATCGATGGGTGGGTCTTCAGCGAGGTTGCCAGCAGCCCGGAGAGCGTCTGCAGCAGCTCCCGGTAGTCAGCCTTCTCGCCCGCCGCAGTGATGGTGTCCGTTTCGACCGTGTCGTAGGTCACCAGCGCGTCATCAGGCTCCAACGCCTTGACGACCGTCTCCACCTGCTCGCGGGTCAGCTCCAGCCAGCTCTTGAGCTTGTCCTGGTCCTGCCTGACCTCTTGCGGCGCGGCAGCAACCACCTTCTCAGCGTTCAGGGTCACGACCAGGCGGCTGTGCCCGGAGCGGCGCAGCGTGCGCCGCATGTCCTCCACGAACTCGTCGTAGTAGAACGTGGCGTTGAGGGCCGACTGCAGCATCGGCAGGGCATAGACCCGGCTGGCGTCCTTGTGCGAATCGGAAATCCAGATGGTCGGCATGTCCAGCGGGACTTCGCCGCTCGTCTGCTGCTGCACCGGATACTTGGTGCCGTCACCACGGCTCTTGAACGAAAGCGTCTCAGCCGGGATCACCGACAGCCGATCGGGCAGCCGGGCCTTGTTCAGCACCAGCTCGACCGCCACGCTGCCGGTGATGGTCGCCTCACGTAGCATGGTCTCCACCAGCGAGCCCATGGAGGGCTTGTCGGCGTAGCCCAGCGTGTAGTCGAACAGCGTGTCAAACGAGGCCACCACGCTCTGGGCGAGCATGGTCCCGTCCTGACTGAACGTGTGCGTGGTGCTGTCGTACGCACGCAGGGTGATGTCTGAATTTGCGACCTGAACCAGATTGAAAACGGCGGTAGAGACGGTGCCATCAACCTCAACCAGCTTGCGCAGCGCCTCGATAATTCGATTCATTGCCCGCAATGTGCGGACATCGTTTAGCTGGTGCTGACTGAGATAATCGTTGCGCGGTATAGAGGCGTCTTTTTCGTAGCGCGAAACCGGGTTCGCGACGAGCGCCTTCGTCGCCAGCTTGCGCGGCAGTACGGTTGGAGGTGCGACCACTTCAGCCATAGTCGTCAAGCCCGCTCAAAGACGTGGCACTGGAATCGCTAGAGTATAACAGCCTGGTCACGTATCGCCTTGATTTTGACGCGACCGGCCATGGGGAGCACTGGCAATGCAATATTCTTAAAATCATAAGAGCACAACGAATCAGCAATTAACATATAGTTCAATGCGTGCGCGTAGTGATCGGGACCGTCGGTCTTCACCCAAGAATAGACGGTATCGCCCGTAGAAGTCACTGTGGATACACGCTTCAGGTTTCCAAGGTGCTGCTTCACCTCATCAAACTCTGGCAGAGTCGCAAACTTGACCCGCCCGGAGTTCACCAGCTTGGCCGCTCGATCGAACGTGTCGGTACGACCCGCGTTGATCACCTGCTCTTCTTCCTTGATGTCGATGTCGGCCAACGGGGTCTTGGCCTTCTTGACGTAGTAGCAGGCAAAAAATCGGTGTATCCAGCTATTGGAAATCACCTTCATAGAGGTGGAAAAATCAGGGCCAGCGTCAATTACCCCTTTGATTACACCATACATGTCTGATAGTTCCATAATTCTATTTAACAGCGCATCGTCCGACGTTTGCCGTACCCTCTCGGCGTAAACCAGATCTATCTGCAAATCGCTAATTCGCCGACCGATAATCAAATGGCTGGTCTTGCCAACGTCAATGCCCATCACGCAGCGGTGGGCAGCCTTCCGGTTAGGCATGACGGGCGGGATGGCCGTTGACCCCCTCATGATGTCCTTTACAAACGAGGTCTCGGCATCCTCATACGGCATGCCCATCTCAAAATTCACCCAATCCGCCTTGCGCCGGTAGTCCAGCAGCGAGGTGAGCGTCTTGGTAGGGGTGTTGTAGCGCGGCACGTCGAAAGGCTGGATCTGGTACCCAGCAGATTCCGCATCCGGGTGCTCGGCAACCCATTGCCTGCTCTCAGGATCCGCCAGATTGGCCTGCGTCAGCTTGGAGCCGCAGGCCGGGCATTTGATGAATGCCTTGTCAAAACGGTAGCGATTATCGGCGATATCCTCCTTTTCCAGCTTCAAAATGCTGTCATCCCACCCTGGCAGCACCACGTCTTCCAAAAACGTCGGCCTGACCCACTCTTCACAGGTATTGCACCGCACCATGTACCAGTTTTTGGTGGTGCGCTCGAACCCGAGCGAGATCCCATAGCCATTCACAGTCGGAGTCGAGAAACGACGGCGGATCCCGCCTTCTTCCGCGTGACCGAGTCGAGAGTTGAACGTAGACAGCACGCCCTGATCGGAGAAGTCCACCTCGTCCTGAAACAAGAAGTCGGCCGGCACCGAGATCGCCGCTTTCTGCCCAAACGACCCACGGACGTACAGGAAGCTGTGCCCGATCTGCTTCAGCTCCGAGCTGTCGTTGTCGGCCGGCACCATGCCTTTCAGCAGGGGCGATGCCTCGATGACCGGGTCTACGCGGGTGCGGGTGAACTGCCGGGCGAAAGATGTGGTCGGCAGCGTGTAGATGGCAGTCGAGCCAGGAAACAGATGCAGCATGGCAAGCATCATGCGCACCTGGATCTCGGAGAGGCCGACCTGGGAGCACTTCCGGACCTCCACGATCGGCCGGGTCTCATTCAAGATCGCTCTCTGGTACTCGTGGTCCTTGAATGACCATGGAGTCGTCGGATCCTTGGGGCTCATGGTGTATTCCTCTACCCATTCAGCCACCTTGGACAGATCCTTGGTCTGCGAGGCCAGCGCCCGCAGGCGCTGAATAAACGCTTTTGCTTCTTTTTTCATGGCAACGGCAAATTGTACATTTCAATCATTGACGCAGCGACCATTAAGACGGCAGTAAAGACGACGAAAAAACGCAACAGCGTACGCCACAAGCCGCAACTTGGGTCGTACCAAGGCATGGGGCCCTCCAAGAAACGGTCATACGCCCTCCAAAAGCTCTGTCAGCTTAGCAAAAAAGCGCTCTTTTTGCTCGTGCGGCAGATCGCTAATGGCCTCAATAACCGCTTTCTCTATGCCCCTTTGCCTCTCAAAGCTCATCACCTGCTCGTGTACCTTCAACAGGGTGTTCAACAGGGTGTTAGACGCGCTGACCGCTTCTTTTACTTCCCGCGGCCCTACCCCTTCCGCAACCTGATTGCCCACCATCACCTGCTGGCGCAGGGCGCGGGCCATCTTCAGCATTTCCTCGACCTCTACCGCTAGAGAAAACCCTTCTCCATACTCGTTCACGGCTCTCTTGGGCGCGAAGGCAGCGACCAATCTGGCTCTCTGCACCGGTACCAGCGAGTCGGCGTGCTGGATCACAGCTTCAACGTACTCGTCTAACAAAGGTGGGGTAAAAAACGGGTCTCCGGTATCCATTAGTACACCATTACCAGTGTGGCGTTAGGAAAAGAAAAGCGCTGATCCCATTCTTCCTTAACTTGCTTTTTATAAGCTTCCACGTTTTTAACAAATACATAAGGATAATAATTTCCTCTACCTGCATACACCATAAAAGTAAAAGCCACAATAGCCGCTTCAGATACGCCTGAGTTAAACAACACAGTCATGTTAGGCCTAAACGCCAAAGCGTCAGCATACGCGTCTTCTTCAGAAATATTAGAGTAATAGGTGTCGTTTCTGCCAGATACCATAGGCGTTTGTATCAAACACATAGCCAAATTTTTAGTAACAGGATCATATTCATATACAACACTGGTTCTAAGGTTGTTATTTCCATAAAAGACAGGATAAATTTGTGAACAACACTCGTTTAAGACCCCAATAAAATAGTTATATGCAGACTGAAAAATTCCTTGGTCTGCATATCTACGTAAATATGAGCTATAAGAACTAGAACCACTGCAATAATATAACGAGCCGCCTTCTCCTCCACTGCAACTTTCTCCACTAAAACTAGAAACACTGCTATCAGTTTCTGTATATACAACCAAAGGTACATGCAAATAATTTAAGCTTTCTATTGTTTTTACTAACCCCGAGTCTATATGAGAAAAACCAGTGTACGGTTGATTGTTTACTAATAAAACTGAAGAAACAGCATTAGGTTGAGCAATAAATTGCGCATTAAAAACATCAAACTGTAACCCCCAAGGATTTATATCATATGCTTTACCAGTAGAAACGTCTGAATTGCTTGAACCAGAAGTATA
>ERZ1645192.2096-NODE-2096-length-16605-cov-4.920060_pt1 | contig 16605 bp, 16 predicted proteins | sample MGYA00575354_ERZ1645192 | MGnify/ENA primary metagenome ERZ1645192 (study PRJEB40844, sample SAMN11349763) | freshwater sediment metagenome | isolation source: river sediment | host: Sediment | place: India: Faizupur Khadar , New Delhi | collected 2017-02-21 ... | reverse complement strand
GAAAACCAACAGTGCAGCAAGCAGTACATTTCGAAGCTTCATTCGGTTCCCTCCTCAGATATTGATATTCGACTTCACGATAAATTATACACAAAAACTGGGACTTCCGGAAGCCCTTTCTTTTCTTTATTTTTACTTTTCAAGGGCGAGGGAAGGTTGTCGCGAAAGACCGACTTCACTGGGTACATCGGGAATCGAGGTACGAACCCTGTCCTGAAGCTCAGCCCTCTTTCCGTCGTTCCAGCTCGAAGTCCTGGTAAAATACCCGGTAATTCGCGTAATACCGTCCACGTCCATACTTCCGCAGGAAGGACAACTCTCTCGAAGACCGCGCGACGTCACGCCGCAGCCGTTGCAAACAGTGAATTCCGGGCTGAAAGTAACTTGCGCGTTTTCGGAGTGACGAAAAACTTTCCGTATAAACGAAGAAAGAGCGCGGGCATCCGGTTTATGCTCGCCCATCCAAATGTGCGTAATGGCCCCGGCGGAGATAAGCGGATGAAAACGTCCCTCCTCTACAATCTTCCGCACAGGATCCATAAGGATATTGTACGGGAAGTGCGTGCTGTTGGTGTAGTACACCTCTCCCGTGACGGGGTTGCCCTTTACTACGTCGAGCGTCTCCGGACACGACTTAAGATCCAGTTTTGCAAAACGATACGCTGTGCTCTCGGCGGGAGTCTGCTCAAGCACGATATCGAGTCCATAGCGTTCCGAAAGAGCCTGGCATTTCAAATTCATGTACTGCGTAACCGCCAGCGCGAGCTGGAACGCCTCTTCCGATTCGTGAAGCTGACGGCCCGTGATCGTCTGGACCATCTCGTTCATACCTAATATACCTACAAGGTACTTCGCCCTCTCGAAACGAAGATACGGTTCGCCGTCGTGTTCCATACAGAGAACAGAAAGCGGGCCTCGCTTCCCAAGATCAAGTATCTCACTGATGAATTTTTTCTTCTGCAGGTGCGCTTTCGCGGCAATCTCCATGTAATGGTCTACCAGCTCGAAGAGCGTCTCCCTGTCTCCGCCGCTCCTGTACGCCATTCTCGGGAGGTTGAGCGTCACGTTCTGCAGGGCGCAGAAGCGAAGCTTCCACGGTGTTCTCGCTTCCAAAATATCCCTGTGATCAAGCTCGAAGCTTAAACGGCAGCACTCGGAGAGCTTGACAGCCTCTCCCCGGTCGAAGACAAAATAGGTGTTTCCCTTTTCGGACGCGACCTCGCAGGCAAGGGAGAGCATCTCCTCCCATCCGTCCTCGCGGAAAAAGTCCTCTGTGATGTGCAGCAGTGGCTTTGGGAAGAAAAAGGGCTGCCCCCGGCTGTCGCCCTCCATGTACACCGAAAAGAGCGCTCTCAGGAACCGCTTCGCTTCGGAAGCATAGTCGCCGTATGTCTTCCCTGTCGCCTTGCCTCCCGGACCGATCGCCGGAACATCCCGAAAGTGCTTCGGCACCTCGTAGTACAGGTTCACATCCGTGAAGGCCACCTGACCGCCGCGCCCTCCTGCGAGCTGATTGAACTCGAAGATGAGCATCTGGGCAATCTGACGGATACGCTCATCCGAAAGACCTTCAAGATACGGAGCAAAAAAAGTGTTCACAGCATCCCAACCGATCGCCCCCGCAAAATTGTTCTGCAGTACGGAGGTCATCTTGAGAAGATGTGCGAGCAGCACGTCCGGGTGACGCGCAGGAGCGGATATGCTCGTGATGGAGGGGAGATTCAGACCATACTTCGCCACATAGGCGATGCTCTGCCCGGAACAGTACGGACGGTTCACCATACCGAGATCATGAAGGTGGATATTCCCCGAAAGATGCGCCTCGGCGACATCTCCGGAAAAGACGCGCGTAAGGGCGTACTGCTTCAGAGCCAGTTCAGCCACCGACAGGTTGATTGACTCGGGATTGAGAGTGGTATTGCTGTTCTCCCTGTTCGGATGAAGCATCATGGTTTCAAGATCGTGCACCGGAATTCCTATCCGGCTGTGGTCTTGCAGCTTTGCGTCCAATCCGCGCTGAAAAAGCTTGACGTTCACCAGTTCGCGAATAAGCGACGTGCTCACCCGGTCGCGTCCCCAACGCAAGAGGTCCGACTCCACTTCCGCCGCGATCTCTCCGGCAAGCCCGGGCTCAACTCCGGCTTCCTTCACAAGAGCTTCGAGAATCCGCTCCGCATTCCAGGGGTGCGTTTCCTCATGCCCAAGAGCGTCAACCATAAGCGCAAGATCGGTCGCCTCACCCCGAGGAGCGAACATGAGCATCTGCCGTCCGCTTTTCCTGGATGTCTCGGCCATATCGCCCTTGGGTTTCAGCAGCACCGGAGTATCATTCAGACGATCCTTCTCCATTGCCGGAACCCTCCCTTTTCTCCCGTTCGCCGATGAGCCGGGCAATTTCGTGCTGGAAGCTTTCAATATCCGTAAACTCCCTGTAGACCGAGGCGAAACGGACATAAGCTACCTGACTGATTCGCTTCAGTCCCTCCATAACTCTCTGCCCTATGAGGGACACGGGGATGTCTCCGTACCCTTCAGCTTTCAGGTCGGTTTCAATACGGGTCGCCAGATCCTCGATTTGTTCAAGGGAAACGGGAAGCTTCTCACATGCCCGGCTTATTCCCCTGACAATCTTGTCCCGACCGAACGTCTCCCTGCTGCCGTCCTTTTTTATCACCCGGAGAGGACGTTTCTCCTCAATTTTTTCATATGTTGTGAACCGAGTGGAGCACTCCGGACACTCCCTCCTCCGGCGGACCACACGCCCTTCATCCGCAGTCCTCGTCTCGATTACCCGCGTCTCCAAAGCGCCGCATGACGGACATCGCACAGACACACCCCCTATATATAGCAATCACCGCGCAATACTACTCCTATATGGTGTATCTTTCCAGAGAGACGTTGTACTCCTTTCATACGGGACTTTAAGACGTACTGCAAAGCACAATAAAAAAAGCCGGGTTTCCCCGGCTTTTCTAGGTCTCAAACAATTGTGTTGCAACGGTCATTCGACAAGGGTCTGAAGATAGTCATGCACCTTTGAACGAACTCGTTTACCGTCGGCGCGGCCTTTTACGGCAGCCATGACCTTCCCCATCACTTTTCCCATATCCTTGGGTCCGGCGGCTTTGACAAACGCGCCCGCTTCTTCGACAATGTGTTCCAATTCTTCGTCGGAGAGCTGCTCAGGAAGATAGGTTTCAAGGAAAAGAGCTTCCCTCAGTTCTTCAGCCGCCCTGTCTCCTGCACCAACCAATGTGTACTGGTCGGCGGCCTCACGCCGTTGTTTCACAAGGCGCTGAATAAGGGCGACAATGTCGTCCTCTGTCAGTTCCACTGAACGCCCCTTCTCGGCTTTGGCCCGCTGCACCTCCGCCTTGAGCATCCGGAGAGATGAGAGTTCCATCTCTTTCCGGGATTTCATGGCGGCGACAAGATCATCCGATAAACGCTTCTCGAGTTCAATCACGCGGCATTACCCCCTGGGCTTGCTCCGTCTTTTCCTGGCGGCTTCGGCCCGTTTCGTCTTTTTCGCCTCACTGGGCTTTTCGTAGTGCTCCCTCTTCCGGACCTCCCGAAGGGTTCCCACCTTGGAGACTTCCCGTTTGAACCGCCTGAGGGCGTCATCGAGGGATTCGTTATCTCTTCGAACGACAGTCGTCATAAACATTCCCCCCTTTCTTTGCCACCCGCATCTACCCCGGTGGCCAGCGGAAACTACGTCCCGCCAACAGGTGAATATGAAGGTGGGGAATCGTCTGTCCCGCTTTTGCTCCGCAGTTGACCACAAGCCTGTATCCCTCGTTGTCAAGACCAAAGGATGAAGCGATGCGGACGGCGCAATCAAGGACTTTCGACCACACTTCGGGGTTTTGAACGTCGGCAGCCGATTCAACATGCTCTTTCGGTATTACGAGAAGATGATGCGGAGCCTGAGGGGAGATATCGCGAATCACAAATACAGCATCATCCTCGAAGACTTTTTCCACATGCACTGCTCCCGAAGCCATTTCGCAGAAAAGACATTTTCCGTCCAAAAATCCCACCTCACAACGTGACAGTATTCTATACCAGATTTTGAGCGCGCACAATAGACTGCGCCCAAACTCGTACGGCAGATGACACATGATTTTCAGCGAGCATCTTCACCCGGCCATACGCCCATACGGGAACTTTCCTGTCTTTGAGAATCCGCAGCAGCGGCGCCAAGACTTCGTCTTCTTCTCTCTTGAGCAACCGAATGAGCGTCAGATCGTCGGGAAGCGACTTCTCCGACCATCGGGAGAGCGCTTGCGAAAGAACCCGCGGAGAAGGGTGGGACAAAAGTTTTCGTACAACGGACATCTTCACGGGCAGAATAGACGCCCACCGCAGCAGAGCGAGCGCGGAAGCCTCCGAGAGCAGGAGACTTCGTGCGCTCAAGGCGGCGGCAATATCCCCCTTCTGCTCCTCGGAGAAATCCAGGAGAAGAAGGTGCTCCACTGTATCGTCGTCGGGAGACCACATTCGAAGCATCTCTATCAAGGAGGAGAAAACGTTTTTCTCCACAGGGCGTCCGGCAAGAGCTCCAAGCGCAAGCACACGCACTCCGGGGTGAGTGCTCAGGAGACGTTTCGACAGCGATGAAACTGTCCTTTTTTCATCCTTCCGCGTCGCTTTCTCAAGAATCCTGGCCATGGAGAGCTCCGCTTCGACCAGCGCCTTTTCGAGAAGCAGGTCCTGAACCCGTTTCGAGCTCTCTCGTTCCGCCTCTTCACGCCGATCGTTCTTCGGCCGCCGGGGAGGAGTTTTTTTCCACGAAAAGGGCGAACCTTTTCCGGCGTCCCCATGCGACTTCTTTTTTTTCAACGACTCGGAAATTTGCGCGGGAGTTGCGGACTTCAACTGCGCGTAGGCTGCGGCGATAGTTTCGAACTGTTTCGCCTTTTGCGGTCCGGCAATATCCGGATGGCAGGAGAGCGCAAGCCTGCGGAACGCCGAGCGGATTTCCCTCAGATGCGCTCCGGGCTGGACCCCTAGTATCTCGAAACAATCCGTCAACTCGATAACAACGCTCATTTCTATCGCACAACCCTCTCCATTTCCGAAATCATCCGTTCCAGCGAGTCAAAAGCCTCGGAGGAATAATCTCCGTCTCCAAGGGTTTTCATCGTGCGCAGCAACGCCGCTCCTCGCGCCTGCTGCGCCGGGGAAAGCGATACGGAAAGACGCGCAAACCGCCTTTCGAGCCCCTTCGCCTCCTCGGTCGTCTCCGTAGGTGAAGGAGGGACGCCCTCTCCAAGCTCAAGAGGCGCGATAGAGGAAACTCTTCCGTCGGAACGTATTATATCAATTCTTAAGAGCCCGTCCGAGTCTACCGAGAAGGAGAGCGTTATTTCTTCGTCTTTTCTCGCCTCGGGAGCCTGTACGGAAGCAATGATCCTTCGTGAGGAGCCTTCGCCCTGGAAAACGCTCATAGTGAACGGGCCATTGCCGACACTGTAGAAATGCCTTTCCGCACGAACAGGAAGATGCAAGCCTTTTTCCAGGAGCGTCACCGGAGTACCGTCGGCAGCCAATATTCCCAAGTCCTGCGAGAGGACGTCGATGAGGAGACGCTCCTTTGTAGGAGATATGCCGTAGAGAGCAGCGCCCGTAACGACGGACTCGTCGGGGCATTGATTGAGATGTTCAGGCCTGGCGACACGCTCTTCCAGCAGGGCGCGAAGAAGCGGTATCCTGCTTCCTCCACCCACCAGCAGGAGCTTTGAAGGCTTGAACCTCATCCAGAGACGGCGCACCGCCGTCGTCACCTGCTCGATGGATGGACGAATCAGATCTTCGAACTCCTCGCGCGTTACGCGAAGAGAAGGGCAGGAAACTCCCGCCGGAGGCGTCCATTCACACGAAGCGCAGGAGGAAAGAGCAATTTTAAGAGATTCCGCTTCAGAAAGAAGCGCTCTCCACAAGGCGGAGTTGTCTTCAAGACGCGGCAGCTTCATCTTCTGGTTCAAACTGGATGCAAGAAGAATGTCAAAATCCCGCCCTCCCGAGGCAGGCAAACCGGCGCTCTCAAGCACCTGCCATACGCCGCCTTCGCTCTCCACAACAGAAATGTCCACAGTCCCCGCGCCGTAATCGAGGATGAGAAATTTCCCCATTATGCCGAATGCAAGCGCAGCTGCCGTCGGTTCGTTTACTATGCGAACGGATGAAAAGCCCGAGGAACGCGCCGTTCTTCCCATGGCAGATCGCTCCGCGAAGCTGAAAAAAGCGGGAACGGTAAGAACGCAGGAGGAGATAAAGGTTCCGAGGAACGCCTCGGCGTCCTCCCGCAACAACGTCAGCAGAGGAACAAGCACGTCTTCCGCCGTGTAGGAAGCGCGACCGCATCGTGCCCGCCATGGAGAACCAAGTTTTCGTTTCATGTCCCACCAGGTTGTGGACGGGTTTTTCATTTCACTTCGCGCCGCATCCTCCCCGGCGAGCCACCCCGATTGCGTCAAGGCCGTTACCGAAGGCGTTCGTCCTCCTCCCCAGCGGCTCGGCACCACCAGGACTCCCTTTCCCTTAACAGGGACTGCGGAGAGCGCATATCGCGTTCCAAGATCAATACCAAGGACAGGGGCGCTCATTGAATCAGGCGACCTTTCAAAGAATCATCACGTGAGCCGGTAATCCTGACAAGGACCTCATCTCCTGCTGAAAATTCAGGATCGGCTCCGGATTCCCCTCCTCCCGTCACGCGGAGAAAGGACGGAGAAAGCCCGCTAAATACCCATCCCGCGCCGTCGGAGGATTCGGGGGACGAGACGCTCTCCAAGAGCACCGGAACAGTTCGACCTATCCAGCGGGCACTGTATTCGAGCAACAATTTTTCTCCTGTTTCAAGAGCCCTCTTGCTTCTTGAGGAGAGCTCTTGAGGAGGCACTCTTCCAGGGAGAGAGAAGGCTTTCGTCCCTTCACGGGGGGAGAACGGGAAGACATGAACCTTCCCGAAGCGGCACTCTTCAAGGAAAGCAAGAGTCTCTGCGAATGCGCGTTCGTCCTCCCCGGGGAAGCCGACGAGCAAATCGGTACTGACGTGGACATCATCCCCGAGAAAAGCACGAACTCTTTGCACTATATCACGATACTCCGCCGTCGAATACCCTCTGTTCATAAGAGAGAGTACCCGGTCGCTTCCGCTCTGAAGGGGAATATGGAGATGCGGTTGGAAAGCGTGAGTTTCTGCAAGCGTTTCAAGCAGGCCGTCGTCGATTCCCAGAGGTTCGATCGAACCGAAGCGAAGACGGCGAAGCCCCTCGACCAAAGATACTTTTCTGACAAGCTCCGCCAAAGATATCTCACCGTACTCGCCGTACAGCCCCAGATGCACCCCGGTGAGCACGACCTCACGGCAGCCGGAAGAAACTATGGAACGAATCTCCTTCAGTACATCGTCCGGAGAGCGACTGACGGGAAATCCTCGAGCATAGGGAATTGCACAGTAGGTACAGAAATGATTGCAGCCGTCCTGCACCTTGACGAAGGCGCGGGTATGAAGCAGCGGCTTCGCGAGGAAAAGAGAATCCCACTCCGTACTGTGAAGGACATCCTCACGGCATACCGAAAAACGCCGGGAATTATCCCCGAAGAGTTGTGCAAGAAGAAGCGGAACATGCTGTTTTTTCCGGTTGCCGACGAGCAGAAGAATCCCGAGCGACTGCGCCTCTTCCTCCGGAAGATGCTGCGCCCAGCACCCGCACGCGACGATAATCGCGCCGGGGGACGTTCGGCGTACCCGCCCGATCATCTGCCGGCATTTTTTATCCGCAACCGAAGTGACGGTACAGCTCACCAGAACCGCCGCATCGCAGTCGGGGGTGTCGCTCAGAATTGCTTCCGCCTCGGTGAAGGCATTGGCAAGAGCCTCGCCCTCGTATTGGTTGGACCGGCATCCAAGCGTGCAGATCCAGATTCTCTTACCGGCGAGATGGTGCAGCATAGGGTTCTACCGTTACCCCCCACCAGTCGCCAAGTGAGAGTTCGTCGATAACGCGCAATCCTGTTGCCTCAAGCGCAGCGCAGAAACGCTCACGCTCCTTTACAAGCAAACCTGAAAAAAGAGCGCGCCCCTTCTCCTTCAGTCGTGCGGGGACATTCGGAAGCATTTCGAGGAGCGGTTCGATAATAATATTCGCCATGAGGAGATCGACGGTTTCGTCCATTCCGTCGAGAAGATTCCCCTCCTCAAGGTCCACCGTTCCGGAGGGGATTTCGTTCAGTCCCAGATTATGACTGATTTCGGAGAGCACAGCGGGATCGAGGTCCCGCGCCCTGACATGTCCGGCTCCCAGCTTGACCGCGGCAATGGAGAGGATGCCGGAACCTGCTCCGATGTCGGCGGCAGTGACTCCGGGGACGACAGTACGTTCCAGAAGCGTCAGCACAATTTGCGTGCTCTCGTGATACCCCGTGCCAAACGCGGACCCGGGATAGATATATAAGGGCATCCGGCCTTCGGGTTCGTTCCCTTTGTGCCAGGGAGCCAGAACGACGAGCCCTTCTCCTACTGCAAGAGGAGGGAAGGCTTCCTTCCAGTCGGTATGCCACTGTTTGTTCTCTATTTTCCCCATATCGGCGATCCTGACTTCCGGCCACGGGGACAGCGCCCCGCCAAGGCGTTCGAGCCAAAAACCCAGATCCTGGGAGCTGCGAAAGTATGCCCGCAGGAGGACGGAAGCTTCTCCGGCAGTCTCCTCTGAACCAATGCTTCCCGACATATCCGCAAGAGAGGCCAGAACCTCCTCGCTCCCGGGCCGCCCTTCCAGAGTGACATACCACCAGAAGCTTTCTGCCGAACTGTTCATGCCGAATTCCTCCCGGAAGATGAAATAAGGGAGGCTAGTGCAGCCTCCCTTTTCGTGCTGATAAAGAGTGTAGCAGAAGAAGCGCCGTTTTTACAGGGCGAATACTCTTTTACTGAACGAGCGTCTCGAAAAAAAACTTACCCTTCGAAGAGATTCCTGAAAAATTTCCCGAAAACCCCGGAATCCTCCACCGTGACATTCATCTCCCTGGCCAGCTCCTCAAGAAGAGCGCGCTGCTTCTCCGTCAGCTTCGTCGGCACATCCACCGTTACATGGACAAACAGATCTCCTTTGCCTCTGGGACCGCGAAGCCGCGGAACGCCCCTGCCGCGGAGAGTGAATACCTTCCCGGGCTGTGTCCCGGCAGGGATGTCCAGCGTCTCAGGCTCGCCGGAAAGCACGGGTACATCAACTGTACACCCCAGAGCGGCCTGAGGGAAAGATATGGAAAGACGGGTATGCAGGTCTCCGCCCTCCCTCTTGAAATCGGGGTGCTCCTGAACGCTCACGACGAGATAGAGATCGCCCGAGGTTCCTCCGTTTACCCCCGGCTCGCCCTCTCCGGATATTCGTAGCCTGGTTCCGGTATCCACGCCCGCCGGAATTTTCACCTCGACCTTGTGCTGCGTGCGCACCCTTCCCTGGCCTCCGCACTCCGGACACTTCTCCTTAATGATCTTTCCCGTGCCGTTGCACCGGGGACAGGCATTCACCGAGACAAACTGGCCGAAAGGCGTCTGCTGCCTGCTCTCCACCTGTCCGCGCCCGCCGCACTGTGAGCAGCTCTCGGGCGACGTACCGGCCTTCGCGCCTGTCCCGCCGCACGCGCCGCACGATTCCCAGCGCGGAATCTGAAAGTCTTTCGCCGCCCCGGTCGCCGCCTCCAACAGCGTGACTTCGACCTCCATCTCCAGATCGGCCCCCCGTCGGGGAGCGTTTGGGTTCGCTCTTCGCCGCCCCATTCCACCGCCGAAGACGCTGTCGAATATATCGCCGAAGATGTCCCCCATACCGCCGAAGCCTTCGAACGGACTCCCTCCGCCCGGCATATCGCCCACGGTTCCGAACTGATCGTACTGGGTCCGCTTCTGGGAGTCGCTGAGCACCTCGTACGCCATGTTGATCTTCTTGAAACGCTCCTCGGCATCTTTGTTGCCCGGATTGGCGTCGGGGTGGTACTTTCGTACCAGCTGGCGGTAGGCTTTCTTTATGTCAGCGGCGGAAGCGTCCCGGGGCACCCCCAGTATTTGATACAGGTCGTCGGTCTCTCCTCCGCTGTACATACACGGTCACCTCCCCTACGCCTGGCCCTGGTCGCTGAACTCAGCGTCCACGGTGTCGCCGTCGGAGGCGCTCCCCGCCGTTCCGGAAGAGTCGTCCTGCTGCTGCGCCTGAGAATAGAGCCTGGTGGAGAACTCCTGGAGCGCCTTTTCGAGGCTCTCCTTCGCCGAGCGGATGGAGGCGAGATCTTCACCGGAGAGAAGCCTGCGGAGCTCCTCCATTCCCGACGTGATTTTCCCCTTCTCTTCAGGGGTCATCTTGTCTCCGTTCTCCGAGAGAAGGCGCTCCGCCGCGTATGCGGCCCCGTCCGCTTCGTTCTTCGTCTCGGCCGTCTCACGCTTCTTCTTGTCCTCTTCTTCAAACTCCTCCGCCTGATTCTTCATCCGCTCGATGTCGTCCTTCGAGAGGTTCGACGAGTGGATGGAGATATTCTGCGCCTTGCCCGTCCCCTTGTCCTTCGCGCTTACGTTGAGAATGCCGTTGACGTCGATATTGAAGGTGACCTCTATCTGCGGAATGCCGCGGGGCGCCGGAGGAATCCCGTCGAGGACGAATTTGCCCAGCTTCACGTTGTCGGCGGCCATGGCTCGTTCTCCCTGGAGCACGCTGATCTCGACCTGGGTCTGATTGTTCCCCGCAGTGGTGAACGTCTGGCTCTTCGAGACAGGGATGGCGGTGTTGCGTTCGATGATCTTCGTGAACACGCCGCCGAGCGTCTCCAATCCGAGGGAGAGAGGCGTTACGTCAACGAGAACAATATCCTTGTGGTCGCCCGCGAGAATGGCTCCCTGAATTGCAGCGCCCGCCGCAACGCACTCGTCGGGGTTGATGCCCTTTGTAGGCTCCTTCCCGAGAAGCTCCTTGATCTTCCGCTGCACCATCGGCATACGAGTGGAACCGCCGACCAGAAGGATCTTGTCGATCTCCCCGGCGGACAGGCCGGAGTCCTGAATTGCCTGGCGCGTGGGTTTCACCGTACGCTCCAGAAGATCGGCCGTCATCTCATCGAACCTGGCTCTGGAGAGGCTCATCTCAAGGTGCTTGGGGCCGGAGGCGTTCGCTGTGATGAAAGGAAGCGAAATCGTCGTCTCGGGCATCGAGGAGAGCTCGACCTTCGCCTTCTCCGCCGCCTCGCGGAGCCGTTGGAGCGCCATACGATCGTTCTTCAGGTCGATCCCCTCGGATTTGCGGAACTGCTCCACCATCCAGTCGACAACCCGCATATCCCAGTCGTCGCCGCCAAGGCGGTTGTCGCCGGCGGTGGCGAGCACCTCGAACACGCCCTCGCCAACGTCGAGGATCGACACGTCGAAAGTTCCGCCGCCGAGGTCGAATACAAGGATCTTATGCTCGCCCTGCTTGTTCTCTCCGTAGGCGAGGCATGCTGCCGTCGGCTCGTTGATAATGCGGAGCACTTCAAGCCCGGCGATCGCCCCCGCGTCCTTCGTCGCCTGGCGCTGCGCGTCGGTGAAATACGCGGGAACCGTGATCACAGCCTTCGTCACCGGCTCGCCGAGATAGTCCTCCGCGTCGCGCTTCATCTTTTGCAGGATCATCGAAGAGATCTCCTGGGGAGTATACTTTTTCCCGTCGACGGTAACTCTGTGGTCAGTTCCCATCTCACGCTTTATGGACATGATCGTCCTGTCGCCGTTCACGATAGCCTGGCGCTTGGCGAGCTGGCCGACAAGACGCTCTCCTTCCTTCGTAAACGCGACGACGGACGGGGTTGTGCGGTTTCCTTCAGCATTGGGGATTATTGTTGTAACGTCCCCCTCCTGAACAGCGATGCAGCTGTTGGTTGTTCCAAGATCGATTCCTACCACTTTCGACATATTTTTCTCACCTCGTAATAGTTTGAACAGAAGATCGTACTCCGCACAAGACATGGCAAAAGAGTGCACACGCTGTAAGAGCTCGCTCTGAATGTACTCGGGGGGACCGCCCCCTGCGGGAAACCGGCAGAGAAAGAAGCGGACGCGCTACCCCTTTTCCGCCGTAAGCGTATAAGAAGCTACCTTCACCTTCGCCGGACGGAGCACGCGTTCCTTCGTCCGATAACCGGACTGTATCTCCTCCATGACGATTCCGTTTTTTTCCGGGTCATCAGTCGCAACCGCAACTACTGCTTCGTGGTACTCCGGCGAGAAGACAGAGCCTATAGACGGGACAGCCTCGACGCCCATCGATTCCAGAACTGCGAGGAACTGTTTCCTGACCATGGCGACGCCTTGAAGCACGCTCTTCCCGTCGATGTCCGGGGACACTGAAAGCGCGCGGTCCAGATTGTCGAGGACCGGCAGAAAATCAAGCGCCTTCTCTTCGGCGATCATCGACCGCTCTTTCTGACGGTCTCTGTCGACCCGTTTGCGATAGTTGAAAAAATCCGCGCGCGCTCTGGCCAAGGCCTCCGTCAGTTCAATTTTCTCACGCTCCGCATTCTGAAGCGCAGCAAGCAGCTCTTCCGGTGAAGGCGCAGCCTCCTGACGAGCTTCCGGTTCGTCCCGGGAGACGCTCTCTTCGGTTGAAGCGGAGGCGACCCCCTCTTTTTCCAGCTCCGAAGAAACCTGATCGTTAACACTGCTCATTCGTGTCGCTCCTTTCATATAAAACTACTGGACGAGCATATCGTCCAAATCTTCAGCAAGGGTTTCCAGTATGGCAATCGACTTCTCGTAGTCCATACGGAGCGGGCCTATCAGCCCCAGGATCGCCCTGCGGCTCTGGCCGGATGCCGGCACGAGAACAAGAGAGAGCTGCTTCATGTCCTCTTCCGTGTTTTCATCTCCGATGGTAACCGAGACCCCCTGTTTTACACTATAGCGTTCGACCATCTCTGCAAGGGCCTGTTCCTGTTCAAGAAGAGAGAGCACCGTCTGAAACTTCCCTATATCCTGGAAATCGGGCAGGCTCAGGATATGCTGCGCGCCCCCTATGAACAGGCGGGAACTCCGCCTGTTCAAGAGCGCGTCCATCTGGACTATTGCCTCGCGGCAGGTATCCCAGACCCGCTCCAGACCGTCGAGAACATATCTGAAAAGAACATCGCGGACTTCGCTCCAAGAATGGCCCTCGGCTATGGTGGTGATACGGCGTCCAAGCTCGTCAAGCATGTCCTGAGAAAGCTCGCAGGGAAGCTGGATGTTGGAGTGATGCACCAGTCCGCCTTCAAGAACAATCAGAAGCAGCACAGTATTGCCTCCAAGGCGAAGGAAGCTCACCCGTTGGATCTGTACCTCTTCAAGCGCAGAGAGAGCCGCTACCCCCACATAGTTCGTCGCCTGCCCGAGGAGCCGGGAAACATAGGTGAGGATCGATTCGATCCCCTGTTTTCGTTCTCCGATCTCCCGCTTCCACTTCTCCGTCTCGGCGGGAGCGGTCCGCCTTCGCTGCATGATCGCATCCACATACAGGCGATACGCCTTCGACGTAGGCTGCCTTCCGGCGGACGTATGCGGCTGGTAGAAGTACCCCATCTCCTCCAGGTCGGCCATTTCATTTCGAATTGTCGCCGGACTGCATCCCCGGAGATACTTCTTCGAAATCGTCCGGGAGCCCGCGGGCTCTCCGGTCTGGATATACTCGTAGACAACGGAAAAAACAACTTCAAGCTGCCTCTCCGTAAGCATTTCGACACCTCCTCGTTGCGTTAGCACTCTTTCAATGTGAGTGCCAATGCATCGCTCCCGGAAGGTAGAGTAACAATCCATGATATGATTGTCAAGACTGGTCAAAGGCTTTTATTTTTTTTCCCGCTATCGCGGCAGATCCACGATGAAGCTCTCTTCCGTCGTCGACTCCACGAGACTGCGGAGACGGAGGGAAAAATGAACGAACACACCGTTCGCACCACCATCTTACTCGTGCGTCACGGGGAGTGCCGAGGAAATGTTGACGGGCTTTTTCGGGGAAGGGTTGATTTTCCTTTGAACGAAACCGGACTCCTGCAAGCCGAAGAAGTTGCCGGCGCCCTCGCTTCTTATCGGCCGGAAGCAGTCTTTTCGAGTCCTCTTCTCAGAGCCTTGCAGACCGCCGAATCAATAACCGCGGCGTCATCTTCTCACTTGTTTATAGAGGATGGGTTCAACAACATCTGTCTCGGGACTTGGGAAGGGCGTCCCAAGAAAGAGATAGCCGCACTATTCCCTGAGATGTGGAGGACCTGGCTTGAAAACCCGGAAGCGCTTTCAGTCGAGGGGGCGGAATCTTTGAACGATGTCCTTGTGCGCTCAAAAAAAAGTCTTGACCGAATAGTTGCCGAATACCAAGGGAAAACCGTCGTCGCAGTCACACACAGAACTGTTGTCAAACCGCTTCTCGCAGGATGCCTCGGTATTCCTTCTCCCTACTTCTGGAAAACCCATATGGATACCGCTGCCTACTCAGTGCTCCATTTCGACGATCTTCACGGGTATAGCCTCTTTTGTTTAAACCAAACGAATCATCTTTCACGTTTTACTACCGAGTGGATTTAAGGCGGGAAACGGCGGCATTGAAAAGAAAAGACCAGCTATACTCCACCTTTTTCGAAAAATATAGTATTATACGATACGGAGAAGAAGAACCGCAAAACCCGACTGCAAGTGCTCCGGCGCTTCATTCGGACTCATGTTTTCATCCGGGAGGCTGCCTTCTTGAGAGACGGAAAACTTTTGCTTCGCATCACACTTGTACTCGTCCTCTGCCTCCTTGCACGGCAGAGTTCCGCTTACGTAAAGATACTGACGGCCCCCGGACACCCCGTATCTTTGATTGTCGAACATGACGAGGGACGTATCCGGAAAGCGTTCTTCCGTTCGCCGGAGGGAGTACGTCCCTTGGAACACATCGAACAGCATCTTCTTCTTTCGGATTCGCTTACTTTTCTGTGCGCAGACGACGACATCCTTGACGACTTGGTGTGGAAAATCGACCTCCTGCAACCGAAGACCGAAAAGATGCTCTCTCTCTGGATAACATCCGTCACCGAAGCATCTACCGCCTGGCTTGCACTGGCGCCGGCAGGCGCCGGCTTTTGGGAATCGCTTCCTCGGGCGCCGCTCCCCAGGGAAGACGTTTTTCTCTACATCGCGCCGCATCTCCCTGCGTACCAAGAGCTCGGCCAGCGAAGCGGACCGGAAATCCTGACGTTCATTTATACGATGCTCCTCACGAAAAACGGCCCGAAACTGGCGGCCGTCCCGGAAATATACAGACAGTTTCTTCCCCTGACCGCTCTTGTCTGCCGGGCACAGGAAAACAAGGACCTCAAAGCGGCCTACACGGCCTTGCATCAGGACTTTGAGCGGATGGGGCAAGGAGGAATGCCTTCACGGGAGGCCATAGATAACTTTCTGTGGAAACGCATTCTTACTGTTCGATGGAAACGATGACGGAAGAAGTGCGGGGCGCCCCGTTTCGGCGGCGCCCCGTTTTTTACCCTGCACGTTCTTTCAGGGCATGAAGAACGTCTTCTGCGTGACCGGCTACTTTCACCTTTGAGAAGAGACGGGCAACGATCCCGTCAGGGGTGACAAGCAACGTAGAACGTTCGACTCCCATATACTCCTTCCCGTACATCTTCTTCTGCTTCCAGAAACCGCATGCTTCAATGAACTCATGCTCAGGATCGCTCAAAAGGGGAAAGGATATGTCAAGTTTTGCAGCAAACTTGCGGTGACTTTCGACCGAATCAGGGCTCACACCAACAATTCGGCAGTTCAGCTCTTCAAAAGCGGACATCCTGTCCGCAAAGTCCTTGACTTCGTTTGTTCACCCCGACGTATTGTCCTTGCTGTAAAAAAAGAGCGCCAGCCAGCTCCCTGAAAAATCTTTATGCGAAAACTCCTTCCCTGATCCATCCTGAAGGAGAAAACCTGGCACGGGCTTCCCTTCCATTCTTTTTCCCTCCTTAACGGCACATTCCGTCGAGTAACTTCTTCACGACCTCTCGCGGCGCAGCGCGGCGGAAGAGCGGATTTTTGTCGTTCCTGTATGCGGCCAGCGACCCCTCGAAGGTCGTCCGTTCTTCTCCGCGAAAAAGAACTCCCAGCGGAAAAGGCTCCTCGGACAGGGCAAGCGAGAGAGCCTTCGAGAAATCCGAAGGATCGTGCCCGTCCAGCCAGTATGTGTTTTCCTTGAACCACGCGTAGGTGTTCACTGAATTGAAGGAGACGCACGGCTGGAAGATATCGACAAGGGCATACCCCTTGTACTGAACGGCTTCCTTGATGACGTCCTTCGTCTTTTCGACGTCGCCCGCATAGGCCCTTGCGACGAAACCGGCTCCCTGAACAAGCGCCGTGGCCAAGGGGTTGAAAGGCTGCGCATGGACGCCGTCCACCTGCACGGACGTACGAAAACCCCTCGGACTGGTCGGGGAAGCCTGCCCCTTGGTCAGACCGTACACCATGTTGTTGAATACCAGGTTCGTGATCCCCGGATTTCTTCGTATCGTATGTAAAAAGTGATTGCCGCCATCTCCATACATATAGCCGTCACCCCCTACGGCGACAAC